>Ga0210057_1011030_pt1 | contig 10088 bp, 11 predicted proteins | sample CryGeyCG2114_010_2_FD_183968 | JGI IMG/M metagenome (GOLD analysis project Ga0210057, IMG submission 183968) | Groundwater microbial communities from aquifer - Crystal Geyser CG10_big_fil_rev_8/21/14_0.10 (SPAdes) (version 2) | ecosystem: Environmental > Aquatic > Deep subsurface > Groundwater ...
GGTGCCTTTGTAGATTTTTGGCTCGAGCCAGCTCCTTGGCGGCGGCTCCTCACTGAGCTTTTCTCCGGGGACGGCCCCCGAAGGATATTTTTTTACCGCTTCTTCCTCCCTGTTTCTGCCTCCAACGCGCATGAGCTCTGAGGCCACGGAGAATGTTTCCGCGGTAACACCCTTGGCTGAAAAGCTGCGGCTCTGCTGATAAATTCCCATCAGAAGGTTGCTTGCAATGTCGGTGTCCAGCTCGTTACTTATAAAAGAGGCCACAATTTCGGAAACCGAACTTGCCGGAGCCGCAAATGAGAAAATTTTCCTGCCCTCCCGCAATGAGAGCTCCTGGGTCCCTATGTGAAGGAGGCTTGCGTCCTCAAACTTTTTTTCTGCAAGCGCCGGAAAATGGGACTCGTTGGCTCCTCCTATCAGCACTATCGCGCTTTCTTCCGATATTCCGGAATATTCCAATTTCATCTGTTCCTTTCTGGGAGGAAGAGAACCTGCTTTTGACACTATGTTGAGCTTCAAGACATCATCCACAATGTCATAGGATACTTTCTCAAAACCCTTGATATCATATCCGGGAAAACTGACTATTAAATTCCGGCCTTTGGGCGTTTGCGTTATCTTGTCGACCCCCACAAGCCTGCTGTGCTCTACAAGCATTTCCGCGGGGGAAGATATCTCCACATCCTTGCCTCTTTTTTCCAAAGCCAAGTATAGCGCCAAGGCAGCCGCAATCTGATCAAAAAAGGGCTTAGTGGGCAAAAAAATGAGGACAGATTGGTACCTCGCTATTGTGTTATTGAATGATTCATTCATGTTTTGGCTTTGGTGGAGGATATTAACACGTCCCCTTTGGCAAAATCAAGCTGTGGGGTCAGCAAAAGCCCCCCTTCCTCCCCTGCCCTGATAAAGCTTATTTCATTTTTTCCTTTTCTCATTGAGATTATTTTTGCCGTCCCGAGCTCCTGTTCGCCTCGCATTAAGGTGACGTTATCGCCTTGTTTGAGCTCACCTTCGGAAAGGCTCACTCCCGCAATTTTTTTGTTGTCGTATGGAAACTCCGCCATAATCTGAGCCGCGCCTTTTATTGAACTCTTTCTCTTCTCCACGCCCTCGCCGACATAGTCAAGGAGGTCATAAATGACGCTGAATTGGTTTATTGGAACTCCCTCCGACATTCCCAGTTTTGTTATCTTTACGGGAATTTTAAGATTAAAGGCCAGTAAATGGGCCCCCATGCTTTTTGCCAGAAGCACGTCGCGCTCACCAACCTCTCCCACATCCGCGCTTACAAGGTGCACCTTATCGGGGAGACTGCCCATGGCGGCCCGCAGAGATCCGTCCGTATCCGCCCTCAAAACCACCGGAAAGGTTTCTTCGCCGCTTGCAGGTATGGCCCGCTTTTCCTCCCGTATTTTTTCTGTGAGCACAGGGCCGCGGCTTATTTTTGATCCGACTTTCGGGACATCAGAAAAGCCCAGAATTTCAACCACTTCTCCCGCCCCGGCTAGGCTAGTTTTCTCACCACTACTGCCAAAAATCGCCCTCACCTTAATGCCCGCCTCGCGAGTATGCAAAGCGTCTCCCACTTGGATCTCTCCTTTTTTTATTGCCACAAGAGCCGTGGGGCCGTGCTTTTTTTTGGCCGCCTCGACAACATAGGCCTCAAGCTCGGAGTCTGTATCTTGGGACACCGTAACCTCAAAAAGAAGTTTTATCATCGCAAGAAGGTCCTCTATTCCCTCCTTCTTTTTTGCGGAAAGGGCCACGTAGGGGACGTCTCCACCTCGCTTCTCCAGTAACACCCCCTCTTTCTCCAGACTGGAAAGCGCCTTCTCGATATTCGCGCCGGGGAGGTCGGTTTTTGTAATGGCAACCACAAACGGCGTCTGGGTTTCGCGAAGATATTTTATGGCTTCACGGGTTTGGGGCATGGCTCCGTCGTCTGCGGCAACCGCCAAAACCGCAACGTCTGCCACTTTCGCTCCTTCAAGCCGCATCGCGGAGAAGGCCGAGTGCCCCGGTGTATCAAGAAAGCTAAATTCCCCACTTTCCGTTTTTACCTTTGAGGACCCAACCGACTGGGTTATTCCGCCCGCTTCTCGCGAGGCCGTGTCGGTCTTTCTGATAACATCAAGCAATGTTGTCTTGCCGTGATCCACATGGCCCAAAACTGTGACTATTGGTGCTCTCATGATAAATAAACTCAAAATTCGAAACGCAAAGCTCAAAACCAAAACTAAAAGTCGTAAAACTTTTATGTTTCATCCGTGTTTTGTTGACTTTCCTTTTTTGGCTCTTCTTCCCTTGTTTTAACAGCAGGGTTCCCCTCTACTTCAATACGCGCACCGATAAGCTGGGACGTAAGCCGGACGTTTTGTCCGTCTCTGCCTATGGCAAGCGAGAGCTTATCTTCGGGAACCGTTATCCTTACCGTTTCTTCACCGTGTTCCTTGTCAAATTTAATTGTAAGAACCTCCACCGGAGAGAACGCGGCTTTTAGATATTGCTCCCTGTCTTCCATCCAAGGGACAATATCCACCCTCTCTCCTCCAAGCTCATTGGTAACGGACTGTACGCGAACCCCCTTCTGTCCCACACAACTTCCCACGGGGTCGACGCCGGGCTGGTTTGAGTATACCGCTATCTTGGTCCTTATCCCGGGCTCGCGAACAAGCGCCTTTATCTCAACGCTTCCCGAGGCTATTTCAGGCACTTCTCTGGCAAATATTTTTTTCACAAAATCAACGTCCGCCCTTGAGAGAATTATCTGCTTGCCCCGGGGAGTATCTTCTATGGCCTTCAGAAGAAATGTCAGCCGCTGACCGGACTCGAGTCTTTCCGTCGGAATGCGCTCCACGGCCGGCATCAAAGCCTCGGATCGCCCGACGTCCACCATAACGTCGGATCCGTCGAAACGAAGTACTAAACCGGACATCAAGCTGCCCACGCGTCCCGAAAACTCATCCATGACCACTCCTTTTTCTGCCTCACGGATTTTTTGATGGATAACTTGTTTTGCGGTTTGGGCGGCTATTCTCCCGAACCCCGGAGGGGTCACGTCCGTCTTTTTTTCTGGATCATCGGAATCAACGGCCAAAATTTTTGCCTCCCCTGTTACATTATCAATAACGGCTTCAAACTCGGCCTCTTCCACATCCTCCCCGCGCTCCCGCGCGTCGCGCTTGTATGCGGCGACATACGCCTGCTTGATTGTGTCTATTACCACCTCAGAGTCAAGGCCTCGCTCGGTCGCAATGGCCTTCAGTGCCTGACTAAATTCTGTTCTTTTTACAGCCATTTGTATCAGTTAAAGGGTAAACGGCAAGAGGTAAAAGTTTCTATGGCATTTCCATTTATCTTTCACCTTTTACCATTTACCTACTTGACTAACAAAAAAGGCGGGACCTCATCCCACCTAGTTCCTGCCAAACCTTGAGAGTATTCTATTGCATCCACCCCTTCAAAGTCAAACACAGCGCGTACGATTTGCGCTCTATGGTATCAGCCCGGCAAGTATCAAGGATTTAAAAAGCCCGAGGGGTTGAGTATTAGTATTTTCTTGTATTTTCCCAAACCAAGCAAGTGTTTATCTCCGGTCACAGCGTAGCCGACATTCCCTTCACTGGCGGCTTCCAGTATCCGATTGTCAGTTTTATCACTCGTGACAACCTTCAATTTCTTTTTTGGATAAACAACTTTATGAACTGTCTCCCGATATACAATCAAGGCTTGCGCCAACTCGGCGTTGTCATATTTGAGCTTATCTCTCAGTGTTCTGCGCAGTTCCCCCTCAATTTCGGGAGAGGAAAATAACAGGATTTTTCTGCGCGCAGATAGCTCAACAATTTTTCTTGAGTTTCCTGGGGTCAAAAGAGCGGAAATCAAGACATTTGTATCCAAAGTGACCTTTGTGGGCACTTTCATTTAGCGCTCGAGGAATTTGTAAACATCCTCCTCTGTTTTGAAACCTAGTTTTTTAGCCTTTTTATCCCCCACTTTAAAGGCCTGCTCCATCAGTTTTGTGCGCAAGATATGGGCACGAAGTGAATCGCGAATAAACTCGCTTCTGTTGCTTGAGTGCTTTTGCGCAATCATGTCTGCTTCATCGAGCAAGGCTTTGGGTAGCGAGATATTTAATGTCTTTAACATTGATTAAATGTACAAGGTTTGTATGGGTGTGTCAAGTGTTCATCTCTCACTGAGCCTACATCCCCTCTTTTTCCAGCTCCCTGACCAGTTTTTTTTGAGAACGCGAAAGCTTTTGCGGGACCTCCACCTGAAGTCGTACATACTGGTCCCCGTGCCCGCCTCCGCGGAGTCTTTTAATTCCTTTCCCGCGGAGGCGAACCATTGTTCCGGACGGCGTGCCGGAGCGGACTTTGATTTTTACTTCACCGTCAACGGTTGGCACTTTCACATCCCCGCCGAGGGTTGCCAAAGAAAAGGAAATTGTACGCCTCACATAGACATCGGCCCCATCACGCTCAAAAATTTCATGAGGGCGCACATTTATAGATAAAATAAAATCATTAAACTGTATGCGGCTTCCGTCGTCCACTCCCGCGGGGATTTTTATCGTCCTTTTTCCTCCGCCCATATCAACTCTCTTTTCAACTCCATGGGCCGCCTCCATGAAGCTTATGTCTATGCTGTAGCGGGGGACCTGCTGCGCGCGCCTGAAGCCTCCTCCGCCTCTGGCGGAGAAAAACTGCTCAAATATCTCAAAAGGGTCTCCAAAGTCAAAACCCGCAAAGGGGTTCTGCCCGGAAGAGGTGTACGTATAAGTAAACGGCCCCTGCCTCCCGCCTCCAAATGGGCTTCCTCCCGGCTGAAAAGCACTATGCCCCATCTGGTCATAAGCCTGCTTTTTTTGAGGATCGGAGAGAATTTGGTACGCTTCATTAACCTCTTTGAAGCGGCGCTCCGCCGCTTCTTTGTTATCCTTGTGCTTGTCGGGGTGCCACTCCAGGGCCTGTTTTCTGTAGGCCTTTTTTATCTCGTCGGCCGAGGCGGTTTTACCAACACCCAAAGTATCATAATAATCGGCTTTCCCGTTTGCCATAAAACAATTTTAACATCTCAACGAAGCCTTGTTAAGCAGTCAATTTAGTGGAGTGCCAAGAAGAACTTTGCTATTCCAAGAGCTTGAGCAACTCTCCAGGAGATACAATTTTAAACCCACGAATTTTCCCGGACAAAGCCAGGACATGCTTTTTATCAAGCGACACTAAATAGTCCACACCTAACTGTTCACTGGAGGTAAAAAGATGGATGTCTCCCTCGTCTTTTACCAACCGTCTGTATTTCGTCTTAAGCCTTGGCGGATATTTGCCTATTAACATCGTTTTGTCAACTTCACTTTTAATTTCAAAGCGAGAAAAACCGACTTTGCCAGCATGGCTTTTTACCTCGTCAAAAACTATCTCACTGATAAACCCTCTTATTTTTTTCTCACCTGCTAAAGAAATTAGCTTTCCGGAGCCACCCTTTGGAGACTTAAGTCCGGCAAGAATAACCGAAGCGTTAAAGAAGACCTTTGGCCTTAAGTTTTTTTGTTTCCTTCTCATCCAACTTGAAAAACTCCTCAAGCTCACTGTCTTTATAAGAACGGGCGGGGTAGGGAAGCGTTCTTACTTTTTCAATAACGAGTTTTCCTTTTTCCTGCTTCATTCTTACCAACTCGTCCTCGCCAAAACCAAGTACTTCACGAAAAGATTTCGGAATTGTCAAATTACCCCTGCTCTGAATCTTTACTATCGACTGAATTTGCATGATTCAATCTTAACGAAATTCCGAATTTCTGTCAAGATTTCGCTGTATTCAAGTTAAATATCCGGCACTCTAAAGTACAATATGGGAGTGCAACAAATTACAAAGATAAGTTTAGCATGGGAGCTTGTGGAAGCCGGGGTTCCCAAAATTCACATTGCCGGCACTCGGACTAAATCGCGACACCATTAGATTGTGGGAAAGGGGCATCTCCTCCCACCCAGAGGGGCTCATTGGTTTTCTTGAAGACTATTAAAACGCCAAAAAGGGCGAACATGCCAAAAGAAAGATTGATAGACCTCTCAAAAAAATTTACAGAATAAGAAAGGTCCAACACCCAAAGCCAGTAAGCCCAGAGAAGTCATTCAAATGGATTCAGTAGACTTTGGCTACATTTTTGCCTTCACCAGTGTGGACATCTTTTCAAAAAATGTTGTAGTCAGGCTCTACCCAAGCCTGACAGGCTCTGATGGCTCCGACTTCCTGAAGTGTTCAATGGAGCAAAGATATAGATACACCGAGCTTCTCCAAACTGATGGCGGCCCTGAGTTTAAAGGAGACTTCAGGACAAATGTTCTCAAATACTCAGATCGTTTCAGGGTAGGCATCTTTTACCGCCCGAACAGCTTCGTCTATCGCCTGTTGAACTTCCTTTTTTTTATATTTTGCCGTTCGTCTTTGAATTTCATCTATAAATAAAGATAGATCGCTTTTAACCTCTTGCCTCATCCTTTGCACCTGCAAATAATCCTGCATGGAAACTAAGGCAGCGCGAGGTTTGCCGGCTTTTTCAATGATTACATTTCTGTTTCTGTAGTAAACCTCATCCAGGATGGTGCCGGGCTGGCTTCTAAACTTCATCATGCTGACAGTGGGCTGGTTTTTATCATTTGTCATAATTGTAGTAATTATAACGATTGCACCAACTAAAGTCAACCGGGGACAGCCCCCCTCTTAAGATTCACTCTTCGGTTGAAACAAATTTCGCGAATATGTTTCCGTCATCGCCTTCAAACTCTTGTAACACTTTCGCGTTGGGCTGGGTTTCTATGTCGTGCTGTGGCAGACTGAACTCGTCTCCCACAAACAGCGTGTTTTTTATGTTTCTGTCTTCAGGCCAGTAGATTTTTCTAAACTTGAACTTTCCAAAATCATAGAACTTCCTCGGAGGGTTAATTTTTTCTGGGTCTATTTCTTTCAAATACCGGCTGGGCGGATAGGCGCTGTAGAAGAGATAGAAAATATAAGGTTGAGCATGGGGGCTATCCACAATTACTTGTTCATAATCTTCGGAAAGCTCATAAACGGTGGGGACCGTTTCTCTAAACCCCGGCTGCCAGTTGCCGGAGTCCCGAAGAGGCAGGTGAACCATTATTGAATCAAAAAGAAAAGCCGCGGAGCCTACTCCCATGGCCACAATCGAAAATATCAAAAACAATTTAGCGCCGAAAGGCTTTATGTGTTCCACTGACTTGCCAACTCCGACTCCCACCAAAATTGAAAAGACCCAAAACAAGCTCATTGCGCGAAGCGGCTGAAACCAATTCCAAGTCATCATCGCGGGAATGGGAGAGACGAGCATGACAAGCAGAAGCTCCTTGTGCCGTTTGAAGTTTTTAATAAGAAAAGCCAGTCCCACGACCCAGAAAACAAACTCAAAGGGATGAAACATCGAGTTCTCGGCGATAACCGTAACCGGCTCAGCAGACTCCCTGAGAAAAAGGTTGTGAGGAGAAAAGTAAGAAAAGTACCTTGCGACAACGTCCCAGACGAAATAAAAAATGTCATTGTGAACGAAAAAATTTATAGCCGGTGGAAGCTTATGCTCCGCGCTGAGACCCAGCGGCGCGTCTCTCCACAACACAAAAATATTCGTGGAAGTGACCCTTGCAAATGCCTCACCTTTGAGAGCCAGCACAATAAACGGAACGGCAAAAAAGACCACAACGGCAAGGGACAGCTTAATTACCCTGCGCGGATAGTGAAGAGGCTCTCTTGCGCCAAGAAGCGCCAACAAGAGAAGAATGGGTACTATGATTTTATTGGCGTTATAGGTGTACATTGAAACCATGAATGAGGCCATGGCAACAGGCAGTAACGAGTGGTGTTTTTTGGAATAAAGGAAAAGTAATACCCCAAGGAGCAGAAAAAACAGGGCGGTATTGGCCTCCTGAGAGGTCCGTGCAAAGTGCACCGCCCACGGCTCTATCGCAAACACAAAGGCCGAGGACAGGGCAATGAGCCTTGATTTGAACATCTCTTTGGCCAGCAGAAAAACAATAAGTATAGAAAAAGTCCCAAGTAGGGCGGAAGGAAGCCTCACTGCGATTTCATTCAGGCCAAAAATCTTGATAAACGGCATCATCATGTAAAGCGGCAGGGCGGACTTATATTCGTCAAACGAGCGAGTAAAAATGGGCAGGACTTTGCCGTACTCGTCTCTCAAGGTTTCTGATACGGAATACGCATTGTAGCCAAGCGCAGCCTCGTCCCAATTAAGAGAAGGCGGAGAGCTCGACAACCCGTACAATCTCAAAAATCCTCCGAGAACAATTATCAGAAACAATAAAATGCCATTTAGTTTTTTCATTATTCTTCCTCAAAAATCGTCCTGACAAACCAGAGCTCGTCGCCAAGAAATTGATTTTTCTGCTTGACCCCTTTTATTTTTTTAAACACCTCACCGTCCACCACACTTGTTACGTGTTTGTAATTTCTATTCTCTCCCACAAACTCTCCCGCCAGTCCCACCCATAACTGGTCTTTTTTTCGGTCCGACTCAAAATATTTGAAGGACCCAAACAGTACGTCGCTCACCCCGTTTATTCTCTCGGTTCCCCCATCTGTTGTGGGGCCTTTAATCTTTGATTTTCCGAACCACGCGGGGTCGACGGCTTCATAATACAAATAATAATGCACCGGCTCCCCAAACCTGTCCGTAATCATAACCTTGTTTTGTTCTATTTCCTCATTGAGGGCTTTCCATATTTCGTATTGCCTTAAGTCATTCTCGCCCAGCCATGAGTTCTCGTGGTTATAGAGAAGATCAAAAAAAGAAACATAGCTGAAAAATATGAACAATGCAGCACCGCTCAAAACCAGAGTTGTCGGAGCTCTCAATTTTTTAGACGGTTTAAATTTGTAAAACATATTTGAATAAGAAAGGGCCACAAGCGGGATGACATAAACAAGGCCTTTTTCTTTGAAGACTAAGGTTGATATTACAACGGAAAGCGCAAAGGCCTTGAGCGGAAAGGCCGCTTTTCTGAAAAGAATTATTGCTCCGACAACAAAAAACGGCAGTTCCCAAAAGAAAAATTTGGGCAGTACTGAGTCCGGACGCGCCTCTTTGTCTAAAATAAATCCCGCTTGGCGGGCAGAGGTGAGGGACGCATAGTCAAACGGCTCGATTATGCCTTTGGCGAGCTGGTTCATGGTATAAAACGGCTTGTTGTAGGCCGTTAGTCTGCCAAGGTTGAGGCCTCCCCGTATGAGAGGAGAGTTGTGAACGAAGCCTTCTGCTATTCTTCTGTCGATTAGGTGAGTGTAGGAGCTCGGAATAGAGTCTTCAATTACCGTTTCCCTCACCAAAAATTTTCCCAGTGCGGGATGTGTTTTTAGTGCGATAAGCCCGACCAGCGCCGCAATAACCGCGGAGGCGAAAATAAACCCGGAACCCTTACCGCGAACCCAGACAACCAAAACAGCAACGGAGATAATCAAGGCTGAAAAGCTTGACAGCACAGACAAGATACTCGTAAAGAGCAGTAGTTTTTGGTCTTTTTTGAGGAGAAAGTAAAGTGATGCCAACACAAAAAGTATTGACGCCGAATGTCCGAGGTCAAAAATATTAGTCTGAATGAGAAAAGGGGAAAAGGCAAATAAGATGGCTGCCGTCCTTGCCACGCGTTTTTCGGTCAAGCTTACGGCCAGCTGATAAAACATCCACACAGACACCAACCCAAAAATAACAGAAGGCAATCTGACGGCAAATGGTGTTAGGCCAAATACGGCAATCGCAGGAATCTTTGAATACACTCCCACCGACGATAAAAAATTGTTGTCGCTTCGAAAAAACAGCCCCGGCAACTCACCATTTGTGTCTCTTCCTGTTTTTAGAACGGAGTAAGCGGTGTAGCTTTCCTTTACCTCGTTCAGGGTTAGCGGAAAGTCAAGTTTATAAAGCCTTACGGCAACAGCCAACGCGATAAAAAAAACCAACAAAACGCCCGCCCGCCGCTTCATATTTATAAGAGTACCCATCTTGCAAGCTTCGCTTATAAGCGTACGCTACGACGTCCGGATTTACAATGCAAAAA
>Ga0210057_1011031_pt1 | contig 10088 bp, 10 predicted proteins | sample CryGeyCG2114_010_2_FD_183968 | JGI IMG/M metagenome (GOLD analysis project Ga0210057, IMG submission 183968) | Groundwater microbial communities from aquifer - Crystal Geyser CG10_big_fil_rev_8/21/14_0.10 (SPAdes) (version 2) | ecosystem: Environmental > Aquatic > Deep subsurface > Groundwater ...
TTAAAAGACCTGCCACAAGAAGTTTCCAACCTAATTTTACAAATTCGCGACGAAGCCCACCGCTTTGCAATTACCTACCACAAAACTCTCCGAAAAAAAGCATTTCTCAATTGACTTCCAAGTCAAAAATAGTTATATTATGTATATGTTTGGAAAAGGTCTTACAGCTAACATAATTGCTTCAATATTGGGGCTTTATTTGGCAACTCTAATTGTGCCAAATGTTTATGCGGATGGCGCAGGAGCCCAGTTTTGGAAATCGCTGGCCTTAGCTGGCCTAATTCTAGGGTTATTATATACCTTTATTAAGCCAATTCTTAACTTGATAACCCTGCCCTTGCGAATTATAACCTTAGGGATTTTTGGCATTTTAATAAATATCGCTCTTGTAGAAATTGTAGACATCCTGTTCCCGTCTATCCATATAAAAGGTTTTGTGGCCTTATTGCTTACAAGCTTAATTGTTTGGGCAATAGGCATAATAGTTTCTTTTGTGTTGAAAAAACTAAAAAAGAAAAAGTAATATTTATCTTATGATTTCAATATTATTGATTTTACAAATTGCTGTGCCTTGCCTTTTAGCTGTTTGCATATTGCTTCAGCAAAGAGGTACTGCTTTGGGAAGCGCTTTCGGAGGCGGTGGAGGAGGCTTTTACTCAAAAAGAAGAGGGGCAGAGAAGAAAATTTTTATTGCTACTATTGTTCTTAGCGTTTTATTTATTGTTGTTTCTATTTTAAATTTAGTAAACAAATCTTAAAATTAAAACCTTGTCTCTTAACCTAAAAAGGCTTTTCCAAAAGCCAACAAAACTTCCTTCAAAAAAACAGTGGAAAAGGTTTTTTTCTGTTTTAAGTAAAACAGAAAAAATAACTTTCCTTGTTTTTGTTTTCCTTTTTTTAATTTCAAGCGTATTTCTATCTGTAAATTTCTACATTAAAAACACGATAATTTCCCCGGCAATTGGAGCATCTTATACCGAAGGAATAATTGGGCAACCAAGAATTATCAATCCCCTTTATCTTTCCACCCAGGACGCCGACAGAGATATAGTTGAGGTTATATTTTCTGGCTTAATGAGATATGACGAAAACGGGCAAATTATAAAAGACTTAATTCAAGATTATTCTATCAAAAACCAAGGTGAAACTTACGAAATCACCTTAAGGGATGGCTTATTATGGCATGATGGAAAACCAATCACCTCAGACGATGTTATTTTTACTATTAACTTAATCCAAAACCCTGAATATCAAAGCCCTTTAAGGATTAAATGGGCTGGAATTTTAATCGAAAAAATTACCAGCAAAACTGTTTCCTTTAAATTACCCAAACAATATGCTGGGTTTCCAGAAACTTTAACAGTTAAAATTTTACCAAAGCATATTTTCGAAAACGTTTCCCCCCAAAGTCTGCCGTTAAGTTTGGTATCTGAAGAATACTTAATTGGGTCTGGCCCTTTTAAGATTGAAAAAATATCCCACGAACAAAATGGATTTATCAAGAAAATAACTCTTGAAAAAAATAAAGATTACTACGGGCAAAAACCATTTTTAACCGAATTTTCTTTTGCTTTTTTTAATGATGAAAAAAATTTAAAAAAAGCTTTTTTACTTAATGACGTCAATGGATTTGCCATCAATGACCTTTCCCAGTACAAAAACGAACTGAAATCAATAAAAATTTACGGGTTGGCTGTCCCCCGATATTTTGCTGTTTTCTTTAATGCCAAAAATGAAGGAGTCTTCAAGAATAAAAACTTAAAAGAAGCTTTGGCTTGGGCTACCGACAAAAAAGCTCTTATTAGAAATGTCTTTTCTCAAAAGGCCCAAATGGTGAACTCGCCCATTTTGCCAAATTTTTTTGACTTTAATCAGCCAGAAACCGATTATCAATTTGACTTAGCAAAAGCTCAGCAAATAATTCAAGGATCGCTTAATAGTAGCGCGTCCACTGTGGGTCAATTTACCCAAAACTTAACAGTTGGAAATAATGGCAAGGAAGTTGAAATGTTACAAACTTGTTTGGCAAAATTCAGCGATATTTACCCCAATGGCGAAATAAATGGAAACTTTGGAGAAAAAACCAAAGCAGCTGTTATAAAATTCCAAGAAAAATATACCAGTGAAATCTTAGCTCCCTCCAACATAACTAAAGGAACGGGGGATGTGAAAGCAGCCACCAGAGAAAAGCTAAACGCTATTTGTTTTAAAAAGGAAGTGATAAAATCCAAAATTCCCATCACCCTAACCACCTGTGATAAGTTCCCCTTGCCAGAAATTGCAAAAGAACTAAAAAAACAATGGGATACAGCTGGGTTTGAAACAACTATTGAGATAGTTTCTTTAGCCGACTTGCAAAACAATGTTTTATCTAAAGACAGCTTTACTATATTGCTGTTTGGGGAGGCATTAGGGGCAATTCCTGACCCATTTCCATTTTGGCACTCAAGCCAAAAGGATTACCCGGGCTTAAATATTGCCAATTATACTTCAAAATCCGCCGATGCTTTATTAGAGAAAGCCAGAGAGGCTCAAACGCCGGAAATTCGGCAAACAAAATTAGAGCAATTTCAAGATATTTTAATTCAAGATATGCCAGCTATTTTTCTAGCAAGGCCCGATTATATCTACGCTCTTTCTGAAAAAGTAAAAGGCTTTGATGTAACAAAAATAACCGAACCCTCAAAAAGATTTTCCAATATTGAAACTTGGTACCTCAAAACTAAAAGAATCTGGAAGTAAAAATATGCTCAAAAATAAAAAAATAATTATCGGCACAATTTTAATAGTAACAGCTATTTTAACCATCGCTGGCATTATTTTTGTGAAATTAACTTACAGAATTGATGATGATAATATATTCAACCCCAAATCAGTGATTCCCTTAGAATGGCGGAGTTGCGAAAAAAACACGGACTGCATAGAAACATCGCCCACTTGTTGCGATTGTAGCGGAGGAGGCGAAGAAACGGCAATCAATAAACAGTTTTTAGAAAAATGGCAAAGCGGACTTAAAAAAGATTGTATTTGCCCGGGAGTAGTTACGTGTCATCCAGGCTATCCAATTTGTCAAAATAAAATTTGTGAGTATAAGCAAGTTAGTGAAAACGAATGTATAAAAGAAGGTAACGAATATCCGCTTGATGGACAACCCTATGCCTGCTGTGAGGAATTAAACCCTATCTCTTGCGCCACGCCAAGCGACAATCAAGAATGTTCGGATAATTGTCAGAAAAAAATGTATTGCACCTCGTGTGGTAATGGTCGTTGCGAAAAACCAGAAAATATTTGCAACTGTCCAGCAGATTGTTTAAGTAAGATAGCAGAATGTTATGGCCTCCAAGATAAAGTCAGAGAAGAATGTGAATGCACGGCACAGGGTGGATGGTGGGATAATCAATGCTATCCCCTAACTACTGACTTCAATAAATCCTGTACTAATGGCACTCAATGCCAAGGCATTTGTTTGGGCGAAAATTGGCAATCAATTAGTGGTTATTGTAGTAAATGGACAGAAGAAAAAGACTGTCATTATGTTTTAATTAATGGCAAAGTTAATTTTGCCATCGGTTGCAATTAGTAAAATGAAACAATCCCATATCAGAAAATAAAAAAATAATTATCGGCACAATTTTAATAGTAACAGCTATTTTAACCATCGCTGGCATTATTTTTGTAAAAGTAATTTGCCCAGTTAAACACTACAACCAAATCTGCCCCAATACGCTGATTGATGATAATCTACTGGGAAACCAAGTTTCTATTACCACCAATAAAACAGAATACCAACAAGGAGAAGCGATTAAACTTATTATTTCCAATAATAAATCGGAGAACATTCAGGTTTGTGGAGATGATGTTTGTAGTATGGTTAGTGCTTTTCCAGTTAAAGTAGAGGAATACAATAACAACGACTGGCTGGATTACGGCTGGGACTGCCCAAGAATCAATAATGAAGTTCAAATTAAACTTAAACGTGGAGTAAACAATGATTATTACTGCGTTACAATTAGAGAAAAATCAAACTTGGCAATAGAAGCGCATCTTGCCCCGAGAATAAACCCAGAAAAAGGATTACTTAGGATAATGTTTTATACTGGCGAAAAAAATACTCCGGTCTATTCTAATGAATTTACAGCAAAGCCTGAGATAGGATGTTTGTCCGGAGAAATCATAACAACCTGCAAAACAGGGCCTTGTTGTTGCCCCATTAACGCTAAATGCGATTAAATAAATTTAATTTAATAATTTATGAAACAAGTTATTTTAAATTTTCCTAAACAATTTGAAATTGGCACAAAAGCCGCAGAAAGTATAAAATTTGATGGTAATTTTGACAATGTTGTTATCTGCGGGGTTGGGGGGTCGGCTTTGCCAGGCACTTTGCTTTCAGATATGGTTGATATCTCAATTCCAATTTTTACTTACCGGGGTTATGGCTTGCCAGCCAACGCCAGCGAAAAAAGCTTAATTATTTGTATTTCTTTTTCTGGCAACACCGAAGAAACATTGTCTGCCTATGAGGAAGCTGTGAGTAAAAAGTATTGCGTTATCGCTTTGTCAACTGGCGGAAAACTAGAAGAATTAACCAAAAAAAACAATTTGCCAATGGTGATTGTGCCAAATGATTGTTTACAACCAAGATTTGGTACTGGGTATTTGGTTTCAGCTGTAATAAAAATTTTAGATAATTGCAAAATAACTAATAATTTAAGTCAGGAAATTTTAAAAGTGGCAGAAACTTTGAAACCAGGAAGCTTTGAAGCACAAGGAAAAATTTTAGGAGAAAAATTAGTTGATAAAATTCCGGTGGTTTATAGCTCCAACCAATACAAATCAGTGGCTCGAATTTGGAAAATAAAATTCAATGAAAATTCTAAAGTAATGGCTTTTTGGAATTACTTTCCAGAATTAAACCACAATGAAATGGTGGGACTTACTAATTTAAAAGGCAATTTTCATTTTATTATTTTAAAAGACGAAAACGACCACGAAAGAACAAAAAAAAGAATGGATTTATTTGCTAATTTAGCCAAAGAAAAGGGGGCTGAAGTTAATTTTATTGAAATGCAAGGCAAAACAAAAATAGAAAAGATATTTAACGCCCTTATGTTTGGCGATTGGACTTCTTATTATTTAGCTCTCTCCTATGGTCAGGACCCTGTGCCCGTGGCCATTGTTGAAACCTTTAAAAAACAACTCTAATAAATTTCTCTCTCGCCCAGGTGATGAAATTGGCAGACATGCAGTGTTCAGAACGCTGTGGAGGCAACTCCGTGAGAGTTCAAATCTCTCCCTGGGCACTATGTTCGAGTACTCGCTCAAATTAAAATTTAAATTAACTATATATGGAAAATCAAATAGAAAATAAAATAGAACAAAGTGTGCAAGACACACAAACAGAAAACCCTTCGGCAAAGACTTCGAGCGAGCCTCAGTCGAACTCCTCAGGGCAAGCCCAAAAGCCCAAAATCAATCGAGGGCCAACTTTGAGAATTATCCCATTGGGGGGTATGGAAGAGGTTGGCCGTAATATGACTGTGTTTGAATATGAAAAAGACATAGTTATTTTAGATATGGGCATCCAATTTCCAGAAGAAGATATGCCTGGCATTGATTATATCATCCCCAGCATTAGCTACTTAAAAGGCAAAGAAAAAAATATTAGAGCGGTTATTTTCAGCCATGGCCACCTTGACCATATTGGAGCTGCCCCCCTACTTTTGCCAAAGCTTGGCTACCCTCCTGTTGTTGGAAAAGATTTAACAATTGCCATGATAAAGAAAAGGATGGAAGACTTTAGCAAAGGCTCAGCTAAAAAATTAGATACTATTAGGATAAACTCCGTAGACGACTTATTTGATTTTGGAAAATTTAGAATTGGATTTTTCAATGTTGAACACTCTATTGTGGACGCCATTGGCGTAATCATCAACACACCACAAGGAACAGTTATCCATCCCGGAGACTGGACAATGGAAAAAAATCCTGTTAGTGGCCAGCCCTTAACCTATAATCATTTGGCTAACTTGCCCAAACCAAAAATTTTAATGTTAGAAAGCTTGGGGGCTATAAATACATCCTCATCAATGGTTGGGGAAAGAGAAATGTATGCCAACCTAGAAAAACTAATTTCCGAGGCCAAAGGCAAAGTTATTATTGGCACTTTTGCCTCCCAGATAAATAGAGTTGGCCATCTCTTGGAGTATGCTAAACAAATTGGCAAAAAAGTTGCTTTAGACGGATACAGTATGAAAATGAATGTGGAAATTGCCAAAGAGCTTGGCTATATAAAAGTTGGCAACGAAACTATAATACCAGCTAACAGCATTGGCAAATATCCAGACAATCAAGTCATTATTATTTGCACTGGGGCGCAGGGTGAAGGCAACGCTGTTTTATCCAGAATTGTCAGTGGCGATCATAAATTTATTAAAGTGCGGAAAAATGACACAATTATTTTTTCTTCTTCGGTAATCCCAGGAAACGAAAGAACTATCCAGCGCTTAAAAGACAACCTTTACAGAAAATGCGATAATGTTGTCCACAGCGACATAATGGACGTGCACGCAAGCGGGCACTGCAACGCAGATAGCATCAAGGAAATGATAAAACAAGTCCAACCGGACTTCTTCCTGCCTGTTTATGCTAATCATTATATTTTAAAAGAAGCTGCCAAGCTGGCTTTAGGAATGGGCTTTCCAGAAAAAAATATCTTTGTTTTAGACAATGGCTCAATTATTGAGTTTCGCAATAAAGAAGCTCGTCTTTCAAATAAAAAGGCAGAGACGGGATATGTTTTTGTGGATGGGTTGGGCATTGGAGATATTGGTGAGGTTGTTTTAAGAGACCGCCAAAACTTGTCCCAAGATGGAATGTTTGTAATAATAGTAGCAATAGACAGGGCAACGGGAAAAGTAAAGGGCTCTCCTGACATAATCTCTAGAGGATTTATTTATCTAAGAGAGTCCCAAGATTTGCTTCGAGAAACTCGCAAAAGAGTTATTGGCATTGTAGAAAAGCCAAACTCCAACACAACATCAAGATTGAATTATATTAAAGACGAAATAAGAAATAGGATTGGCGAATTTTTATTTATGAAAACCGAGCGAAGACCAATGGTGCTCCCTGTAATTTTGGAGATATAACAACTTCCGCCCCACTCCTCCGCTTGCGGGCGGAGGGGTGGGGCGGAAGAATAAAACTATGAAAATTTTTTCAGGAATACAACCAAGTGGTAATATCCATATTGGCAATTATTTAGCAGTCATAAAGCAATGGGTAGCCTTGCAAGAAAAAGCGGACTGCATTTTTTGCATTGTTGATTGGCATGCTATTACCGTGCCTTATGAAGTAAAAACACTACAGCAAAAAATAAAAGAAGTGGCTTCTATCTATTTGACTTCTGGTATTAATCCTGAAAAATCAATTATTTTTGTGCAATCGCAAGTAAAAGAACATAGCGAACTTGCTTGGCTTTTAAACACCATAACCCCTTTTGGCGACTTACAAAGAATGACTCAATTCAAAGACAAATCCAAAAAACTCCAAGGTAATGTAAATGCTGGATTATTTAATTATCCAGTGCTAATGGCTGGAGATATTTTGCTTTACCAAACTGATGTTGTACCAGTTGGTGAAGACCAAAAACAACACGTTGAATTAGCCAGAACAATTGCTAAAAAATTTAATTCTAAATTTGGAGAGACGTTTAAAATTCCTGAAGTTTCTGTTTTAAAAATTGGGGCTAAAATTATGTCTTTAACCGAGCCAAGCAAAAAAATGTCAAAAAGCGACCCAGAGTCAAGCCGAATTGGCATTTTTGACACACCAGAACAAATAAAAAAGAAGATCGGCTCTGCCACCACCGACTCTGGCAAAGAAGTAAAGTTTAATCCTAAAGAAAAACCTGGTATTTCTAATCTTTTAGTTATCTATAGCTTATTTAGCGACAGGCCAATTAAAGACATAGAAAAAGAATTTATTGGCCAATCTTACCAAAAATTTAAACAATCTTTAACAGATTTATTGATTACAAAGTTAGAACCACTTAAAAATAAAAAAGACGAGCTTGATAAAAGCCCAGAACTTATTGAAAAAATATTGGCTGATGGCGCATTGAGAGCAGAAAAGCAAGCAAAAGAAACAATGCAAAAAGTTAAAACTTCAATGGGACTATCTTAATCTGTTTTTGAATTTTATAACTATTCCCCCACCCTAATAAGCCAAAATAAGAAATAAGAACTTCTTTTTTGGGATTTTTCCCCAAGCGGATTAACATCCGCTTTTTTGTTTTGGTTCGCAAAACTCGGTGATCAAAAAAATTAACCCAACCCAAAAAATCAACACCACTTGCCAATGTTTTAATAAAAATTTTTTGGGGATTAATTTCTAATTTTAATCTTTCTTGTAAAAAACTTATAATAAACAGAATTTGTTTTTTAAGAAAATTTTTATTTTGAAAAAAAACAACAAAATCGTCTGCGTATCTAATATAATGCTTTAATTTTAATCTGTGCTTTATAAATTTATCAAACTTATTCAAATAAATATTAGCGAATAATTGCGAGGTTAAATTTCCCAAAGGCAAACCCACGCCAATTTGTCCAGAGTTAAAACTGCTAATAATTTCTTGTAAAAGCCAAAGTATTTTTTTGTCGGGTATATAGTCCTTTAAAATATTCAATAAAATTCCATGGTCAATGCTGGCAAAAAACTTTTTAATATCGCCTTTTAAAATCCAGCATGTTTTAGTGTTATTTTGGCTAACTTTTTGGCTGAAAACTCTAAATCGAGCAATAGCTCTATGCGTTCCTTTATTTTCTCTACAGGAAAATGAATCACAAATAAATATTTTATCAAAAAATAGATAAAGTAGGCGGTAAATAGCGTGGTGCAATAATCTATCTCTAACGCTCGCTTTATGAATTATTCTCGGTTTGGGGTCGTTTATTTTAAAAGCTTGATAGGCACTATGTTTGTATGTTAAGTTTACTAATTCAAAATGCAAGTCAAAAATATTGTCCATTAAACGCAAAGAAAATTTCTGAACATCAACTTTCTTCTTTTTGCCATTAATAAATTCACCCCACGCCTCTAAAAGGTTTTCAACACTAATAATATCCTCAAATTTATGACACAAATTAATTTTCATAATCAGCCAAGTGTAATAATAAAAGAAAAAGAGGCCTATCAATTTTGGCTCATATTGCATAAAAATATTCCTAAAACCGAAAGGTTTAGATTGGGTCAAAAAATTGACTCGCTTTTTATTGATACTCTTGAATTAAGTTTTATTTCTTTATACTTACCACCAGAACAAAAAATAACTATATTGGGCAAAACGATATCTCGCCTTGATCTGTTAAAATTTTTTATGCAACTTGCTTGGGAAAGCAAATTAATTCCAACCACTAAATTTACCGAATTATCTCAAAAGTTAGAAGAAATTGGCCGAATACTTGGTGGCTGGAAAAAGGGGCTACAAAGTAAAACTCCCGCTAAATAAACGGGAGGAAAACAACAGTTGCGGGGAGAAAACATAGTTTCCATCATTCCACCTGTTCGGATTGTCAACCGAGTTAGCGTTCAAGTACCAGCCATCGCCATTCCAGTTCGCGTTCACGGCACAAAGAGCCCATCCCCCTTCATTTGTGCAGAAAACCATCTCTGCCACCACTCATTGAGTACTCTTTGAGTTGAAACTTGTTTGGGACATCAAAGTCCGCCAGTTTTCTGCACCAATTCTTGTCTTTTTTGAAGAACAATTTTTTACGCTCTCGCCTTGACCTTAGCCAACACGACTCTGGTAAAAAATATTCTAAAACTATGGCACAAAGGCCTTAACCTCTATACATCGCATAACTTCATCAACAGTATAACAAAAATTATCTGAAATTAAAAAGACCCGATGAATTAAAATAAATTAAATCAAAGGGTCTAAAAATTCAAAGATACAAAGTATAGACCCATTGCAAAATAATTAAACCTTTAAGCAAGCTAACCTTTTATCGTCAGCTTTCGTTTGCTAACCAGAGCTAATTCTGCAAAGCATGCGAAAATTGATGATGTTAGCCACAAACCCGAAT
>Ga0210057_1011033_pt1 | contig 10085 bp, 14 predicted proteins | sample CryGeyCG2114_010_2_FD_183968 | JGI IMG/M metagenome (GOLD analysis project Ga0210057, IMG submission 183968) | Groundwater microbial communities from aquifer - Crystal Geyser CG10_big_fil_rev_8/21/14_0.10 (SPAdes) (version 2) | ecosystem: Environmental > Aquatic > Deep subsurface > Groundwater ...
TCTGCTTTATCTATGCCGATGACATTGATTACTAATCCTTCTACTTTGATGTTTATCCCATTTTCCAGAGTGAACTTAAGGTTGCCATTATTATCGCGGCATAACTGCTGCTGACCGCCGATTTCCGAGAATTTCAAACCAATCTCAATCGCGCATTGTGCATCAGATTCCACTTGTGCTCGACCAAGATTCATTACCACAACACCGACTGCTACAGCAAAAGAGATTAGCAGTAATGTCGCCATGATCGGTGTGATTGCTTTCTTGTTTTTGTTCATTTTTTCTTCTGATTATGGTTGTTGCTGTCTTTTTTCCACTTGGTCTTTCCTTTATGTTTGATTTCGGTGATCCTTTCCAAAGGCACGAAAATTTCCTCTGATTGATTGATCAATACCACAAACCCTTTCTCCACATCCTTAAGATGCTTGCCGGCGAAAAGTAATTCCTTTCCCAGAAATCTGTCGTGGTACTTAACCTCAAATTCATGTTTTTGTGGATGGCGACGGATTTTTTTCAACAAACCTTCTCTTTTATCCCCTTTTGTCCAGAAGGGACTGCTTTCCTTGAAGATTATCCCACCGATGGTCATAAGGATTATTCCTACAATGAAACTGATGACAGGGTTAGCTAGTGAAGAAAGATTGCCTAAACCATCCCAAATCCCAGCCCAAAAAAATACCACTCCAGTTATTCCAAAAATGTAGATAAGATATTTCTTTATTTCTTCTTTCGTTATCATGCCCGCCACACCTTTTCTCCTTTACGCACAATCTCCTTAATCCTATGCAAAGGGATGAATACTTCCTGCTGATTTTCTTTATAGATGATCGCTTTTTTATCTACTCTATAAATTTTGCTGGCAGAAAGCTTCTTCACTTTATCGTTATGTTTGTCTTCATAGATGATGATGTAATCATTGCTGTTCTTAAGTTCTGCAACTTCTTTTATCTTTTCCGTTATCGCTTTCTCGATACTACCTAATGGATCAAATTCCTTGAAAATCGTGCCCGAGAAAGTTAGCATAGCAAAGCCGATGAATAAAAAAACAAAAGGTGTGCAGGTTTCCACATTAGCAAATATGGCATAATCAGGACAACTTAAGTCTCCTAGAAAAGGGACATAGTATAATCCTTCCCATAATCCTTTCCAAACGAAGATAATAGCTACTGCTGAAAATAATGAAGATAGAAAATGTTTGTCCTGCTCTCTCAGTGCCATAAATACCTCTTTTTCAATTAATAATTAAAACTGTAATATAAATCTTGTTATCTAAGTGGCTTAGTAGAAAAAGAAGTCGACATGGCCAAGATGTCAACCTTGCCAAAGCCATATTACTGGAACAGATGCGAAAATATTCTGATTAAGAATGTAATTTTCGCCTAAGGTTGACGGCCAAGACGACTTTTTCTACAAATCCTACCTAAGGTATGTATTAGTTAACAATCAACTAAATAAGTGCTATTTATTATCAAACCCTTTCCTCTACATTCAAGCGGTAGTCTTTGGCATTGAAATAATCTTTACAAAACTTAGCAATCTTTTTGGCGTTATATTTCTTGCAGCTAAAGATGTCTAAGAAAGCTCTATCGCCTTTTTCATCAAAATGAGCAATAACTGTGCTGGTTTCAATAAACTGCATCATAGAGTAACCTCGCAATTCACCATGCCCAAACCTTTTTATTTCTGTTTCTCCCACTCTTTTCATCTTCAGCTCTTTTGTCAGCTTCCTGACGAATTTCTTGATTGTCTCTGGATCGCTGACCATCTTGGGATCACATCCGTGCAAATCTAAGCTGGCCGATCTGCCCCACCACAAATTTTTCTTTGACATACTACCTAGATTAATTTTGAGTTATTTAAGTTTTACTAAATAGAAATTATTATAAATCTGTTTGACCCCTAGAAAAGGTACATGGCTAATAATATGATTGATAGTTATGCAGAGGCAGATGAACAATTAGCTGTCCATAGAAGGAAAGAAACCTCCATTCTTGGTTCTCTGGAGAAAATGGTTGATGATTTATCCCAAATTTCTTTACAAAACGATAATCCTTTAGATCAGGTCTATCCTCTTGTTCTGGAAGCTGTTTTAGCAGGGTATTCTCAGGAGATTGATAAAGTAAAAACTCTTGTCGAAGGGGAAGCTCCTTTAAGACAAAAGATCAATCCTGCTTTCTTAGAAGCAAAAATTTATCTCCTAGCTTGTGAAGATTTTATTAATCGTAAACCACAATTTCATAGTGCCCAATTATCAACAGAAATCGCTGAATATCGAAGCATGTCTCCAGAAGATAAATCCCAACTTGTTGATACTCTCAAAACAAAATTTTTGAGATTAGCACATCCAAAGTATACTAGAGAAATAGCAGTTGAAATTTTAAATCATCATAAAAATGTGATTTCTCATGGTGGTATAAACCATTATATTGTCTCCATGACTGGTGGTTCTCCTGAATGGGATGAATCGGGTGAAAATCTGATTACGTTAAGTTATTCATCTATGGGGCATTTTGAAGCAGTTAAGACCTTACGTGATGAATATTCTCATATGGTAAGTGAATTTGCCTCTGCAATAGGACCTCTTGAAAGAATGCCTGTTGCTAACATTAATGGTGTTATTTACAAATTTCATGGCCCTCTTAATAATTACGAGTCTGCTTGTAGAGAATTGATGCAAGCAAAACCCCCCAAAACAACAATTTCTGTTCCTAGAAGGCAAGTTGACAACATTGGTGATAATGTAACTTATCATAAAAATGACTTCTTGAGACGTTTTCATCCAAAATACTTGCCTTGAACCACTATCCAGTAATAACTAACCTAAACTTTTATAAATAAACTATATTTTGCAACATCTAAAATGAGTGATGATCTAATTGATAGGCTTAGAGGATTAAATTTAACGGCGGCACAAAGAGGTAAAATTTTAGATTATGCTCTGAAAGGAAGACCAGATGACGATGACTTAGAAGCTGAAGCTTTAGCTGAAATTCCTGTTCCCAACATTAAGGGGGATAAAGAAGAATTAACTTATCTCTTAGAAGCCTTAGATGATTTAGGTATAAAAAAATCTCCTGCCCTTGATGCCATAATCGCTGAACATTATGGTGTCAGAATTCCTGTTCAAAGCGCAGATTTAGTCCCTTATAGCCGTCTTTATGGAAAAAATCAACACTCCCCAGAAGATTTTCTTGAAAAAGCTGAGCTTTATCAACGCTTTAAAAGATCAGGCGATGGCCATAATCATCTTAAAAAACTTGCTAAGATGGGAGTTGTTGATAGATTACCCGTAAGAAACTTTCTTGCTTGTAAGAAAGGATTAGATAACATTCTGGGTGGAATATGTTTGGATACTGATAGTCATTATAATAATCGAGTTAAAAACGCTTCTTTATTGACAGTTACTCCGCTTTATTTAGGTTCAATAGTTCTTTCAGTTTTATCCGGTAACGAATCTACATTTTTTCCTGGAATCCTTGTATCATCTTTAGTTGGATACGCTGCTGGAAAATTTGTCCCTGAACCATCAAAAGATAAACATCAAAACTATTTGTTGAAACATGTCAAAAAATGTGGTGCTTCTTTAGAATCAAATCTACAACTAGCCAAATTAATCTCAGATGAATTATTGCAACAAGCTAGATATCCCAGCACAGTCAGTAGTCGTTATGTTAATAGGCTAAATGAAGTTGAAATATGTCGGACAAATACAGTTCGTTACTTAAACAGCTTTTCGGAACTAATCAGAACACTAAAATAAATGGACTTAACAGAACTAAAAAAAGAGCAGTACAGATTGGCGAAACGAGTTGTGCTAGAAGATGGCTTCAATGAATTAAGGACTATCGGTGGTGTGGAATGTGTTGTTTCCGAAGATAAACTTTTAGCCTCCGTTGTTGTCTGCGAATATCCTTCCATGAAAATTATAGAAGAAAAATCATTCCTGTTAAACGATCCCTTGCCTTACCGCCCTGGTTTTACTGCTTACCGTGAATTGCCGGCGATGGTTGAAGCAGTAAATCTGTTGGAACAGGAACCAGATCTCTTATTAGTCAAAGGATCCGGTATTATCCATTCCAGAAATCTCGGTGTTGCTTCCCATCTAGGATTGGCTTTGAACCTGCCGACTATTGGTGTTACAGATAAATTGTCCTTAGGTAATGTTGAAGAAGGAAAAATCTTCTCCAAAAATGTTCACCTTGGTTTTGAGATTGTAACCAGAGAACATGCTAAACCAGTTTATGTCTCTCCTGGTCATCAAGTATCTTTAGCTACCGTTAAGGATATCCTACCAAAAACCATCCATTATCCGCATAAGATGCCGGAGCCTCTACATCTGGCTCATAAGTTTGGCAAGAAGAAATCTAAAGTTAGCTCCCACTAAGATTGAATTGCTCTTTAATCGCTTCATAATATTCATCCCCGGTTAGAGGAGTCGTCAGCATACCCCTATATTCATATCTGAAATCTTCTGAATCAGGATTTTCAACTACTGAATAAATTATGGTTTCTATATCTGTAAAAGATCCAAATTGGATTAAATATTCCCCTTGTAGTTCAACCCATTTGTTACTATGCAAGGTAATTTCATCAACACTTTCCAAATGCAAAGTTAAATCATCATATAAAGAAAAATTTTCTCTCTTATAATGCCCAGTTTCTATCCCCCCTAATCTCCACAACTGCCAATCGTGATAGGGTTCACTTTTTTCAACATTAATCGAACCTAAAAAGATTTCTCCGTCTTCAATTCTGGGAAAATAGGCTAGAAATTTTCTTCCCATCACATGTTCGGGAGAGGCTTTCAATACTGCTTTGATGATGTCACTGTTTCCTTCATAAAATCCTTTTTCCATCAACAAGCTAGGAAGACTGCTTTCTGCTAAATAGGCAGTTATTATCGCTTCTTCCCCCATAATTTCCGGAAGTCTATCCTTATATTTTTGATATTCAGCGATGGCTCTTTCTATTCCTTCAACAATCATTCTTATTAGGTAAACAAAATCACTATTTAAAAAATCTTTACTTATCAAAAATCTTATCCATGTCTTTCTTGTTAAGCTTCCTGTACATTCCAGGTTTAAGGCTGCCTAGTTCCAGATAACCAATCTTGACGCGCATCAGTCTTTTAACATTATAACCTAACTCAGCCAGCATCCTTCTAACAATCCTGTTTTTTCCTTCATGGATCTTGATCTTTACTACTGTCGGCTCCAAAACGCTAACCTTTGCCGGACTGGTCCTGCCGTCTTCTAAAGTCATGCCTCTTTCAATCTGTTTGGCATCTTTGTCTGAGAATGGTTTATCTACTTCTGCCAGATAAGTTTTATTGATTTCGTGGCTGGGATGAGTGATCTTGTTGGCAAAATCTCCATCGTTGGTTAGAAATAACATCCCTGTCGTATTGTAGTCTAATCTGCCTACCGGGAAAACCCTCTCTTTGATCTTTATGTAGTCCATGACAGTTTTGTATTTGCTGTCGCTAAGCGCAGTCACACAACCGTATGGTTTATTGAACATCAGGTAAGTCCTTCTTGGTTTCTGTATCGGTTTGCCATCTACGGTAATTTTGTCGCCTTCCCCAGCTTTATCTCCAATAGTTATTTTTCTACCATTAACCTTAACCTTGCCGGCTATGATCAATTCTTCAGCTTTCCTTCGGGAGCAATAACCATAATTGCTTAGTAGTTTCTGCACTCTTTCCTGCACTTTTTCCATTATTTTGCAATTATCTTTTTTTATTATAAATCTATCTTCTTTATCTTGATTAATTATATAAATCATGAAGAAAAATCTTATCTTATGAAAATAACTTATACTACCAAGAATCAACGCCTGAGCGTTGAGGTTGAAGCTAAGACCAACAAGGAAGCTTTCAAGCAATTGGCTGAATTTCAAGAGATCTTTGAAGAGACAAATTGCGGTTCCTGTAACGGAGACGACTTAAGATTTATTGTCAGGAATGTTGAAGGCAACGATTTCTATGAGCTGAAATGCAACTCCTGCGGCTCCAAATTGGCTTACGGTCAGCATCGTGTCGGTGAAAGCCTCTTCCCAAAGCGCAAACTGGAAGATGGCAGTTATGATTTCAAAAATAAAGGCTGGTATAAATGGGATGGCAAGAATGTTTAGTGTTGAACATCTGGCTGAATGTGGAAGATTATCTTTGGAAGAGAGGGTAGTTTACCTTCCTAACAGCCGTTGTGAGATTTACAATTTTCCTTATCAGACTAATGATGGTTTAACCCTTAATGTAACTTATGTCAAATTACCAGGATTTTCTCTTGATACCCCTTGCAAGACTTCAGCATGTGTGCCAGAAAATGTAGAAGATATTATTTATTACTTAAAAGGGCATAATCAGAAAAGGGTTAAAATCCCGCAGATCAGGACAGAAAGTTATGATGACTATGAAATTTTCTCCATTTAATTTTTAAAATATCCTTTTTTTCTGTCTTTAATGGTCACTTATGATCCAAACTTAAGGCTTAGGCTGCCCACAACTAATGATCACCTTGATGAAATTGTTCTCAACGAAACATTTAGGGATTGGAATGATTATATTACTGCAGATTTCGAAAGGAGATATCGGGATCGTAAAGGATCTCCTTGTGGTGATAAATATCAACACAGTCCTGACCGTGAACTGTTGGAGTTATGCCGTGAACATGCAGATAGATATAATAAGTCACTAACTGCTGATAATGTTTTAATCTTGGTGCATCCATTCTACTTATCGTTAACTCATATGCCCAATTTAAATCAGGAAACTGAAAAAGAATATCAAGGATATTTAAACAAATTATTTAATCTTCTCCAATCTGAATTTGATCGTTCGAAATTGGGTATCATTGTTTTCGAAACAGCTTATCATTACGCTGCTGCTACCAGTTTACTTTTAGAATCAGGATTGGCTGATTTGGCCGTATTTACTCAATATGATAGTGGATATTTTGTAAGAAATAGCGATTTATCATATTTAGAAGATAAATCATTCTTCTTTGCCGGCGGTTACAACGGCCAGTGCTTAGCTTCTGCTATCGAAAATGTGCAAGCTATTGATTTTCGCAAAAAAGAAGGGTTTTCTGAAGTTTGGGCAGTAAGAGATTTAGTGCTGAACAATCCATGTAATCATCATTTAACACCTGAAATCGTCTACTCTGTCAGATCAAGTAAAACTCTTGATCTAAATCAGCTAATAAAGAAACTAAACCTCTAACCATAGACACTAAACCTTTCCGGCTCACACATCACCACCATCAGCAGGTTAGGGTTATCTTTCTTATTCTCCTCTAGGGTATTAAGATCGGTAGCAGAAGCCAAGCAGCTTTTGTAAGGATGCGAATGTAGCATAATCAAAGTATTCATTGGACAGGCTGAGAAAATAACATGATCAAATGCTCGTTGATACATCTGCGGTTGGAAAATGGTATCAATGTAGTAATTCCCATCAGTAAAATTTCCTGAAAGGCAGACACTAAATTCCTGTCCTTCCTCTTGATTGTATCTTTGTCTCAATTCTTCTGCCGCTGTTTTTACAAATATGATCTCTCTTCCATTCTCTAACTTAATGACATCATGATCTAACGGATTAGATGAGACCTGTCCCCTGATTATTCCTCCAACAGGAAAACCGACGACGATGAAAGAAATAATCAGCAAGATTAAGAATATGCCAGCTAAACTAATCCAAAATTTATTTCCCTTTACTTCCGATTGCGCAGGTTCTGATTCAATCTCTTTTAGATCTTCTTGTAATTGTTTTTCATCCATGATAATTAAAAATAAGAAATAAAAAAACTAGTAATCATCTTTAAGGACAGTGAAATCAAGATCTCCATCTGTAACGGTATTAAAGACAATGTTATCAAAATAGACCTCTTTTTGCGCTGTAAGAACCCTCAAAGGAATCCCATAATACTCGTCGACAAGATAAGTATCCTCACCATTAACCAAGGTTCTGATAACTTTTCTGCCATCAACATTTTCGCTGTTGATCACTTTAGCGCTGCTGACTTTAGCTAACCAGGCAAAAGGGGTTTCTTGATAATATTTGTTAAAACTTACAGCTCCCTTATCTCCCGTTTCTTCGCAATATCTTGTGCTTACACAGTAAGATTCTGCCGTCTCATCCGCTAGGTTAAGGATTACCATATCGATTTCATTAGTGTAAAGCTTAGTTGTTTGCACTGGAAGATCAATCCTGACCTTATCACCCTTAAGAAATGTCTTATAAACTGGCAGGGTTAAATCTTTTCCTTCACGATAATCATAAAATACACTTCTGATCTTTGTGTTTTTATCAAAAATATCCTGTAACTCCCCTGGAATACCTACTGATAAATCCTCAGCTACCGTTTCATCATTTGTTCCTTGAACTACCGGTTGTATATCAGAATCTTCATTGACTTGCGGTGAAACTGCTTCTCCTCCTAGTTCAACGCATTTACTGCTGTCATCCACGATTGTGCCATCAGCACAGGTGAATTTAGTCGGTGTACAAGCTACAATTAAAAGCATCACTGCTAACATCCCAATTAGTATTATTTTTTTCATAGAATTTTAAAGAAAGAAATTATGTATTTAAAGCTTACCTTCCCACTCGTTATGAAACCGCATCAGAAAACTTTCCATAAACTTATGCCTTTCTTCAGCCATCCGTTTAGCAGTAGCTGTATTCATCAAGTTTTTCAACAATAATAATTTTTCCTGAAAATGGCTTAACGTATCTGCACTGGTAGCATGATAAACTTCTGAGCTAAGTCCTTCTCTCGCTTTTACATCAGGATTGTACAAAACTCTGCCTTTATGACCACCATAAGCAAAACACCGGGCGATGCCTATGGCACCGATCGCATCTAAGCGGTCTGCATCTTGCACGCATTGAAACTCAACCGATTTCTTTACTTCTTTTCCATCCAGATGTTTAGAGAACGACATATTGCCGATGATATACATAATATCATCTTTTTCTTTTCCTTCTACGCCCAGTTCAGAAAGTTTTCTACCAATCATGATTGGAGCAATGGTCTTGTCACCACCATACAATTTAGGATCGCCGACATCATGCAATAAAGAAGCCATTTCTACAACATATAAATTAGCATCTTCCTTTCTCCCAATGTTAAGAGCAAGATTTCTCACCCGCTGGATATGCCACCAATCATGTCCTGAACCTTCACCTTCCAATATTTCTTTGACATAACTTGCAGTTTGTTTGATAATCTCTTGTTTGTCCATCTAAATTTCAGCGATATATGTGTTAATAAGTTTTTTGCAATTAAGAATAAACCCTGACCAATTCCTCGACAATATCTTTGTCTATCGATCTGCTGCTATTAATACAAGCCCCTTCTTTCTGTAAAGTGTAAGAAACTGAATCTCCTTGATAATACATGATACTCCTTGAATCATTTCTGTGTTGATAGCCGAAGGTATGCAGGATCTCGTGGATCTCAGTATCAGGATGCCCGCAGCTGCCTACATAAAACCCAGAAGCTCCTGATTTACCGCTTTCGGAAAACCCAGCTAAACCGATCATTTCAATCTCTGCTTTCTTAATCTGGTTGCCAAACTTCTCAGTAATCTGCGCTACACCTGCTGTATGGGCGCAGATTGATTCTGAACGGGTAATGATTCCTGCTTCACGGTCAATATTGGTGATTTGTTGATAGCAATCCTCTAGAAAAGAACAAGTAATGCTGATGCTGCTATTACCTTCTACTTTCTGAAAATTTACTGCCCCTTTTGTAACATTCTCAATCTCTTGAAACGCTCTTTCAATCTTCCTGGTTTCATAACTTCCACAAATTTTTTCACTGATGGAATAGGTTATCGGCATCTCCTCCCAGTGCAATTCTCCTTCTAACCCCGGATTGTAAACCAAACTCTTACTGGCTTCTAAGAATCCAGTATTATCTGTGCATTCACAAACAAAATTTTCACTGCTGTAATTATAATATAACCTATACTGGGTAGAATACTTATTGCCACTGCAGAAATCATTGCACAAATTTCTCACTTGGGAAATCTCTTGCTCAGTAGGTTCCTTAATTTGTGGCAGTTCGGAGGTAATATTCTGCAGA
>Ga0210057_1011036_pt1 | contig 10082 bp, 10 predicted proteins | sample CryGeyCG2114_010_2_FD_183968 | JGI IMG/M metagenome (GOLD analysis project Ga0210057, IMG submission 183968) | Groundwater microbial communities from aquifer - Crystal Geyser CG10_big_fil_rev_8/21/14_0.10 (SPAdes) (version 2) | ecosystem: Environmental > Aquatic > Deep subsurface > Groundwater ...
ATATGGTTTACATTCTACCGCAGATTATCAATTCTAGCGAGAAAAAGAAAAGTGATTTTGTAAATATCTAATATTTGGTTCCTTAGGATGTCGTCCTGTCGGTAATTTTAGAAAGAATTTGCTCAGTGACAATTATTGTACCTAGGCGGGTTAGTTTGCTTGCTGGTGGTTTAGTAATAATAATGTAGCTACCAGAAAAAACCCCTTTAGTATCAAAATAACGCTTGCTGGCGGAATAAATACGACGGCGTAAACGGTTGCGGTCAACGGCATTTTTAAAAACCTTTTTTCCCACTACTACCGACATAGAGAAGGGGGTACCAATATTATAGACTAGGGCTAATTCTGGTGTTTGAAACCTTTTACCTTTTTTAAAATATTCCGTAAACTGCGAGCGTGATAGACGTTGCTTTTTATTAAACATAAATTAAGCAAAAGTATACACCCAAAAACTGTTAAAAAAGAAAAATTGGTTTTATAGATAATCGTTCCTATCTATTGTGCTGATAAAATATATTTATATTTTATATCTAGTAACTAACTTAGGGATAGTATCCCTAAGTTATTGGGCTTTAGATGGTTTAACTGTCAATTGGGCTCGGCCTTTACGTCTCCTAGCTTTTAAAACACCGGCTCCAGCGGTAGTAGCACTACGGACAAGAAATCCGTGGGTAGTAGCTCGTTTTTGTTTGCTTGGTTGATAGGTTTGTTTACTCATATAGATTTACTTTATTGGACAACTATACACGAGTTTCTAAATATATCAACTATCAGTCTGACTCCGCCTATTTTTTCAATCTAAAATTATCTCCTAAAACTAGTTATAAGAAATATCCACAGCTTATACACAGTTGCATTTTAAATGTTAATAAGGAGGGGTACTTTTTTGGTCTTTTTCTAAAAAATGTTTACAGTTTGAAATAGACAAGTATAATGCAAAGTAAGTTAGAAATTTCCTTCATGCAACTTACTACTCACCAATCACAAACAAACAATATTGTTCACACCGAACAAATTGATGTTAAGCAATTGTGGGATAATGCTTTAGTAAAAATTGAACTCTCCATCACGCCAGCAAATTTTAAAACTTGGTTTCGTGATACTCATATTATTTCACTTGAGGGTGGTACTTTAACTATTGGGGTACCAAGTGTTTTTGTGCGAGATTGGCTTCAAGATAAATTTCAATCTATGATATTGAAAACATTACGCGAAATTACTCCTTATGTCCGTAGTTTGGAATATGCTGTAGTGCAACGGAACGACCGAAGGAATGAAATCAATCATACCCAAACGATAAATGCGGCTTTGCCATTAGAAGATTATTATGTTAATAAAAGTGATAATCTTAATCCAAAATATTCTTTTGAAAATTTTGTAGTTGGTCCTTATAACGCTCTGGCTCATGCTGCAGCAAAGACCGTAGCTGAAAAACCAGGAATGGCCTATAACCCACTTTTTATTTATGGTAAAACTGGTCATGGTAAAACCCATCTCATTCAAGCAGTCGGTAACCAAGTAAAAAAGTTTGGTAAAAAAGTTTTTTATGTTACTAGTGAAAGATTTGCTGTTGATTATTTTAATTCACTCCAAAATGGAACCGCTAATAATTTTAAAGATAAATATCGTCAGTATGATGTTTTAATCATGGATGATGTCCAATTTTTAGCTACCAAAGAAAAAACTCAAGAAGAATTATTTCATTTATTTAACGCCTTGCATGACACTAATAAACAAATAGTTTTTTCTAGCGATATGCACCCTGCTCTACTAGCCGGATTAGAGGATAGATTACGATCTCGTTTTGGACAAGGAATGATTGTTGATATTCCGGCACCAGATATGGAGTCTCGGGCAGCTATATTAAGAGCTAAAGCTGCCCAAAATAGTATTATTTTAAGTGATGAAGTGGTTGATTATTTAGCTGTAACTATTGAGGGAAATATTCGTGAATTGGAAGGAGCTCTTAATACAATTATGTGTCAATCACAACTATTAGGTAAAACCTTATCTCTTGAAGAAGTAAAAGCAATTATTAAAAATAGTAGTCGTCCGAGAAAAACCCTAGCTGTTTCTGATATTGTAGATAAAGTAGCTCGTTTTTTTGATATTGATCAAGCTAGTATTTATGAAAAAACTCGTCGTAAAGAGGTTGTTAAACCCCGACAAATTATTATGTATATTTTGCGTGAAGATTTACAAATTTCTTATCCCGCCATCGGTAAAAAATTAGGTGGCCGTGATCACACCACTGTTATTCATTCCTGTGAAAAAATTAAACGTGATATAAAAATAGATGCTGAATTAGAGGAAGAAATAAATCAAGTTCGTCTTTTATTAAAATAGATTTTATAAAAGATTTATAAAAAAAATTATAAATCTTTTATAGTACCTATCTGGTGTGTATAAGATATTAATAACCACTGTTTGTACTATTAAAAACCAGTTAATTACTTTAATTTTTATAAAAAATAAAGATATTATTCTGGGTATAAAAATAAAATAATTAACTAATAAAATTAAATTAATTTTTATCCTCAACTATATAAACCTTATTAACCTAGTAATACACCAGTATTTAATTAAAACCGTTACTAAAATAAACTTATAAATACTAATTAAAATAAACTTTTCCACCTATCCCCAGGACTAATAATAGTGAATAAAATAATTTAAAAATGAAAATAATAATAAATCAACAAAAACTTATTCACACTTTAGAATTAATTAATCGGGTAAGTATAAAACACGTTACCTTACCAGTTTTACAATGTGTTTTAATTACTGTAGTTAATAATAAAATTATTTTTAAAGCTACTAATTTAGAAATTAGTATTGAAGTAGTAGTAGAAGGTAAAATTGAGAAAGAAGGAACAGTGGCAGTTTCTGCTATTACTTTATTACAAGCAGTTCAATATATATATAATAAAGAAATTACTATTTCAGTTATTGATGAAAAAGTAATTGTTGATAGTGGTAATGGTAAAACTACTATTAATACTATTTCATTTAATGAATTTCCTAAAATTACAAAATTATCTGGAAATGGAAAAACTATTCAAAGAAATTTATTTTCTTTAGGTATTAAAACCGTCGCTTTTGCGGCTTCTCAGTCATCTATTAAACCAGAATTAGGTAGTGTTTTTATTCAACAAAAAAAGGAACACACTTTAACATTTGTTGCTACTGATTCTTTTCGTTTGATGGAAAAGACTGTTTCTCAAAAAGGATATATTTTAGATCAATCACTCTTAATTCCACAAAAGAATGCTATTGAATTAGCCCGTATTTGTGATTTATTAGAAACAGATCCTATTTTAATAATAAATGAAAATCAATGTGCTCTTTCTTTTTCTGAAGGTGTTTATATAACATCAAGATTAGTAGCTGGTTCTTTTCCTGATTATGAACAAATTATTCCTAAAGAATATAGTACCCATGTTACAGTTTTAAAAAATGATTTATTACAAACATTTAAAAAAACAAATATTTTTTTAAATAAATTTAGGCAGGTTACTTTGCAAATTTTGGGTAATAAACTTATTGTTTCATCCCAAAATGGAGAAATTGGAACTACTACAGATACAATTAATATAAATACTGAAGGTAATGATATTACTTTAAATTTTAATCAACAATATTTAATTGATCCATTTACTTATTTAAGTGATGAAAGTGCTATATTACATTTTGCTGGTATTGGAAGACCGTTGGTAATAAAAGGATTATCTGATACTACACTAAGATATTTAGTGATGCCGATGAATAAATAAAGTTATGAAAAAAAGACGGGGAGAAATTGTAAAAGTTGGTTCATTATTTAAAAAATATAAACAACTCCTTAAACCACCCCAAGGAAGTGTGATTAAAGAGGTAATTGAAGTAATTATGGATTTAACCGGAATTACTTTAGAAAATAAACAAATTAAATATTCTATTCACACTAAAATAATTTCTATTCAAGCCCCTAGTTTAATTAAACAAGAGATTAAACTTAAACAAGAAGAAATTCTTTTACATCTTAAAGTTAGATTAGGAATAAACAATACTCCTAATTTAATTCTTTAAAATAAAATTTAATTACTCTATATTGTAATAGACCAAATATATTAAATAAATTAATTTAATTATTTTTTATAAAGTAGTTTATTTTAATTAGGTGTAGAGGAAGAAATATTATTTGGTTGAAAATTATTATAAGTTTCATTTTTCCATTTTTGAACAGCATATTCCCAATTATAATATTGACCATCGTTGTTTGGGTTTTCTGGATAAGGACCACGAGGATCATCTTTATTAACAAAATAAAGGATAGAATGAATATTATTTAGAATATCTCCCATATTAACCGTGGTAGTTCCTAAACTATTCATTTTTGTTAATAAAACAGTGCTATCTATATATTCACCTCTAATAATTGGTTTAATACCAGTTAAATCAATTTGTGGTTGACTAAATTTTTCATCAGGAATTTTTTCTAAAGCATAATCCATAAATTCTTTCCAAGTAGGAGCAGTAATTAAACCTGATAAACCTCCACCCATTGGAGAATTATTATTATTTCCTGACCAAGTTCCTACCGCTAAATTTGGGGTAAATCCCATTACCCAAGCATCACGTAGATTATTAGTACTACCACTTTTGACAGCTACATCGCGATTAGGAAAATAAACAATTGAATTAGCCCCCCAAAGCGGGGTTCTAGCAACATTATCACTTAAAACATTATTAATCATTAAGGCAACATTCTTATCAATTACTTGTTTAGCCGATACCTGACTTTCATAAATAGAATTTCCTTGGTTATCTTCAATTTTTAAAATACTTCGCGGTTCCGCTTTTAAACCATCATTAGCAAAAACACCGTAAGCATAAGTCATATCCAATAATCTAACCTCTCCTCCACCTAAAACTAAAGTTAAACCATACCGTTCTGGGTCATTGAGAGTAGTTAATCCCATATCAGCAGCTAATTTAAGGGTATTTTTAAGACCAGCTAGATAAAGCGTCTTAACAGCCGGAATATTTAATGAACCTGCCAAAGCATTTCTCATACTAACTGGGCCACGAAATTTATTGTTGTAGTTATTAGGAGAATAACAAGGTGACTCTGAGCTCGGGCTATCAGCTTCACAAGCGGGTGAAAATTGTGTTTTTACATCAAATAAAATAGTATTTGGTAAATAACCTTTACTAAAAGCTGTAGCATAAACAAATGGTTTAATTGATGAACCGGGTTGTCTTGAGGCGAGGGTAATATTGAAATTTCCTTCAATATCTTTACTAAAATAATCACGAGAACCAACCATTACCAATAAATCACCATTTTTTGGATCCACTGCCACCAAGCCAGCATTAGTAGCTTTGAATTTTTCAGCATTAGCTAAAGACCTTCTATTAACAATTTCTTCCGCTTTTTGTTGTAGGTCATAATCAAGAGTAGTAATTACTTTTAAACCCCGCTCAGCTAAAGCCTCTTCACCAAACTGTTTAACCAGTTGATCTTTGACATACATGACAAAATGGGGAGCTCTGATGCCAGTGACAGCTTGAGATAAGAAAGTTACTTTTTCTTCTTTAGCACTATTATATTCATCCTTAGTAATGAGATTATTACCTAACATATGTTCTAAGACAGAGTTTTTTCTTTGGTCTAAATCACTTCGGTGATTACCATAAGGAGAGAGATAAGTTGGAGCTTGTGGTAAGGCAGCAATATAAGCAGCTTCAGCAATAGAAATATCCTTAGCAGATTTACCAAAAAATGATTGAGTGGCTTCTTCTACGCCATAAATAGTTCCCCCATATGGAGATTCATTTAAATAAATTGCTAGAATTTGATCTTTAGTTAATACGCGTTCCAATTTAATTGAAAGAATTGCTTCTTTTATTTTACGAGTTAATTTTTTATCATTTTGCAAAACGGAATTTTTAATAACTTGTTGAGTTAAAGTTGACCCACCTTGTCCACCAAGTAAATCACCATCTTTAATATTTACAAAGACTGCTCGCAAAATACCCTTTATATCAATACCGAAGTGGCTATAAAATCTTTCATCTTCAATGGCAATTGTGGCATTTTTAATATTTCGGGAAATATCTTCAAATGGAATAATGGTTCTTTTTACATCCTGATGAAGGTCATAAAGTAGGATTTCACCAGTACGGTCATAGATTTTCGTTGATTGTAATATTCGTCTATCCTCAAAAGAAGAGAGATCTGGTATTTTCATAGTAGAAATCCAAACCAAAAGGCCACTAATACTAAGTATACCAACCACAAAAATGGCAATAAAACTATCAATAATAATACCCTTTATCCTTTTTTTCCAGATTCTTTTAGCCATACTATATATTATAGTGTCAATCTTAACACGATTTGTCTAGTTACTTTATTTTTTTATGTGATACATTATTTATATGAAATTATCAGAAGAACTTATCGCTCGCGGATTTATTCATCAATTTACTGCCCCTACTTTAAGCGAAATTGTGGATGGACCGAAAAGAATTATTTACCATGGGGTTGACCCAACAGCTGATTCAATCCATGCCGGCAATTTTGTGCAATTTATGTTGTTACGCCATTTGATTGAGCATGGTCATAAAATAATTCTTTTAATTGGTGGTGGAACAGGCATGATTGGTGACCCAAAACCAGATGTAGAACGGCCCCTTACCCCGCCCTCAGTAGTAGCAGAAAGAGTGGAGAAATTAAAAATTCAGGCCAAAAATTTATTTGGGGGAGTAGAGATTGATTTTGTTAATAATTATGATTGGCTTGGTTCTCTCAATCTAGTTACTTTTTTGCGTGACATCGGGAAGCATTTTACCGTTAATGAATTAATTAAAAAGGACGCCATTGCCACCAGACTAAAAAGTGATAACGGTATTTCATATACCGAATTTGCCTACCCGCTCCTACAGGCCTATGATTATTTAAACCTGTATCGTACTTATGGTTGCAATGTGCAAACTGGCGGTTCAGATCAGTGGGGTAATATTGTCGCTGGTGTTGATCTGATTAGAAAAAAGGAACAACAGACCGTCTTTGCCTTTACTGTACCCTTGATTGTTGACAAAACAACGGGAAAGAAATTTGGTAAAAGTGAAGGCAATGCCGTCTGGTTGGATCCAACTAAAACTTCTCCTTATAATTTTTATAAATTCTGGCTAAATACTTCTGATGAAAGTGCGATTGATTATCTGAAATTATTTTCACTATTAACACTAGAAGAAATAGCCGAGGTGGAAAAGGATTTTAATAGTAATCCAGAAGACCGGATTGCGCAAAAAAGACTAGCTAAAGAAGTTACCACACTGGTCCATGGTACTACTATTGCTGATAAGATTGAAAAGTCATCAAATAGTTTATTTGGTAAAGTTCCTTTTACCGATTTATCAAACGAAGAAAAAGAAATTGTAAGACAAAATGCTCCGATTTCTCTAGTTCAAGCAGGAATGAAGATTATTGATATTTTAGTAGTCTCTGGTTTAGCTAGTAGTAAGAGAGAAGCAAGGACTTTTATTGAAGCCGGAGCAGTTTCTATTAATAATAAAAAGATTGAAATGGTTGATGAGATAATCACCGAAAAAAATTATGGTAAAACTTTTCTTTTAAAAAGAGGAAAAAAGAATTTGTCAGTCATTGAGATTAAAACGTAATTTCTTGTTTAGGATTTAACCTACCAAACCGCTTGTTCTGTGGGGCAAGCGGCTGGGTGGGTTAAATTTATTGTAAAACAAATTAAAGTTCATCAATATCATCAAAAGTGTCAAAATCTACATCCTCAGCATCGTCTTCTAAATCATGGTCCACATCGGCCTCGCTTTTTTTATCATCGTCATTTTCATCTTCATCATCGTCGCTTTCTTCTTCTACTGGTAAAATGCCGAAACCTTCCACTGCGTCATCTTCTAACTCAGCCACATCACCACTAACTTCATCTAATAAATCATCTGCCAAAGTGGCATCATCATCATTGATTTCTTCAGTTTCGTCAGCATCACTATTGGTATTTGAATCTTTATTCATACTAATTAATTATATGTAAATGTTGTAACAAAGGTAAGGATAATTTGCAATACCCATAAAAGGGATATCAGTCGCAGATTTTACTTGGTTCTTCCATATTGTGCAAGGCAGGTAACCCCAACAGCAATGGCATCATACTCATCATCTAAAGCTTTGGGCGGAACACTAGGTAATAAACGCTTAATCATAGCAAAAACTGCTTGCTTATCGCTTTTTCCGTAACCAGTCACTGCTATTTTTATTTCTTGTGGACCAAATTCATAAAGTTGGCATTTGGCTTGCTTGGCTAAATAGATAATAATTCCCCGAGCTTCGGCGACACCAATAGCAGTCTTAATATTTTTGTTGAAAAAGAGGGTTTCAATTGCTACAGTGTCCGGTTTATATTTTAAAAGTAGAGTTGATACGATTTTACCAATTTCATAAAGTCGCTCAGTTAATTCGGATTTTTTATCAGTTTCAATACAGGTTGAGTAAATAATCACTTCCTTACCAGTTTGATATTCCATTACTGCTACCCCAAGTCTATCGTAACCGGGATCAATTGCTAAGACTTTCATATTAGACACAGAATAGCATTAAATTAATAATTTTAAACAATTAAAACCATCGGAATAAAAATTAAAATACTATCACAGGTGGTAGTATTTTAATTAAAACCCTAAGGCAAAAATAAGTTAAGTCAGACAAAAAATAAAAAACCCGCTTTATATAAAAAGGTTTTGTTTTAGATTTTATTCCATTTCTTCTTCAGTATCAGCGGTAGTGAAGACAGCTTGTACATCATCTTGATCCTCCAAATGTTCAATCAAGTCTGCTAGTTTTTCGCCATCTTCATCAGATAATTCTACTGGGTTTTGAGGTAAGTAACCTTCGGCAGTTTTAGTAAAAGCCCATAAAGCTGATCCCGGACCCCCAAGAGATAATCCAGCTTTATTAAAGATATTACGAATTAGTGGGGCGGTGCGATTATTGTTGTCAGTTACAGCCATAATCAAAATAGCTGTACCACCTGGACCAAAGGCCTCATACATCACTTCATGAAAAGCTTCACCCATCGCCCCAGCACCTTTAGCTACAGCCCGGTCAATATTTTCCTTCGGCATGGAGTCTTTTTTGGCACGATCAATAACGGCAATTAAACTAGCTGAGGCCAGATTACCACCAGCTTTTCTTGATTCCATCGCAATAAGAGTGGCATGTTTACTATAAATTTTACTTTTCTGAGCATCAGTAGCAGCTTTTTTGTGTTTAATTTTTGACCATTTGTTATGTCCACTCATATTTTTGATTTTAAAACATTCATTACTTATATTCATCTTTTATCTCAAAGTATCTATAATATTAACATTTTGTACTTTTACTAACAACCGACTGTCTAATCCCACTGATTAGAGCAATCTTTGTTGTCCATCTTTATTACTATAACGACAACGTGTCTTTGTGAGCTTGCGAGGCAAACCACGGCACTCGCTCATTTTTGCGAGTCGCAACGAAGCAAACCACATCGTTCTACTCTGGATTGCCACGTCATTTCTCTCTCTATTCACCACAATAACAAAAAATACTCCACTACTCGCAAGAAAAAAAACACCACCATAATTTACATTAACAGTGTTTCTTCAGTTATAAGCAGAAAGTAACCAGAATAAACTACCCAACCTAGAGTTAAACCCAAATTACAACTTTAAACTTGTTCAACAAAATTAAACAAAACCTTTCATTCGAATGAAAGGTTTTGGAGTTTGAATAAGGTATTTTTTAGTTTGGACTTAACCCTTGAACCTGGATTTTTAACACAAACTCTGAAATTAAACGAAAATTATTTTTTAGTAATACCCACTGTTATTATTTTATGGATAGATACTTTTTTAGTCTTTATTTTAATGCCACCGCCAATATTTTTATTAATTTTCTATGGTTAAAGATTTTCTAAATGTTTATAAGCTTCGGCACTAGCTATACGCCCCCGCGGAGTTCTTTGTAAAAGTCCCTGACGAATAAGATAGGGCTCAATCACATCTTCAATCGTTGATTGCTCTTCGCC
>Ga0210057_1011037_pt1 | contig 10082 bp, 14 predicted proteins | sample CryGeyCG2114_010_2_FD_183968 | JGI IMG/M metagenome (GOLD analysis project Ga0210057, IMG submission 183968) | Groundwater microbial communities from aquifer - Crystal Geyser CG10_big_fil_rev_8/21/14_0.10 (SPAdes) (version 2) | ecosystem: Environmental > Aquatic > Deep subsurface > Groundwater ...
TTCAAAAGAAAACCATTATAAACATAAAATTTATAAATAACATTTCTCTAAAATATACATGACAGAAAAGACATTCTCAGCAAATACACTTTTAATAGTTTCAGCAATAGTTTTAGTTGCTATAATTATTGCAGGAACATTTTTAATTATAAATTGGAAAGACGTTTCAAATACTAAAACAATATCTTCAACAGGACAATCAATAATAGAAGAAACAGCTAATAAAGCAATTATTTATCTAGCTTACGAAAATAGGGATTCAAGTGCAGAAGCAGCTCAGGAAAAAAATAAATTATACTCGGATAAAATACTAGAAGAATTAAAAATTGCAGGTCTAACAGAAAAAGAAATAGAAACAGCTTCTTATACGGTTGCCCCCGAATATGATTGGACAGAAAAAGGTCAAGTTTTCAAAGATTATTTAGCAGTTCATAATTTTAAAATTTCAACAGAAAAAATAGAAGACATAGGCAAATACATTGATGCAGCAATAAGGGGTGGAGCAAACAGGATTGATAACATTGAATACGCTTTAACAGAAGATAAAGAGCAGGAATTAAAAGCAAAAGTTCTAAAACAAGCAAGTGAATTTGCAAGAGAAAAAGCAGATGCAATTGCTTCAGGTTCAGGAACAAAAGTAAAAAAACTTATTTCAATACAGGATACTTCTTATGATTATAGAACTTGGAATTATCTACTCACAGCAAAAGCAGAAAGTGGAGGAGCAATGCCAAGTGTAGATGTTCCAACAAGAATAGAAACAGGAAAAGTTACAGTTCAAGCAAATGTTATGGCTGTTTTTGAGATAGCTTAAAAATGAAAAGAGATTGGCATCGTCCAGTAAAATCATTAAAGAGGGCAAAAAAAGGCAAGTGTCCTATTTGTAATAAATCTGTTAAAAATTTAGAAGCGCATAAAAATTTAAAACACTTAAATTATTCCGCCTAAACAATCATTTATAGTTTTAATAGAAGTTCTATACTTAATTAATATGCTTATCATAGAAATTTTCTTTTCAATTGCAAAATCTTTATTGCCATTAATTTCTTTTAAAGTTGCACAAAAATCAGTGCTGGCTTTAATTTTATTTATATAATAATCTCCAGTGCTAATTCTAAAATCATATTCATTAGCAATCCCCTTGGTTACTTTTCCACCTTTTATTATAAAATTCATATCACTTCTTAAATTACCATTACCATCAAAAAAAGAAAATATAATAACATTGCTTTCAGGTAAACTAGAAAATGGACTTTTTTGTATTATGTTTTGAAATTCTTCAGCAGATAAACTTATAATAACAGGCGGAGTTGCTGTCGAGCTAGGTTGATAAATTTGAGTTGTCCCACCGGATCTAGGAGATTTAACGCTTATAACTTTTCCTTGATTACTTTCAAAATCATTTTTAACTCCAAATAAATTATCAGCGAAATTATTAAAACTATCATTTGTAAAATATAAAGCAGCACTTACCCCGCCAACTAAAATAATTAATATTAAAAGTATTTTTATTAATTTAAATATCATATTTTATCAACTAAGAATAATCTTATAAACTTTTCTTTTTCTCGTAATCCTTGATAGCATTTCTTAAAGCTTCTTCCCCAAGTAAACTACAGTGGTATTTAATAGTAGGCAATTTTTTCAATTTATCAGCTATTAATTTATTTGTTATTTTTTTAGCTTCTTTTATTGTTTTTCCTTTTGCCAATTCACAAACCATATCAGAAACAGCAATAGCTGCCGGGCAACCAAGGGTTTTAAATTTAATATCTTTAATGAACTCTCCTTTTTTATTTTTTCCAATTCTTAAATATAAATACAGCATATCTCCACAATTATGAAGACAAAAAGATTCTGATACAAAAGAGTGTATATTTTTAACTTCGATATTGAACACTTTTCCATTATAACTTTTAATATGCTTATCTGTAATAGGTGTATAAAGATAATTTTCATCAAACCAGGAATTAATAGTTTCGTATCCTTTTGGGTTATATTTCGTTTCTAAAATATTACACAATCTTTTTAATGAATCTCTTTGTCCAACATGAATTCTATAAGCCTTCTTATGTTTAATACCGTTAGATTCTTTTTCTTTTTCTTCATAGATCGATGGAACAATATTTTGTCTTAAAAGCAAAGTTTTTATTTGATGGGCTAATTGATAAGAAATTGTTGCATAACCTGCCCTTGGACCTTTTCTATTTAGATTAACATAACCATCACCTTTCCAAAGTCCAAATATTAAGGATTTCTGCTTTTGTTTTGGGAGATTCATAATAAAATCCGGAATTTTTTTATAACAAGCTCCATTTCCAAATAAACTTTTAAACCATCTTGCTAACTGCGCATTATATAAAAATACTATTATTGTTTTATTTTTTGGTCTTTCATCTATTTTTACATCTAATCCAAATAATTTTTTAGATATTATTTTTATATCTTCTACAATATCATTTTCTTTTATATTTAAACTGAATGAAATATAAGTTTTACATGGCTTATCTTGGATATTTCCTTCCGATAGAAAATATCCGAATAATTTTAATAATTCTGAATTGAGAGGAATTTTGTTTGGGATTTTTTTACTTTTAAAATCCCATTTAGATTTTGAAATATTAATTTTCATATGTTTAATATCTTTTTCTTTTTTTAATTTAGGATATAAAATTATATCCCTTTTTTTCAATTGTTCAGCATGATACCACGCAGGAATTAATTTTTTTTTATTTTTATTCATATTAAATTTTATTTTCTTTGGTACGCTTATTGCATAAATTAAATGCTCGGGAGTTAAATTTAATTTTCCAAGTTTGTTCTTAAGAATAATGGTCTCCCCTTTATATTTTCTAGAAAATTTAGAAGTTATTTCCTCATAACCTCCTAAATGAGTTAAAATTCTTTGATTTTTTTCTAGTTTAGATATTTCTATAGCTTCAGAATTTTTATGAACTTTTTCTTCCGGTAATAAACAATTTGGATTTCCTGCCTTGCCAAAACCATCTGGATTCTTAATTTCTCCATAATATTTTGGTTTTTTAAACCTTTTTAGAATTTCTTTCGAATATGAAAATTCACCCATATGAAAATACAATTCTTTTGATTATTAAAGCTTGTGGATTTAAAATAACAACTCAGAAATAAAAACACAAAGTATATAAAACAAGTTTAATTTTGAAATATATGTTTGCAGAACTATTTCAAAGTAAATTATTTTTATCTGGTTTTATAGCCCTATGTTTTACACAATTAATTAAAATGGTTGTTTATTCTATTAAAGAAAAACAATTAAAAATAGAAAATATCTTTGAATTAGCAGGAATGCCTAGTACTCATACAGCAACAGTTATAGCGCTTACAACTTCTGTTTATTATGAACAACAAGTTAGTACTTTATTTATAATAGGAATTTTCCTTTCAATATATGTAATCTTTGATGTTTTAACAGCAGAAAGATCAATAGCAACTCACGCCCATATAATAAACTCTTTTTTAAAATGGATTCCTGGAAAAAGGAAATTTACCCCAATACGAGAAAGATGGGGCCATGATCCTCTAGAAGTAGCAATAGGATTTGTTATTGGTTTATTTACTTCTTATTTCTTATACTTTTATTTCTAATCAAACATACTGAAGGCGCCTTTTACTTCTTTCTTCTCTTCTTTAGGTTCTGATTTAGGATAATCAATTTTCCTTTCTCTTGCTTTTTCAAGATCATAGTAACTAGTTTTTTCTTTGCTCATGCTTAAAGATTCGCCTCTTATTCTCTTTAACATTTGACTTCTAAAATCTTTTATATCATCTTCACTAGCTTTTAATTCAGGTTCTTTTCTAAGTCCCCCTTGAATCTCTTTTCTTCTTTGCATTCCTAATTTTTTTTCTTGGTGGTAATTACTATTTACAGAAATACCAGAACTATTATCTGATTTAAAAGAAGGTTTTTTTAAAGTCTTTCCTCCTTTATATAACAAACCAACAATGATTAAAGCTAATAAAACAATTCCAGCCCATTTTCCGCCATTATACAAAGTATCCTTTATACTATTTCCAGTTACACTTGTTAAACCTTCAGAGGGATTTACACTAAAAGCTTTTTCCTGTATTAAATCTCCATCTAAAACTTTTATTACAAGACTTCCAGAATTACTTCCTAAATTAAAGCTTGTTTCTTCATTGCTCATAAAAGTCTTTTCAAATACTAACTCTTCTTGATTATAAACCTCTAAATCAATAGCTTTTGAAATAAAATCTCCTGCTTGGTCATAAAGATTAGCTTTAACCTTTACATATTCATTGGAATTATAGCTTTCCTTATCTAAACTAAATTCTAATCTTGTATCAACAGGAATTATATCAATATCCACACTATTTTTTCCAGCATTTCCAAATACATCTTCTGCTTTAATCTCAATGGTATGTTTTCCAGATTTTATGTTTTCAGCAAGAGGCAAAATAAAATCAAATTCACTTGCACCATCGTAAAAATAAGCTTTATTGTCTAATTTAACTATTAATTTTCCTTTATTCTCTCTTCCATCAAGTTTTCTAAAAGAACTAACTTTAAGCATTACATTTTCTTTAGGTAAGTAAGTCCCAGTTTCTTTTTCAAGTTCATCATTTACAATTAATTCATCTTCAACAATTATCTCTCCAATTTCAAAAAGCTGTTCATCGCCTCTGTTATCCATTATTCTTACATATAAATTATAAGTTCCATCTAATAAATTTTCATAAGTCTTTTCATAAACAATTTTTCCATCGCTAACCTCGACGCTGTCAACAATATAATTAATATCCCCTTTTTTCAAAAATATCAAGGCAGTTCCATAAATTTCTTTTCCATCTGGTCTTTTAATCTCTCCAGTTAAACTCATATGATCCCCTAATTGATAATTTTTTAAATTCAAATAAAATTGTCCGTCTAATTCTCCTGTAACACTAAAATCATTACTTTCAGATTCAAATATCTTATTTTCCTGCACATCTAAAAATTTAACTCCAATATAACAAGTCCCAGCCCTATACAAAGGAATTTCTTTATTAAATTCTACAGAAGTATCCAATTTAACATTAATAGTTTTTGCACCAACTTGATAACTTTTATCTTCACAGACCATTGTAAATTCTAATATTCCAGTCATATCCCGTGTTCCAAGAACACTTCCACTAATGACTAATTTTTCACCCAAATTATAAACTTCTTTATCATTAGTATTCAAAGAAATATCAGCAGATACAAAAGGTAGTATAAACAACAATAAAGTTAGAAAAACACCTATTTTACTACACATTTTCATATCTAATTTTAGTTAAAACTAATTTAAATACCTTATTGTTCTATAAAAAACACTAAATTTATATAGATTAAACAATTATTATTCTTGTCGAAAGGAAACTCTTACAGACTTTAGTCTGTAGAGGAATTTCGACCTCCATTCTTATTTTTTAGTAACATTTTTCTTGATATAAATGTTAAGATGAGTGCGCAACGAAGTTGGCGCACGCATCAAAACAGCATTTGCTAGCGTGAGCTATGTTTCCAGAGTTGCGCAGGAGGCAAAAATGGAGACACAATCCAATATTTATGAGTTTAAGTATAGCAGACAGAAGCATTCTGTCGGCGATAGTATCTGGCACATGGAATGGTGCCCTAAATATAGATACAATATGTTTAGGAAGTTAGAGTATAAAAACTTAATTGAAGTGTGTATCAAGCAAGCAGCATCTGAACATGGCATTGAAATTAAAGAAATCAATGTAATGCCAGAGCATTTACATTGCATTGTTAAGATTCCTTTAACAATGACTCCAAGCAAAGCCTTGCAATTACTTAAAGGAAGGTCTGCTTATATCTTTTTTAGGGAACATCCAAAATCAAGATTGAGATATCCTAAAGGACATCTTTGGAGTAGAGGTAAATTCGCTTCAAGTATTGGATATTCCGATATCGTTAAAACTACTTCCTATATTCAAAGTCAGGAAATCAAACACAATGTTGAATTCCTCCACGTTTCATCAGGAAACTCCACCCTTTAGGGTGGAGAGGATATCATTTTTATGGGTTTTGATTTTATTGATTGGTGGACTAAATCATTTTGAAATAAATTATTGTATGCCCTATTTATTTTGTTATTTATGGTTGTATTGTTTATTATTTTTAGTTTAATGACAAAAGAACAATTTTTAGCAACAGGTTCTATAATAAAATTATCTTATGATTATATAGTGCCTGTTCTTCTTTTAGCACTTTACTTGTGTGTTTTTTATGAAGTTAAGAAAAAAGGAATGAAGCCTTCAAGAGCTTTTATTTTATCTTCTATTATTCCTGGAACTGGACAGTATTTATGTGGAAAAAAGAGAAGAGGAATTATATTTTTTATAATAACAATCTCCTCCCTATTACTTAACTTATTAGGAATCAAATATATAATTACACATTACACATCTTTAAAATTCTTAAAATTTATTTTCTTACTTTGGATAACCCCCTTTATTATGTGGGTTATAAATGTATATGATGCACAAAGAGTAGCCTCAACAAAAAAACACTAAATTTATATAGTTATTTTTAAGAGAGTATAAAATGCAAATTATAAAAGATTCTTTTAAAAGATTAGAAAGTTCAAAAGAGTTTAAGGATTTTATAAAAGAGAATAAAAAAGCCTTTCTTTGTTCTGTATTTATGATTTCTGAAGTAGATAGTATTTCAAAAGCCCTACCCCAATTTAATTACTTCAACGAAGGCAAATCCGCTACTTTTACAGTTTCCGATAAGATTACTATGGAAGAGTCTGAATACAATACAAAAGACTTAAAAGAATTAAAATTAGAACATATCAAAATAGGGTTTAAAGAGATATTAAATAAATCTTTAGAAGTAATAAAAGAAAATTACAAATCTTTAAACATTCTTAAAGTTATTTTAGTTCTTGATTCAGAAGGATTTGAAATTACTTATCTTTCAACAGCATTAAAGGCAGTGGTAATTAAGATGGATCATTCAGGAAATTTAATCTCACATCAACAGAATCAAATTGTTCAAAGTGTATTATAAAATTTCAATAATCTTTCTTTTAGACCTTAAACCAGAAACAATTCTTACTTTCTTATTAAAATATTTTTTTAGTAATTTAATAACTTCAATATTAGCCTTATTATCTTCTGCTCTGGCTTTTACACTTACTTTATACAAATCCTCTTCTTTTATAATGGAGTTCTCTTTAGCATTAGCCTTGACAATTATATTAATCTTCATATAACTTTAAAACCTCTTCTTCTACAAAATTCAATTCAGCAGGAATAATAAAACATTGTGGAAATTTCTTAAATTTATATTTTATTAAATCTTTGATCTTCCCAAACTTAATTTCAAAATCATCAGCTCCAAGTTTACAACATCCAACCACCAATTTATTTTCATCGATACCATTTCTTATCATATAATTAAGACCTTCGTTGATAGTCATTCCAATATCTAATAAAAATAAAGTATGTAATTTTGTTTCAAGATTTTTTAAATAAACTTCATAACAACTTTTAACATTTTTGTTTTCAAAAGGAATAGTGGTTGTTCTTCCAAATTTATATAAGAATAATCCAGTAATTCCTATAGCAGAATAAATAGAAGCATTTTCGATTATCTTTACCTTAACTTTCTTTTTCTTTGCTTCTAAAATATAATTAACATGTGTAGTTGCAGCAAGAGGAGCTCCAATAACTAATAATCCAATATCCTGCTTTTTAGATTCATTTAATATAACATCCATGCCCTCTTCTATTATTTTTCTATCAGCTAGAACTATTTTTTTATTATACAACTTTTCTAAATCTTTACCATCACAATTTATTTTAGAAGTATAAGTATCTAAGTATAATTTCTTGCATTTCTTAATCGCTTCTAGGCCTTTAAGAGTAATGTCCTTTTCGTCATTTAATCCAATTCCAATAATATATAACATAGATATTTAAGAGAACTTCAAAATATAAACCTTACTTTTTAATAATAAAGAAGAGTTCATTACCAACATCAAACACTTCAAATTCGTATCCTAACTCACTTAAAATCCTTCTAAACCAGCTTCTACCCTTCTTCTTTATCTCGATTTTACCGCCTAAAGCCATCTTAGCAAAGCTAACAACAATATACTTACATTTAATTTTTTTAATAATTTCTTTAGAAATATTTCTTTCAATAGACTCTAAAGATTCTAAAACTTTGAATAAAAAACAAACATCTGCTTCAGGTAATTTGTTATAATCTCCTGAAATTAAATCAAAAACAAATGCTTCACCTTTAATATTATTCTTATCAAAAAACTCTTTGATTATCTTAATATCTCTTCCAATATCAGCTACAAAATACTCAATTTTACCATCTAAATATTCATAAGATAAAGGATTTAATCCGCAACCTAAATCTAAAATACTATTAGGTTTTCCAGTGATCTCAAATATCTTTTTATAAACTTCATTATAATATTTTACTCTTTCTTTTGTAGAATGATGTTGTTCAAGTAATTCTTTATCTTTTCTAATTTTAAACCAGTACATTCCATAAACAATTCTTAATTTTCTTCTAAGATCTTTAAAAAAAGTTTTAAATTTTTTATCTCTTTTAAATTCTTCATAATTATCAGCTTCGATGTCTAACTTATACTCAAGAATTCTATTTTTAATAAACTCTTCATCTAGTTCTCTTAATTCTTTTTTATTTTTTAAATCTTCAATAATTTCTTTTACAAACAACATTTTCAGTAAGTACCATTACTAAAGCCCCAATTAAAAATCCAACGAAGATGTTAATATAATTAGAAACAATATTATTTATTAATAACAGGAAAGGAATTAAAAATAAGATTAAATCAAACATAATTTCCTTCCATATTTTCTTAGATTTAAGGATTAACAAGCTTCCATAAGGCAGTCCATAAACAAAAACCAAACTGCTTAATAATAAATTTAATCCGAGTGTATAAGATGCTACAACACTTAATCCAAGATAAAAATACTCTTTCTTTAAAAAGAATCCAATAGCTACTCCTAAAGCTAATCCAATAATACTAAACTTATAGGAAAAGAATAATACTAATAGAATGCTAAATAATACCAATAAACAAAATATTTTAAAATATTTCTTCCCGGGTTTTAATTCTTCAGGATTTATATATCCCAACAATATACCAAACAATAATCCACTAAAAGCAATCAAACTTAACATGGAATACTAAAAGTAACTTAATATAAAAAGGTTTTTATTTAATTTCTGATAATCTATTTTCAATATTATTAAATGATAATTGTTTTTCTCTTGCTATTTCTTTGCGGATTTCTCCCATTCTTTTACTTAATAAATTTAACAAAGAACCTTTTTTTGATAAATCATCTACTACTCCCGCATTTGAAGTTAATATAAGTTTTTCTTCATTTAATATTCCTTTTAGATCGTTTTCTAATTTTTTAAGATATCGTCTATTAAAATTATATGTCGCGTACTCTCCTTCAAAATTATACATTTTTCTTTCTCTCCCCCCTAAAAAGTTTTTTCTTATTATACCCTAAAAAAAGTTTATAAGTTTCTTTTAATTCATCTGATAATTCTCTTGAAGCTATCTTTTCCATCTCAACTATTAAATTACCATATTCATTTAATTCTTGATTATTTATTTTTATTCCTTTTTCTTCTAATTCTAAAATTCTTTCTAATTTTTCAACTAAACTATCTTCACTAGATTTAATCATTTTATCTTTTCCTAAATACATAATAAAGAGTTAATCCAATTAAAACTATACCTACAATTATTCCTGCTCCAGTTACTTGCTGTTTACCTAATCCAAGAATACTCCAGCCAGTTATAGGAATAACATCTATTTTGTTTTCTTCAGTTTTTTTAATTTCTCCACAGTTTTGTTTTTCTATAGGTTTTTCTACATTTGTTGCATTTGTGTATCCCTTACAATTAATTAAATCTTTACATGTTCTTGTTTGTGTTCCATTTATACAAGAACCCCATTCGCTGCATACCCATTTAGATTCACATTTACCTATTGAAGGTTCTAATCCTCTGCCTCCGCCATTGCTT
>Ga0210057_1011038_pt1 | contig 10081 bp, 14 predicted proteins | sample CryGeyCG2114_010_2_FD_183968 | JGI IMG/M metagenome (GOLD analysis project Ga0210057, IMG submission 183968) | Groundwater microbial communities from aquifer - Crystal Geyser CG10_big_fil_rev_8/21/14_0.10 (SPAdes) (version 2) | ecosystem: Environmental > Aquatic > Deep subsurface > Groundwater ...
GAATAGAAGTTTAAGTGCAAATGAAATAAAACAATTATATTATTCTTCTGCTGTAAGCTATAATTCAACTTACACTAATCAGGATATTTCAGCTTCACCAAACAATACTGCTGATGCTGATAATGATACTGTAAAATATATCTATAACTGGTATAAGAATAATGTTTCTATAGCAGTTCTTAACATGCCATTTGAAGCAGTGAATAATGGTTCAGAACAAAACTTTACTAAAGATTATTCTGGATTTGGAAATAATGGCAAGGGAAATTTTAATGATAATGTGTTTAGCTGTGTTGGCTCTGGCTCTACTCAATCATGCTCTGGTTGGAATAGGACAGGTGGATATGATGGAAGAGGAGCTTATAGTTTTGACGGCAAGAATGATTACATTAAATTACCCTCTGAATTTATAAGTAATAGTGCAGGAACTATAACTGCATGGGTAAAAACAAATACCCTTGCCGTAGGTACAGCATATATATTTAATCATAAAGAGAGTGAAAGAATATATGTTTATAGAACCAGTGCACATTATAAGATTACTCTTGGGGATACTACTGTTCAAGATTCTGGATTTGATTTCACTGTTGGTCAATGGGCTTTTGTTACTTTGGTTTGGGACGGTACTAATTATTATACTTATTTTAATGGACAAGCTGGAGCTACTTCAACTTATAGTGGATTAGACGCTCCTCTTCAAGTATCTTATATTGGATGCTATAATGGAGCATCTGAATTTTGGAACGGCTCCATCGACGATGTAAGAATTTTCAATAGAAGTTTATCATCAGAACAAGTTTTAGCATTATATAGAAACCAATCACAAACTATAGTTAGACAAGAAACTAATCCTGGAGAATCTTGGCATGCACAGATTGTAACAAATGATGGTTATGGAGACTCTATACCTTATAATACAAGTGAACTAAGAATACAAGATGTAACTATTAAGGTTGCAAATACTTATCCAAAGAATTCAACTATGCACCTAACTACATCTATAAATTTCACATATAATTACACTAACTTTGAAAATATTTCAGGAGTAAATAATTGTTCATTATACACCAGATATAAAAATACTTCAATAAGCAACTGGGATTTAGATTATAAGAGAAATTCAACTATGGATTGGCCTATTGAAAATATCAATCACACTTTCAATTTAACAGTTCAAGATGTACACCAAATATTATGGAAAGTTGGATGTTATGATATTGAATCTGAACAAACTAATTCATCTACATTTAATTTGAGTGTAGATACAACTCCTCCAGTAATAGAATTACAATGGCCAGCAAATGGTTATATCTATAATGGCCAGCAAGATTGGTATAAAACAAATTTCACTTATAATGTTAGTGATACAAGTGTAATAAACAATTGTTCACTGTGGTTGAAACTTAGTACAGCTGGCGAATATACAAGAAACAATACAGATACAAGTATAGTCCAACTAATAAATCAAAGTATAAACATTTCTATAGAAGATGGAAATTATGATTGGAAGATAGGCTGTTATGATGCTGCTGGTTGGAATGCTAATAGTAGTTCAAGATCAATTGGCTTTGGTTTCCCACCCCATGTTCCAGAAGAACCAGGACCACCAGGTTCAGGATCAGGAGGACCAACTGAAACTGGAAGAAGAAGCAGTGAAATAGAAGAAAATGAAGTAATTGCTTTAGGTAATTTGTATGCAATAGGTCATGCAGTGCCTGGTGAAACTATTTTAGAAATAGCAAACCCTACTTTAGCAATTTATGAAATTGTATTAGACATTAACAGGGAAATGAGAGATGTATTTATCAGGATAGATGAAAAGAACAATATGATTATGGAAAAACCAAATGCAAGAATATACAGATTTGCAGAAATAACTCCAGAAAATCTTCCTGATTCTGCCTTGAATAAAGTAATAATTAGATTTAAAGTTCAAAAAGGATGGAGTGATGATATTAAATTACAAAGATATGTTGGAGTATGGAATGAACTAGATACAAAGAAAATAAATGAAGATGACTACTTTGTTTACTATGAAGCAGAAAGCCCTGGATTTAGTGTATTTGCAATTACCAAACCATTAGAAATAATTACTAACTTAGGAGAAGGAGTAGAAGGAATTGCTAAGATTGCAACACAACAAGAACAAGTAACTAAGTTTGAAATCTGGTTATATGCAATATTGCCAATAATACTTATTGGTTTAGTTGCTTTAGGTTTAGTATATTATGCAGTTAAGAGAGTTAGAAAATATAAGAAAATAACTGCTGGAGTTGTACTAACTGGTATTGTTATAGCCTTTATATTGATTCCATTTACTGACGAAATATTATACTGGGCAATACTTCCATTAAGTGTTCTTTTAGCAGGATTACTTCTCGTAGGATTTATAACCTGGAAGATTATAAGAAGCAGAAGTACATGGAAAAAAAGAGTAAAGGTTGAATAATTCTTAGAAAGATTTATATATAATTACGTACTATTACGTACTATGGTAATAATTGGCAGGGTAAGTAAAGGAAGTAGAATGGATCAAGTATACATTCCAAAGAATAGAAGTGAGTTGAGTATTGGGAGCCTTGTTATCTTAAAGCCACTAGAAGAAAAGAAGGGAATAGTTAAACCCTACCTTTATAATATTAAAGTTATAGAACCAATAAAACTGGAGATAATAAAGAGAATATTTAATATAATTGAAGATTTAACTGATAATGAGAATATAATAATAACTGGTTCTTTTTTAGATAAAGGCTTTCATTTTAATGATATAGATGTAGTTATAATAATCGATAAAAAAATAAATGAGACTTATATTAAAAAGTCTATTGAGAATACACTTCAAATAAAGATTCATCTAATTACATTGAATAATAAAGAATTTAAAGTAGGTTTAGAAACTGAGCCATTATATATAATGATGTTAAGCAGATGTATCTCTAAAAAAAGATTTATTTACAAACTAAAAAATAAGTTCTATTACAGAAGACTGGATCTAAATTTATTAACAAGTAATCAATTAACCTATGGTTTTGATTTTTTAAGTGGAAATGAAAAATATTACTTAATAAGAAACATGATAGCTATTCTAATGTTCATTCAAAACAAAAAGCTTACTAAAGAATCTGTAGATGGAGAAATTAAAAAAGTTTTCAATATAGAAATAAAGGCTATAAAGGATAACCTGGTGGAAGATAAAAAGGAATTTTTAAAGAAATGTAATTTTATCTACAAAAAAACTTTTAATAAAATAATGGAGGGGGTTAAAAATAGTACAAAACAGGAAAAAACTTATTGATTTATTTATAGGTTATATTTCAGATGTTGTAATCCATGAAATATCAGAAAAAGCTACAAAGGATTCAAATATTTCTAAAAGATACCAAAAAGAAATTGAAATTGGTTTAGCTAAAGCTCTCCAATATAGAAAAAAGATTAATCCTATAGATAGGTCTTTTCCTGAAAAGGATATAAAACATATGAAAAATAAGATAATAAACAAAGTAAAAGCTGAATTAAACTTAAGAATTTCTAAAGGTTATGAAAATATTGATTTAGGTCTAGTTAATGATTTAGTTATAAAAGCTTTGAAAGATATGGCGATTTCTTAATAAACTTAGATTATAAAAAGCAGAAGTACATGGAAAAAAAGAGTAAAGATTGAACAATTCTTAGAAAGATTGATTTACGTCTACATAGAAAGATTTATAAATATTGTACCCGTATAAATCTTATGGTATACACAGAGATTAAAGAAAGAAATGGGATAAAATATTTTTATAGAGTTAAATCTGTAAGGGAAGGTAAAAAAGTCAAGAAAAAAAGAGTTTATCTTGGAAAAGATTTATCTAAAAAAGAATTTAGTACAAAAATGAAAAAAGCAGATAATAAATTGAATCCAGAAAGAAAGCTAAAATCAAAAACTATGGAAAAACTTATATTAAAAATTAGAAGAATCTTAAAAAGAAATGGAATAGTTAGAGCTGGTATATTTGGATCATATGCAAGAGGAGAGCAGAAGAAATCTAGTGATATTGATCTTTTAATCAAAGTAAAAAGAACTAAGTTTAGTTTACTCGATCATGTGGGACTAAAGATGAAACTGGAAAAGAAACTAAATAAAAAAGTAGACTTGTTAACTTACAAAGCAATACATCCCCTTTTGAAAGATAGAATATTAAATGAAGAGATTAGGATCATATGAAAAAAGATACATTAATCTTTATTGAACATATTTTAGAGAATATAAAAGATATAAATTGTTTTATTAAAGGCTTTTCTAAAAATGATCTTATTAAAAATAAATTAAGACAAAAGGCCATTGTTAGATCTATTGAAATAATAGGGGAAGCTGTGAAGAATATCCCTAAAAATTTAAAAGAAAAACATCCAGAAATTGAATGGAAAAAAATAGCAGGAACTAGAGATATTATAATCCATCATTATTTTGGTATTGATTTTGATGAAGTATGGAATATAATTAAAAAAGATTTACCTGATCTAAAAAGAAAAATAGAAAAGATAGGAAAAGAACTAAAAGAGAGTAAAGGTTGAATAATTCTTAGAAAGATTTATATATGGGTTTATACATATATAGATGTATATAGGTGTTAATTATGCAAGTTTTACATTATCCAAGGTTAGATACAGTATTAATGGTAGAAAAAGTATTGAAAGAAGCAGATTTTGTTATTTCTAAAAATGAATTATTAAGAAGACTTCCTAAACAAGTAATGAGGCAAACTTTAAATGTAATTTTGGATTATCTAGAAAAAAGAGGGATGATTTATATTGGCTCAAAAGGGGTTCTTTGGATTTATGCAGAAAGAAAAGAATTAGATGAATTAATTAAAAAAGGAACAGAATTATGACCAAATCTGTGAGAGTAATTTTAATTGGAAAGGCAGATATAGCATTTAAACAACTTAACGAACTCGTGGGGGAACAACTAAGAGATAATAAAGAAAATACTAAAGAGATGCAACTATTAAGATCAATAAAACAGAAAAAAGAATTTATTAAAGCTAATCCATTTTATGGAGATACTATAGAAAAGCATAAGATTCCTAAAGAATATAATGTACAAAATCTTTGGAGGGTAGAACTTACCGATTTTTGGAGAATGCTTTATACAATTAAAGGAGACCAAATAGAGATTATTTGTTTTATGTTAGATATCTTGGACCATAAAAAATATAATAAAGTTTTTGGTTATAAGAATAAATAAAATGTTCAATTTTTTAAAAAAGAAGTTTGGTAAAGCGGTTGATAAGTTTGAAAAAGAGACAGAAAAAAAGATAGAAGAGCCAGTAAAACTAGAAAAAGTAGAAAAGAAAAAATGGTTTGAGAAAATAGTCAGCAAGACTCTTTCTGAAAGAGACTTTGAAAAATTATTCGAAGAACTAGAAATAGTATTATTAGAAAATAATTTAGCTTTTGATGTTGTAGAAAAGCTAAAAGAAGATTTGAAATCTAAATTAGTTGATAAATCAATAAGGAAAAAAGAACTTTCTACTATTATTAGAACCACTTTAAAAAAATCTTTAGAAGATTTATTTAAAATCGGAGAGTTTGATTTAATCAAAGAAGTAAAAAAGAAAAAACCCTATGTTATTTGCTTTGTTGGAATAAACGGGCAAGGCAAGACAACAAGCATGGCTAAAGTTGCCAATCTTTTACAAAAAAATAAATTAAAATGTGTTTTTGCTGCTGCTGATACTTTTAGAGCAGCAAGTATAGAACAGCTAGAAGTTCATGGAAAGAAATTAAAAATTAATGTTGTAAAGCATAAGTATGGAGCTGATCCTGCTGCTGTAGCTTTTGATGCTATTGCACATGCAAAAGCTAAAAACTTAGATGTAGTTTTAATTGATACTGCAGGTAGGATGCACACTGAAAAAAATCTCATGAAAGAATTAGAAAAAATTATCAATGTTGCTAAGCCAAATATGAAAATTTTCGTGGGAGAAAGTATAGCAGGCAATGACTGCATAGAACAAGCTCAAAAATTCAATGATGCAATTGATATTGATGGTATTATTTTAACAAAAGCTGATGTAGATAATAAAGGCGGAGCTCCTATTTCTGTTACATATGTTACTGGAAAACCTATTTTATATTTAGGTATAGGTCAAAACTATCAAGATTTATTAAAATTTGATTCTAATAATATAATAAAAGAGTTAGGTTTGTAGAAAGATTTAAATATATTCATAAATTTTTAATATTGTGGTAAAACAGAAAATAGATTTTTTAAGTATTACTATGGTGGCCTTATTAATTTTATTGGTAGTTTGGTTTGTGATTATGTTGTTAAAATGAAAACTTTAGAAAAAATTTTGTATTGGCTGCTTATCCTTTTTGCAATATATATTATAATAGAAATACTGAGAAAATTATTTGGAGGAAGTCTTGGTTTTGAAGAGTTGGTTATAGGGCTGTTAATCACAAATATAGGTTATTCTTATTATCTTAATTCTAAGCTATCAGAGCATCTTGGATGGCATAGAGGAAAAGACCAGTAAGTAAGCTTTATAAAGTTTATTTAGTAGTTCTAAGATATGGTATTAGAGAAGCTGGGAACGTCATTAAAAAGCACTTTAAAGAAAATAGCTGGAAGTATATTTGTAGATAAAAGTTTAATAGATGAGATAGTTAAGGATATTCAAAGAGCACTTTTATCTGCTGATGTTAATGTTCAATTAGTATTTGATTTAAGCAAGAAAATTAAAGAGAGAGCTTTAGATGAAAAACTACCAAAGGGTATTAACCAAAGAGAGCACTTAGTTAATATTATTTATGAAGAGTTAGTAATTTTCTTAGGAGAAAAAAAGGAAATAATTAAACTAAATGAAAAGCATAAACCTGCTAAATTAATGTTAGTAGGTTTATTTGGTTCTGGTAAAACAACTACAGCAGGAAAATTAGCAAATTATTACAAGAAAAGAGGAAAAAGAATAGCTTTACTTCAGTTAGATACGTGGAGACCTGCTGCTAAAGAACAATTAGAACAGTTAGGAACACAACTAAAAGTAGATACTTATACCAGCAAAGAAAAAAATCCATTAAAAATCTGGAATGAATACAAAAACAAGTTTGGGAAATATGATTTATTAATTATTGATACTGCTGGAAGAGATGCTTTAAACAGAGAATTAATAGATGAAATAGAAAAAATTAACAACTTAATTGTTCCTGATGAAACTTTATTAGTTATCAGCGCTGATATTGGCCAAGCTGCTAAACAACAAGCTGAACAATTCTATAAAAGCTGTAAAGTTACTGGTGTTATTGTTACAAAATTAGATGGTACTGCTAGAGGTGGAGGTGCTTTAACTGCATGTGCAACTACAAAAGCTCCTGTAAAATTAGTTGGTACTGGTGAAAAGTTAGATGATTTAGAACAATTTAATCCTAAAGGTTTTGTTGGAAGATTATTAGGCATGGGAGATTTAGAAGCACTTTTAGAAAAAACTAAAGAAGCAATAAGTGAAGAACAAGCAGAAGATTTAGGAAAAAAAGTCCTAAAAGGTGAATTTAATTTCTTAGATTTATATGAGCAAATGAAAACTATGAGCAAGATGGGTCCGTTAACTAAAGTTATGGAAATGATTCCTGGTTTAGGAAGTGCAATCCCAAAAGACATGTTAAATGTTCAGGAAGATAAATTAAAAAGATGGAAACATATAATGCAAAGTATGACAAAAAAAGAATTAGAAGATCCTGAGATTATAACCGGAAGCAGAATTGAAAGAATTGCAAAAGGTGCAGGAGTAAATACTTCAGAAGTTAGAGAATTAATTAAACAATATAAAATGACTAAGAAAATGATGAAGATGATGAAAGGTAAAGATCCTTCTAAGTTAATGAAGAAGTTTAAAGGTAAGATTCCTGGATTATGAAAATAAAAGAAGATATTAATAAGCAATGGGAAGTTTCTATCATTTAGTTTTATGATGGTAAAATCAAGAAGTATAAAGTAACCAGAAGAATTCCTAAAATGTCTGTAGCTGAAACTAAAGTGTTTAATTCAAAAGAAGAAGCTAGGAAGCAATTTGAGGAATGGCTAGGATAAACTCGTTTACTTTCTTTTTTAATTCTTTAATCAATTCTGGTTGATTATACCTATAGATATCTTTGATTTCTAAAGATAAAATCCGTTTTTGCAAATACAACTCTGGAAACCTTTTAGATATTTCTGTTCTTTGTTCATTTTCCATAACCATAATTATATCTGCCCAAGCTATTTGTCCTTTTGTTACTGGTTTCTGATTAAATAACCCTGCAGATTTAGTTCTAAAATCTCTTTTAAAGAGCTTTTCTGCAGTTTTACTTCTGTTTTCATTTTGATTACATATAAATAGAACCTTCATATTCATAGATAACTACTTAAATCTTATAAACCTTGCTGTGGTTATGAAAATTATAGCACAAGGCGCAGAAGCAATATTGTATAAGAATCAACAGAACTTAATTAAAGATAGAATTAAAAAAACTTATAGAATAAAAGAGATTGATAATAAACTAAGAAAATCTAGAACTAAAAAAGAAATAAAATTATTAAAAGCTACTGAATTCTCTCCAAATGTTATCCATGAAGAAGAAACTAGAATAGAAATGGAATTTATCGATGGTAAATTGTTAAAAGATATCTTGGACCATCTGGATACAAGTGAAAGAAAGAAAATTTGTAAATTAATTGGAAAACAAGTTGCAGAATTACACGATAAAGATATTATTCATGGAGATTTAACCACTTCTAATATGATTCTAAAAGGAGCTAAATTATTTTTTATTGATTTTGGATTAGGTTTTGTATCTAAAAAAGTAGAAGATAAAGCTGTTGATTTATATTTATTAAGACAGGCTTTAGCAAGCAAGCATTATGAGCACGCAGAAGAATCTTTTAAAGAAGTTTTGGAAGGATATAATAATAAAGAAGTTATAGAACGATTAGAAAAAGTAAGCAAGAGAGGAAGGTATAAAAGAAAAGTTTAAAAAAAGAGACTTTTCTAAATCTTTAGATGGATAAATATTTAATTTTAAGGGAATTGAATGATGATGTTGGAATATTTAGAGTGAAAGACCCTAAGAAAAGAGAAGGAAGCAGAGGAAGAACTTACACTCTCAAGGGAATTTATAATCTAATAATCAACACTTGCAAAGAAACAGGAAAAACTCCAACAGATTTATACTGCCTTGCTTCTTTTATTAATCCTAGACAGTATAATGCTTTAGAGATGATTCTAGATGGAAAAAGTATTAGCGAAGTAATGAGAAAACACGTTTTTGTTGAATAGTAATCTTTATTAATCGTTTTTCTTTAATTCTGTATACAGTCCCATAGTCTAGTGGCCAAGGACGCCAGCCTTTGGAGCTGGAGACCCAGGTTCAAATCCTGGTGGGACTATACAAAATTTTATAAATACTCAAATCTTAATTTGTTTTAGAATGAAAGAGATTTTAGATTACATTGGTTTACTTTTTGTAGCTTTAAGCGCAATTTCTGGAGGATATATCTTTCAGACTATGGTTCCTTCTATTATTATTTTTAGTGCTGTTATTGGGATTCTAATTAGAAAATCTTGGTTATATTTGGAGAAGAAAAAAAATGGAATCTATTTAATTAGTGTTTTTGGAGCATTTTATGCTTTATTAGCTTATAATCAGATAATTAGTGGAAGTTTATTTTGGATCTCTATGGGTATTGGGTGGTTAATTATCGTTGCTCTTATGATGAAAGGGGGATTCGACTCTTTAGCAAATGTCCAAACTACCTGATTATCGAGGTAAAGTTTTGGAAGCATTTTTGTTATTTAATGGAATAATCCTTTTTGTTAAGTTTATGGGATGGAGTGATGTAAGTTATTGGTATAAATTTGGTCTAGATTTGCTTATAGTTTTTATAAGTGATACTTCTATTAAAAGAATTTTTTTGAAAAAAGGAAATGGAATAAGATTGGAAAGATAGCCATTAAATTTATAAATCTTAATGATAGTGTAATGATTAGGGGTGCTATAATATGGCAAAAGAAAAAGAAGTCGCAACTGTATTTAGCTATTTTAGCAAGATTGGGGTAGCTGC
>Ga0210057_1011039_pt1 | contig 10081 bp, 10 predicted proteins | sample CryGeyCG2114_010_2_FD_183968 | JGI IMG/M metagenome (GOLD analysis project Ga0210057, IMG submission 183968) | Groundwater microbial communities from aquifer - Crystal Geyser CG10_big_fil_rev_8/21/14_0.10 (SPAdes) (version 2) | ecosystem: Environmental > Aquatic > Deep subsurface > Groundwater ...
TAAAAAGCCGCCACAGGCGGTTTTTTGTAATGCAACGATTTGAGGAATTAAAACCCAGATTTTTTAAAAATTTCTTCTGGAGAAAATTTCATTACTTCGTTCCATTTCATCTTGGGATATTTTTTAAGAAAACTTTTAACAATTTGGTAACCAATGGCATAGCCTGTCCAGTATGGATAATCTTTGCTTCCAAAAAATAGAATGATAAACTTTATAACTTTTAGAGTTTAGTATTTTTTAAATTTTTCGGAAATTTAATTTTTGACAAAATTTATCCGCCGGGCTAAAATTAGCCAAATTTTAGGCTAAAAATATAAATTTCTCTTTATAAAACAATCCTTGACAAAACAAAAACCAGTACCGAATGACAACTACTCTTTTTGTTTTAAAAGTAAAATTTTGATTTTATTTTTTAAATAATTTCTTTAAATTATCTTCCCCTCTTAATACAATTTCCCAAGCTCTTTTAATTCTAAATTTTAGTCCTCGTTTGATAATTTTATTAATAAAAGTTTGATTAAATAATTTTTTAAACACTTGGGTTTCAATAAAGATTATATAAACATGTAGAATTATTCTTTGATTTTCTTTCGGAAATTGCTTTTTTAGTTTTTGCTCTATCTTTTTATATTTCTTAAAATTGTATGAAACAAGAATATGGGCTAACTCATGAATCAAGGTATCAAAAACGTAATCAAGGTCAGAGTCTAATTTTATCGTTAAAGGATCGGATATTCCGCGATATTTATTGCAATATTTTACCACATAACATTTTATTTCTTTTTCTCGCCATTTATTTTTAACAACTTTTTCTAAGATTTGGCAAACTGAATTATTAATCTTATTCCATTTAGGCTGAAGTTTCTCAACGTATCTCCTTATCTCTCTGGCCTGTTTTTCATTAAAAGGTCTATTTTCATACTCGGTTAGTAAACGATCATAAGGAAGACTATAGATAAATTTAATTTGGGGATATAAACTTCTCATGTTTTAATTATATATTTTTAAAGACGTTTTAACAAATAAAAATCCCTATGTCGCTTATAGAAACTACACAGGGATTGAATCTTTTCATGGGGGGCTTTTTAGTGATAGCTCAGAACCTCCTCATATAGCCGAATTACATCATCAACATACTGTTCGAAATGTTCTGCTTTTTCTGAAAATTGACGTGCTTTTTGTTTAAGGTCTCTTCTATATCTATGTTCTTTTAACACTGTCTCTAATGTTGCTTGGAATTGGGAGATGTTTTTAGGATCAACTACTAACAGATTTTCTTTATCAGAAAAACCTAACCACCTCATCTTATCGTACAATTCTTTACCAAGAATTAAGCATCCTCCAGTAGCCAGCACCTCTCTTGATAAAATAGATGTATGTTGAGCCACTGGAAAATCTCGTTCAGATATCACCACACATAAAGATCATTTAATAATTGAAGGTATTCTCCATGGTGGGACAAAACCTATAAAAAGTGATTTTTCTGTCAACCCTTTACTTTCAATAAACTCCTGAAAGCTTGTTAGGTCGGTATTTTGTGTTACAAATAGCAACAGAAAGTCTTCTCTAACTCTACTTGCAGCTTCTACTAGTTCATAAACCCCTTTAACTGTATTGAGTTTTCCTATGTAGGTTATCACCGGGATGTCATCACTCATCGCTTTGCCCGTGTATTCAGACAGGTTAATAGACTCCACGCTAGGATTAAAGGCCCCGGTATCAATACTTACATTAATGTTGTAAAACAATCTCTCTTTTGGTACACCAAAAGATTCAAAAGTTTTCCCCCTTCCTGGATAAGTAATAATCTTATCCATGCTATTAAATAGAGAAACAAACAGAGTTTTTAGATAGGGAGAATCTAACAATCGAGTCATATCGCTTCCCGCATGTCGCATAATTTGAGGTTTACCGGTGATTGTTTTGACGATAAATCCTGATACCACATAAGGCAGGATATACCAAGAGTCAATTATTTGCAAATCAAATTCTCTAACAACATCAATGGCAAGACTGGCTATTTTTTCAGTGTAAGGTTTTGAGTATGGGGTGTATGCTGGATCTGTAAAGGGGTCCGTATTATGAACATAGACATTCTGAGGTTGATAATTCTGGTCTAAATCGATACCCCGTATCTGCTCTCTATATTTCTTTTCTACTTCCCATGCATTAGTAACCACATGAACTTCGTGCCCTTTCTCTCCCAATGCTTTAGCTAACCAATACGCTTTTGAAGACTCCCCTCCTTCTATTGGAGGGTATTTACTTATCAAACAAATTCTCATTTCTTTCACCTCCTTATTTTGAGTATTTTTTCTTATAGAAATAGTGGCATCCTTAGGTTTTTTGAAGGATGCCACTTCATGTTTTAGGGTATTAGATACCCCCTATTGTCCCGAGCATTCCATAATCATCACCCACAAGGAGATCCGCATTGACCGGCGCAGGAAGATCCGTAATTACTAAAGGCAATACACTCTATGCTTTTCTCTTTGAGGTTATCCAAATTTTCTGTATTTTCTTGGGATTGTTCCTCAAGAAATGGTTTCCAGAATTCGTATCTGCTTACCACCACTACTTCCTGAGTTTCCATTTTTACACCTCCTTTCTTTTTATAGTTCTTTCCAGCACTGAGGATCTGGGGCAAAATAATTTCCGGAAACTGCATATGCCACCGCTGGGCATCCCCTACAAAATTGGAATAATTCGCACTTACTACATTTTTCCATCCTTTCTATCTCCCGCATTTTGTTTTGCTCTGGAGATTTCATAAAAATATCTCTCAGGCTTTCATCAGGTACTTTTCCTATTCTAACCGGTAATCGCCTGCAGGAGTAAACAGTGCCATCGGCTAATACACTCAGGCTAGAAATACCGATATCACACCCTCCAAATATGGTTTTTTTATCTTTAGGTAGGGGCTGAAGTAGGCCCAATTCTTGGTAGAGTAATTTCCACAAATTTTCTTTCCTACTAAAATAAGTATTACAATCTTCTTCTTTCAAGCGTTTATACTCCTCTAAAATATTAAGTAAAAGATCTCTGTATTCCTTGGGTTTCAACATATCATTTTGAAACTGAGTACCACTTCCGATAGGAACCAGGCGCGCAAAGTCAAATAGCACTACTTTCTCTTTTGTTACTAGATCTATAACCGGAATGATTTCATCAGTATTTTGTTTACTTAAAGTAAACATTACGACCGATGGTATACCTACTTGGTTGAGGATTCTTATACCTTTTAAAGTCCGTTCGAAGCTTCCATTAGATCTAAATCCGTCGTGGGTTTTTTCCATACCATCAATACTCAATTGGTAGCGGGCAACTCCTAATTCTTTTAATCTTAAAGCGGTTTTGTAATCCAAATACTCCGGATTGCCCAGGATTCCTATCGTAATACCCTTTTTGGTAGCATATTCGATTAAGTTAAATATTTCTGGCTTTAGAAGTGGATCTCCACCAGTAAAGTTTACCCTAGCCGGTATATTCCAAGCTGTCGTCGTTCGATAAAAATCATCTATCACCTTTAAGCAATCGCTTAAGGATAATTCATTCTCAATTTCCGATCTATACCCCTCAGAATTTTGTAAATAACAGTGCGTACAACGATTTGAACACTTTGCTGTTACATGCCACTGCAATGTGAAGCGTCTCTTTCTAGGCTGAGTTTCCTGTTTTTGCATTTTACCTCCTAATTTTTTCTATTATTGTTCAATTTTTAATGAACAGTATGCTTTTACTATATTTCCCTTCCTATATTTTTATAATAACTATGTCTGAAAAACTTGTCAATGTTTGTATCTAAAACATTTTTAACTAAAAAGCCGCCACAGGCGGTTTTTTGTTTAGAGAAGTCCGAATGTGTTGCCTAAAATATATATGACTATGCCAATTAGCGTGGCCCAAATTAAAGCAAATTCTGAAAACATAATTATTGAGCAAACGGATTTCTGGCTCCTGAAACTCCGAAATGTAAATGACAGCCCGTGGAACTGCCAGCTCCCGGAGTGCCTGGCGCCCCACCCATCAAAGCAATGATTTGACCCTGATAAACATAGTCTCCGGGGTTGACTAAGCTTGTTTGGATATGGCCGTACATAGTCACCACGCCGTTAGGATGCAGAATTGTTAAATGATTGCCTGCTCCACCAAAAGCCCAGCGAGAAGCCGAACTAGTTAGTTTTACTTTTTGAACTTGACCAGAGGCTGCTGCATAAATTGGTTCGCCGCATTTACCATGACTGAAATCAATCGCATTGTACCAGTGAAGACCCTGAGTAATACGGCAAGGTGAAGCAATCGGACAGATGAAATAACTTGAAGCAATCGGCACATAAGAAGGCGCGTAAATGGTCGGTGGCGGCAAAACACCATCTGGCACAATCAAAATATCTCCAATGTAAATGTCATCTTCGGTGGCCAGGTTATTATAGGCAACAATCTTCATCACTTCAGATTGATAGGTTTTAGCAATCTGGCTCACCGTATCACCTTTTTGAACGTGGTGGATTACTCCAGAAACCGGCAAAATGACTAATTTTTGGCCAATCTGAATTGCGGTATTTTTATTTAAATCATTAGCCCAAAGGATAGTATTAAGAGAAATATTAAATTTTTCAGCGATTGACCAAAGATTATCTCCTGACTGAACAACATATTCAACAACTTCTTTCTGCGTCCATTCATAATCAGCAGCAGTAACCAAAGCACCCAAAACCTGAGGCGTGACCATTATGGGAGGGGAAATGGCAGCTAAGCTGTTTTTTTGCACCAGGCTTAAATCCGGTGATTCCTGAATTTTTATGCCAGGCACAGCAAAAGGGTCCCCGGCTTGAGAACCCTGAATGAACGTCAACAGGCTGTTATTGCTGACAAAAGAAGGGTTGCTAAACGTAATGGTGCCGAATAAAATAACTGAAATTATACCTAAATAAAACAAGGGGTCTCTTCTAGATCCCTTCAAGTTTGACCAAATCTGCTTTTTTGCCTCTTTTTTCACCCAAACTAAATTTTTGAGCCCCCATTCACTCACTTTCTTCCTGAAGCCTCGGGCTCTTTCTAAAAAACTATCCATATTTAAACCCTACTTTAAGAATAACATTCTCACCCTTTTAGTCAAGAAATTTATCCACAGCCCCTAAACTATGTTAAAATTAAAAAATGGACATAACTTCAAGGAAAAACATCAAAGACCTGCTTAAAAAACACCAACTCAGGCCCTTGAAGCGCTTTGGCCAGAACTTTCTGATTGATAAAAGAGCGCTTAGGAGAATTGTGGCTGCGGCTGATTTAAGTTCTCAAGATACAGTCTTAGAAATTGGCCCGGGCATTGGCACTCTGACCCAGGAACTGGCTAAAAAAGCAGGCAAGGTGATAGCTATAGAAAAAGACCGTAATATGGTTGATATTTTAAAAGAAACCTTGAAAGATTTCAAAAATGTTCAAATGGTCAAAGGCGATATTTTGAAAATTGAAAAATTGAAAATTGAAAATTATAAAGTAGTTGCCAATCTTCCTTACTACATTGTCGCTCCAGTAATCAGAAAATTTCTTGAAATGATTGAAGTTCGGCCTCAATCAATGATTTTAATGGTCCAAAAAGAAGTAGGGCAGAGAATTTGCGCCAAGCCTCCTCATATGAGCCTGCTGGCGATTTCTGTGCAATTCTACGCTACTCCTGAAATTATTTCCTATGTTTCCAAAAAATCTTTCTGGCCCCAGCCGAAAGTTGATGCCGCCATAATAAAAATCATTCCCAAAAAACAGAGAACAGTTCTCTGTAATTTGTTTTTCAAAATTGTCAAAGCTGGCTTCTCTCAACCCAGAAAGCAGTTGATAAATAATTTATCCTTGGGCTTAAAATATGATAAAAAGAAAGTAGAAGCTTGGCTTTTGAAAAACAAAATCCAGCCCACCCAACGTGCTGAAACTTTAGCAATCCGGGATTGGCTTAATTTGACCGAAACAGGACCAAACTCTTCGTCTTGACAAAAGTAGGGATTTTATAGTAAACCACAATAGGACTTTCGGAGTTCTCTAAAAACTCAATAATCTTTATCCGCCTAAGTTTCGGAGGGTAAAGTAAAAATAAAAAACAAAAGGAAAAGGGGGTTGTATGGCAACTCAAACTGATTTAAGATGGCATTTAAGGGTTTCTTTATTGCCTCAGTGTAATTTTAAATGTCGATACTGTAATCCCAAGAAGGTTTTTGAAGATTCTGATGTGCTATCCGTAGAGGAGATATTTGAAATTGTCGAGGCGGCCGTAAAGAATGGTATTGCGAGGATTCATTGGACAGGCGGTGAACCATGTTTAAAAGATGTAATTACGATTTTCAAAAAATGTCGGAATATGGGTGCCGTAGAGCAAGTGATGACCACTAACGGTTCATTACAAGCAGAGCAGATTTCTGCCATGAGAGAGGCGGGTCTAGTAAGGGTCAATGTGAGCTTGGACAGTTTAAATCCTGTAAAAAACCAAGAGATTACAGGGCGCGACTGCCTTGAAAGCACTATGCAATGGATAGCTACTGCATGCGAAGTTTTCGAGAAACCAACTAAAATTAATATTGTTCCGATGTGGGATAATATCGCTGAAACGGAAGATTTTGTACGGCTTGCACAACAATTTCACGGACAATTAATGTTAAAGTTTATAGAGCTTTGTCCGAATAATCCTGCTTTTTACGATACCAACATTTGGGATTTCCATGTTCCACGGGAAGTAATCATAAAGGAGTTGGAGAAATGCGGACCCTTACATACTACTTCCGCATTAGGAGATAACCCTAACGCTGAGTATTATGAAATTGGCGAGACAAAGGTGACGGCCATTTTAGTAACAATGCCATCTCAGGAATACAAATGCGGACTTGGGAAATGTCGTAAAATGAGGGTTTCGCCTTTCGGTGTCGTTGGAAGTTGCATTCAACAAAAGGGAATTTCTGTGAAAGGAATTTCGCTCGCAAATAAAATACAGACCATTAAAGAACTGATCGAGTTACGAGAGAGTTATTCTGATATGCCTCTAGTAAGTCGACGCCATTTTAGAAGTGATTTTGGCTTTTGGCGCTTTGGAAAGGTCTCAAAGGAGGAATAAGAATGGCCGAACAAACATTTTTTTGTATCAAGCCGTATGCTTTTCTAAAAAGAGAGCAAATAAAGGAGTTAATTATTGGAAAAGAATTTACTATTCAAGCCAGCAAGGTTGTTTGGCTTAACGAACAGGATATGGAAGCTATTTATGGGCACGAGGCGCCATCCGCATATTTTGATAGTTGTTCTTATTTTATGCGGACTGGGATGGTTGAAATAGGAGTTATATCGGGAGATAACGCCATAAAGAATTTTGTAGAGTTGTGCGGCGAAGATTATAAGCCATTGAATTGTCCTAAAAATAGTATTAGGAATATCTTTGGCCTTGCTGACCCCGTTGAGTTTCTGGGTAGAAAGTATTATTTTAATCCTATCCACAGATCCCGTAATCGAGAAGATGCTCAACGAGAAACCACCTATTTCTGGGAGAATATCTATTCTCGATCACCAAGAAATATAGTTGTTGATATGGTAGAATATCTTTATCTATCAAAAGGATTTAATTATGTTTTTGACCATCATATTAAGCCCGCAGTAGAGCTAGGCAGAAAGCTAAGCGAACAATGCGGAGCGAACGAGGTGGTTGTGGAGTTATCCTTGTGGTTGCATGATATAGGTCGACTTCTTGAAGGAAATGATGATAATCATCATATAGTCAGTGCTCGTTATGCGGAGGCAATACTACCTCTGTTGGGCATTAAGAATGATGTTGTGGGAAAGATAGTGCATAGTATTATGGCTCACAGAGGTATTGTTGCAATTTCTACGGAGAGTATTGAAGATAAGGTGGTTGCAAGTGCAGATGGAATTATTAACATTAGGCAGTTACCACTTCTTTGCTATTTTGCATATAAGCAAAAAGGGCTGAGTTTTGAAGAGGGAATGCAGGCAATTGACCGAAAGGTTCGAAAGTCTTTTACTAAAGTAGGTGCAATGTTTAAACAGGAGGTTGAAAAAGAATTCAGTTATTGGCAGAAAATTTTCACGCGATGCTAATAAAAGGGGTATTTTCTACATCAATAGACCTTACCCCTTTTAACTTTATGGACGTTATTCTTACTGCAAACTTAATAACTTGTGATAAAAAAAGGAGAATTTTGCTTATAAAGCGATTTTGCGTTAGCGCTGAGGCTGGATTGTGGTCGTTGCCTGGCGGAACAAAAAAAGCCAGAGAAAGCATAGAAGATACGTTAAGGAGAGAAATAGAAGAGGAAATAGGACAGAAACCAAAGAAATTCAAATTTTTTAGAAAATATAAGATTGCATTTAAAGATAAAGTAGTTTTGGCTCATTATTTTGTAGGTGTAATTGGAGACGATATAATAGTTAATAATAAAGAAATCGAGCAATATAAATGGTTTACTGAGGATACTATTCCTGATAATTTAGCTTATGGTCAGAATAAGGTGATAGAAGATTTTATGCGTCAAGAAACTTCGTTTAAGTAAAAGCATAAATGCTTATTGCTGATTTTTTAAAACCTCTTGGTAATCAAGAGTGTTTTTTGAGTTGGTTAAAACCGGCTTTTCTCAACCAAGAAAACAACTGATTAACAATTTATCCCATGGGCTGAAAATGAGTAGAGAAGATGTCAAAAACTGGCTGCAAAAGAATAATATCAGCCCGCAGCAAAGAGCCGAAACCTTAACTATCCAAAGTTGGATGGGATTGACAAACTATCTTGTTTCGAATAGTATAGAAACAGGGCCATTTATTGTATTAAAAAACAGAAAACATGACCAAAAAAGAAGCCATCTGGCGAGAAATTCTTTTTCGAGCCACGGAAAACAAAAAAATTGAATTTACCCAAAAGGAGCTCGCCCAAAAATACGGCTTTTCTTTAAGCACGATTTTTAATGCGCTTAAAATTCCGAGAAACGCCGATATTATCGAGGGGAAAAGGGGTCTGAGAATAAGAGATGTCGAAAAGTTTCTGCAACTTTACTCAACCTTTAGAAATCTAAAACAAGACATAATTTACGAAACTAATGTTGCGAAATCGGCGCAAGAAATCGAGGGGGAAATGCCGCCGTCGGTAATTTACGGCGCCTACAGCGCTTTTCGTAAAAAATACCGGGAAGCGCCAGCTGATTACGATAAGGTTTATGTCTATTCCGCCCCGGAACGCTTAGGAGAGATTAAAAGCCGTTTTCCTTATCGGAAGGGACGTGCTAATTTAATTGTTTTAAAAGCCGATCCGTGGCTGGAGGACTTCGGCGAAATAACGCCCGACTGCCAGACTTTCGCCGATTTATGGAATCTGTCAGAGTGGTATGCTAAAGATTTTCTTAATTCTTTAAAAGATAAAATTTTAGGACAATGACTGAATTTTATCACGATTTAATAACCGAGGAAAGCTTTAAAATTCTTCAAGAGTTCGGAAAAAAGTTTAAATTTATCCTCATCGGGGGATGGGCCGTATTTTTATACGCCAAATCCCTCAAGTCTAAAGATATCGATATCGTGATTGATTACGACGAATTGGGTAAAATCAAAAAAGAATACGATATTTTTAAAAATGAGCGGTTAAAAAAATACGAAATAAAAAGCGGCGGAACAGACATCGATATTTACCTCCCTTATTTTTCCGACCTGGGGCTGAAAGCTGAACAAATTCAAAATTATTGCCAAAACGTAGAGGGTTTTCTCGTGCCCGTTCCGGAAGTTTTGCTTATTCTCAAGGTTTATACCTACCGCAACAGAAGGGGCACGAATAAGGGCGCAAAGGATTTGGTTGATATTTTCAGTCTGCTGAAAAACGTGGAAATTGACTGGCGAAAATACAAAGAATTGATAAAAAATCACGACTTGGAAAGCTTAAACGAGGATTTCAAAAATTTAATCTCTGCCGCAAGGGCTATCCCCGAACTAAAATTGCTAAACCATCAAGTTTCCAAACTCAAAAAGGAAATCCTGAAAAATTTACAATAATAAATAGTTTATCCAACCAACCCAAAGAGCGGAAACCCTAAAAGTTGACGATTGG
>Ga0210057_1011040_pt1 | contig 10080 bp, 5 predicted proteins | sample CryGeyCG2114_010_2_FD_183968 | JGI IMG/M metagenome (GOLD analysis project Ga0210057, IMG submission 183968) | Groundwater microbial communities from aquifer - Crystal Geyser CG10_big_fil_rev_8/21/14_0.10 (SPAdes) (version 2) | ecosystem: Environmental > Aquatic > Deep subsurface > Groundwater ...
TTCCATTCCGTTTGAAAGCATTTCTTTTATTTTTTTAATATTTATATTGCTCTTTTCAAGCGTCTTTTGCCATTTATCAAGCGGATGTCCGGTAATATAAAGGCCAAGAAGTTCTTTTTCCCACTTTAATTTTGTTTCATCCGACACTTTGTCGGCTGGCTTTAATTTAAACGTAGGCATGCTTAAATCCATACCAGTAAAAAGCGAGTTTTGACTTGTATCAAGTTTATTAATATCTTTGTTGAAATTAAGCATATCTTCTGTATTAGCTAATAATTCGCCCCGTTCGCTAAAGCAATCCATTGCGCCGGACATAATAAGCGCCTCAAGCGATTTTTTATTCAAATTCTTGTGATTGATCCTTGCAAGAAAATCAGCAATCGAACTAAATGGCCCAGCTTTTTTTCTTTCCCAAATTATTGCTTTGCCTATTTCTTCACCGAAATTTTTAATACTGCGCAGACCGAATCGAATCTTGCCTTGGCTCGCCGTAGCCGGAGGCGAAGGCGGCTTTGTAATATTATTATTTTTGTCTTTAACAATTGTAAAGTCGGAAAAACTTTCATTTACATCTGGAGGAAGTATCACAAAACCCATTCTTTTGCATTCTTCGATCATTTCAGTCACCTTTTCAATATCGCCTGATTCCGCTGTAAGCACTGCCGTCATGTATTCTGCAGGGTAGTTAGCTTTCATATAGGCAGTTAAATAAGAAACATTGCCATAACTGGCCGCATGGGCTTTGCCAAACCCATAAGCAGCAAATGGTTCAATCCAGGTCCATAATTCATTAGCTTTTTGCCAATTCCATTTGCTTGTTTCAACACAACCTTTAATAAAGCGCTCTTTTTGTTTCATCATTTCCTTTGGAATTTTTTTGCCGACAGCTTTTCTGAATTTGTCGGCCTCAGCCCAAGAATAGCCGGCAATTTCTCTCGCAATCATAAGGAGGTCATCTTGGTAAACTAGAATTCCGTAAGTTTTTTTAAGTATTTTCTCCAATACTGGGTCTAGATATTTGATTAATTTTCTGTTATGTTTTCGCTTTATATAATCAGGAATAAATTGCATTGGCCCTGGGCGGTAAAGTGCAACCATGGCGTTAATGTCATGGATCGTTGAAGGTCTTAATTCTTTTAAGAATCTAGTCATGCCAGAGCTGCCCAGCTGGAAAGTCGCAAGCGTCTCTCCGCGCGCGAGCATCTCAAAAGTTTTTTTGTCATCTATCGGAATTTTAGAAATATCAATTTTCAATCCGCGGATTTTTTCTACGCGGTCAACTGCATCTTCAAGAATTGCAAGATTTCTTATACCAAGAAAATCAAACTTTAAAAGTCCAGCATCCTCGATTGAATACATGTCATATTGAGTTATAATTTTTCCGCCTTTTGGGTCAAATTGAAGAGGTGTCCAGGTATCGAGTTCACGCGGGGCAATCACGACTCCAGCGGCATGAACAGAAATGTGGCGGGCTGAACTTTCAAGTTTTTTGGCTAGGTCAAGGATTTTTTTAGTATCCGATTCTTTGTCATACGCTTCCTTGAGTTCCGGCACAATTTCAAAGGCGCGATCAATAGTCATTGGCACGCCTTGGGAGCCAAGCGGAATCATTTTAGAAATTCGATCGCCGATATTATACGGGTAGCCAAGCGCGCGGGCAACATCACGCACAGCGCCGCGGGCCATCATTGTGCCGAAAGTGCCAACTTGAGCCACTTTATCGGTTCCGTATTTTTGTTTAGCATATTCAATTACTTCGTCGCGGCGATTATCGGCAAAGTCCATATCAATATCCGGCGGTGAAGGGCGGTCGGGATTGAGAAATCTTTCAAAAGGAAGTTCGAACAGAAGCGGGTTTACAGTTGTGATAAAAAGAAGATAAGAAACCAAAGAACCGGCAGCTGATCCTCGAGTGTTGCTTAAGATATTATTTTTCCGGGCAAAATCTAGAAGATCCGCCACGACCAGAAAGTATGGCGCATAACCTTTTTTTTTAATAATATCTAGTTCATAATCAATCCTTTTAATTAATTCCGCTTCTTTTTTTAATCCTCTTTCTTTAATGCCTTGATAAGATTTTTCTCTAAGCACTGTGTCATAATCAGTGCCGGACGGAATCTCATAATTGGGAAAAACCCATTGTCCAAGAGGCAATTCAATATTTACTAAATCAGCAACCTTTAAAGTGTTTTCGACCGCTTGGGGGTTATCTTTAAAATAGATTAAAGCTGTTTCAATATTAATAAATGAATAATCATCATCGCCAAAACCAAATTTCTTGTTATTTTCGTCTGATCCAGTGTTGACCAGAAGAAGTGTCTCATGCGCTTCTCTATCGTCAACATGAAGATAGTGAGAGTCTTGAGTAGCGACTATAGGTATATCGAATTCTTCCGAAAGAGCCAATATGCCTTTTTTGACATCTTCCGAACCTGGAATACTCTTTTTATTCATGAGTTCTAGAAAATAATTTTCTTTGCCAAAAATTTCTTGGTGTTCCTTTACAATTTCTCGCGCTTGATCCATATTGCGCGTTTTTAGAGCGTTTGCCAGTTCTCCAGCCAGACAGCCGGAAAGGCAGATTATTCCATCGCTGTATTTTCGCAAGATTTCTTTATCCATTCGCGGCTTGTAGTAAAAACCCTCAAGATGAGAGAGTGTCACAAGTTTCATTAAATTCTGATAGCCAATAAAATTCTTAGCGAGTAGTGTCAGGTGATATCGTTTGTTGTCAATACCCGGTTCTTTATCATGCCGGGTTCGGGTAGCGATGTATGCTTCAACGCCAATAATCGGCTTAATATTTTCTTCTTTGCAGGCTTTATAGAATTCTATTGCCCCATACATATTGCCATGGTCTGTCAAAGCGAGCGCCGGCATGCCGTGTTTTTTTGCCTCTTTCACAAGCTCTGGAATTCGAGAAAGCCCATCTAATAGGGAATAGTGAGAGTGAGTATGTAAATGAATAAAGTTGGACATAAATTTATGAAATCTCAAATACCAAGCACCAAAAGACAAATAAATCCTAAATCACAAACTACAAATTACAAATCACAAATTACAAACAATACCAAAATTCTAAATTCTAAACGTTTCGAATTTGTAATTTAGGGTTTGTAATTTGGGGTTTTACGAATTATAACATTTTCATGCTATTATAAAAGTATGAAAAAAGACAGTAAAACTAAGTATGTAGTTGGCATTGATGAAGTTGGAAGAGGATGTTTAGCTGGTCCTGTTATGGTAGCAGTAGTTGGAATTAATACTCAAATAAAATTGCCGGATAATCTGCGAGATTCAAAACATCTTAGCAAAAAAAAACGGGAAGAATGGTCAGTATTTATTAAGTCGTCACCAGATATTTGTTTTACAATCGCTCGGGTCTCACCCCGTGTTATTGATAGGATTAATATTTCTGCGGCGGCCAATGTGGCAGCCCTTCGGGCTTTTCTGCGCCTTATAAAAATCTTAAAAGGGGAAATTGAGAATATTTATTTAGACGGCGGACTTTTTTTAAAAAACAAAAAATATCAAAAACAATTTCTTAATGCAAAAACGGTTATTGGCGGCGACCAAAAAATTGACACTGTTAAACTTGCTTCAATTGCCGCAAAAGTAAAAAGAGATAGACTAATGACAAAATTAGGAAAGTTATATCCTGAATATTGTTTTGAAATCCACAAAGGCTATGGGACAAAGCTTCACTTTAAGGCGCTTAAAAGATATGGGCCTTGCGAGATACATCGTAGAAGTTTTATAAAATCTTGTAAATTACGAAATAGGTCTAAGCGAGAAAAATGAGTAGACTTATACAGAAGGAGTATTTTCCAATCAACAAGAAAAGTAAATTTCACAACTAAACAAACTACGACGGCCGTCGTAGTTTGTTTAGTAGATTATTGTTAAATAGTTTCCAATACAAAAATTATCCTATTCGGGCTCATTTTGTATTGTACAAGACGAGGGTTGACTTTTGGAATGAAATCTGATAGTATACACAGCGTGAGTGGAATGCTAGTTTAACTATTAAATTAAAACAACAAAATGCCGAAGAAAATCCCGACCTTGCGTCGAGATTTTCTTCGTTTAAGGGGCAATCTCTGTATTACAAAATTGACAATTATTGATTTAACAATTATAATTTATGTAATAATCATGCAAGAAAATGAAGAAAACTTAAAATTAGGAGAGCTTGAAGATCAAATAAAAGAACTAAACCAAGCCTTAGCGGAGTGCATACGTTTCATTGAATTGAAACGTGTTTATTATAAGTTAAATGAACTTGAAAAAGATAAACAAGCGTTGAATAATTAGCGATGAATGAAATGATAATAAAACCAAAAAACGAAGTTGCGCCTCCATCGGTGGAAATTGCCAAAGAGAAAACTATTCCAATTTCCCCTGAAGAAAAAAATGAAAAGCAGCTTGAGAAATCTGCTACCAATATTGAAGTCCAATCTCAAAAATTGGAAAATAATCAAGTAAAGCTCGAACAAATTATTGAATCTTTATTACCAGAAGAGGGAGAATTTATTGCTGGAGAGCTTGAAAATACAGAGGAAGGGAAAAATATTATGAGACAGTTAATTGATAAAGCATCTCGCTTATCAAATTCCCAAAAATATTTAGAAGAGAAACTTTCTCAAAAATACAATCCTAAAGTCGTAAAAGTTATAGGAGGAGTAGGTAAAGTTTTCGGCGGCCTAAGCGGAATGCTTATCGGTCATGGGATTTTGAGCGCTGGAACAGCTGTGGTTGGCGCCAAAGTTGGCAGTTATACTGTTCTTAAAGTTTTTGAAAAATATGCGATACATCTACCGCAATCTTTTAATGAAAAAATAAAGAAAAAAGAAGAAAAGGAAATAATAAATGAGAAAGTAGAAAAAATTGAAAAAGGGCGAGAAGACATAAGAGAGAAATTAAAAGAAAGAGGTAAACTTAAGTTAGAAATCGGGAATTTATCTGAAGAAATTAATTCTTTATCTGATCAAGAGAAAAATAAGTTAGCGACTAGCCTTGAGAAAGATGAGAAAACTTTTTCTTTAACACAATCACTTAAATCCACTTATGAAAAGTATTCTAAATTTTATGAAGAATTTGAGACTAAGTATCCGCTTTTGACAACAGGTGTGGAATTTGCGGTTCATGCTTCTATCGGGCCAATATTGGAAGGTATAGAAGTGGGTGAACGTGCTTTGCATATGGTTGAACTTGCAGCAGCGGCTGGGGGCGCTGAAAAATTAACTAGCCATTTACTTAGTGTCGGCAATAGTATAAAATTTGCTATAAATAAAGCTAAAGAGAAATTATTAAAATTTTCAAATAAGGCAAGAATAGAACAAGCGCCAATTGAACAAATTGGAAGCTTGCCGGCATAAAAAGTTCATGTTTTAGGTCGAAATAAGGAGTACCTTGATTCGACGTCGACTTGGACGCTGTGAGCGAAAGAATACTTTCGCCCACGCGCTCCTCGCTCGTCGAAATAACAAATAAAAATATATACATTATGAATTTCGAAACACCAAAAATGCATAATAATGAGCTAAAGAAAAATCTTAAAGATTTAAGTGCAGAGCAATTGGATCAAATAGCTAAAAGCCAAAATGAATCTAAAAAACTTTTAGATGAAGAAATTGCTAATCTAATGATGATTAAAGATCTTTTGAAGAAAAAAATTAATGAGGTAAAAGAAAACAAACCGAAATAATACAATTCTTTGCATTTTTTATTTTATTTTATATACTTATTTAAGTGTATGTGAATATTGTCTTTATCTGTGGCAAGCAGCTGCACTCACAAAGGCATTTTGTTGGAGCTAGCACCTGCTTGCCTCAAATGAAGGCAAAATAAAAAACTTCTCTTGATCAAGAGAAGTTTTTTATTTTGCCAGTTTGAAATTCGTAGTCCGTAAGATATTAGCGTAAGCGAGTTATCCACAGTTTAATTGAAAAAAGCATTGTTATATGTTTTTGAATGTAAGATAATTAAGGTAGAGTTGTAATAATAAAAATTATCTTTATAAATTTTTTAAAGAGGTCGTATTATTACAATAAACTTTATAAACTTAAGAACTAAACAACCAACAACTAACAACAAACAACCAACAACAAATAATTCAAGCGTTGTAAGTTGTAAGTTATAAGTTGTGTAGTTGTAAAGTTAAAATATTATGGCAAAGAAAAAAACAGCAAAAAGAGCAGCTCCTAAAAAGAAAGCAAAAAAGAGAAGATAGTCTTCTACAAAAACCCCTCCGATGTATATCGGGGGGTTTTTGTAATTGTTTAGAGGATACTTTTTATTTGTCTCCTAAACTAACTAAACACTTCTGGCACGTGCCAGACTTGTTTAGTAGATGTTACAATTCACTTTTTCCCGCTCAAGGCGGGCTAGCAATAAAAGAAGAAATTTTCACTAAGCAACTCGTCCACGTGAGCAAGTTGCTTAGTAATAAAGTCAGACTTCACTACTAAACACCTCCAGCGATCGCTGGAGGTGTTTAGTAGATTATTGTTGAATAGTTTCTAATACAAAAATGATCTTATTCGGTGTTATTTTAGATGATAGATTGCGGGAAATTTCTAAATTTAGATTTTTGTGCTAGAATCCTTTTGTTATGGCGTTTAATCTAAAAAGTATATTTGGCGACAGCGATTCACGTTACATTAATTCTTTAAAACCAATAGTTCGGAAAATAAATGATTTAGAAAAAGAATTTGAGAGTTTAACAGATGCCGATTTGCCAAAAAAAACCATTTTGTTTAAGAAAAGACTTGCCAAAGGTGAAACTCTGGATGATATTTTGCCAGAAGCTTTTGCGTTGGTTCGCGAAGCGGCAAAAAGAACGCTCAAGCAGCGCCACTACGATGTTCAACTGATTGGCGGTATTGTCTTGCATGAACGAAAGATTGCCGAGATGCGAACTGGCGAAGGTAAAACTTTAGTGGCCACATTGCCAGCTTATTTAAATGCGCTTGAAGGCAAAGGTGTTCACATTGTTACTGTCAACGATTATTTGGCTAATCGCGATACTGTCTGGATGGGTAAAATTTATAATGCTCTCGGTCTTTCAGTTGGCGTAATCAATGATCAAAATAATTCTTTTTTATTTCAGCCGGAACATGAGGAAGAAAACAAAGAAGAAGATAAGCTCGGATCATTTAAAGTTGTACATGAACATCTTCGCCCATGCGGAAGGCGCGAAGCTTATGCGGCTGATATTACTTACGGTACTAATCACCAGTTTGGTTTTGATTATTTGCGTGACAATTTAGCCCCTGATTTAGAGCATGTTGTCCAGCGTGGCTTTCATTTTGCTATTATAGACGAAATTGACTCAATTTTAATTGATGAAGCCAGAACGCCGCTTATTATTTCTTCTGAATCTGAAGAATCAGAAGATCTTTACTTAAAATTTGCTGACATTGCAAGCAAACTTGAGAAGGATTCTGATTTTACAGTTGAAGAAAAACATAAATCAATTGCTCTGACCGATCAAGGTATCAATAGGGCTGAAGATTTGCTTGGAATTTCAAATATTTATACAGAAAAAGGCATTAAATATGTGCATCATCTTGAAACAGCTGTTCGAGCCAAGGCTATTTTTATCCGCGATAAAGATTATATTGTGCGTGACGGAGAAGTGATGATTGTTGACCCGTTTACAGGTAGGATCATGCCAGGACGCAGATGGTCTGAAGGCCTTCATCAAGCGATTGAAGCCAAAGAAGGAGTGAAAATTCAAAAAGAAACCCGGGCAGTTGCTTCGATTACTTTCCAAAATTACTTTAGGCTCTATGAGAAGTATGCTGGCATGACTGGCACGGCAAAAACTTCTGAAGAGGAATTTAGAAAAGTATATAGACTTCCAGTTGTATCTATCCCGACCAATAAGCCAAGTAACCGATCTGACCACAATGACCAGATTTTTCAGACAGAAAAAGGCAAATGGATTGCTATTGTTCGTAAAGTCAAAGAGCTTCAAGAAAAAGGCCAGCCAGTGCTTATTGGCACTATCTCGGTTGAAAAAAACGAGCTTTTGTCTGTTTATCTAAATCAGGAAGGTATTTCACATGTTATTTTGAATGCTAAAAATCACGAGCATGAAGGCGAGATTATTGCCAATGCCGGTCAGCGAAACCGCGTGACGATTGCCACCAACATGGCCGGTCGAGGAGTCGACATCAAACTTGGCGGGGTGGAAGCTTCAGAGGAAGAGTCAGAAGAAATAAAAAAATCCGGTGGTCTCTTTGTTTTGGGTACTGAACGTCATGAAGCGAGGCGTATTGATAATCAGCTCCGGGGCCGCGCCGGCCGGCAGGGCGATCCAGGTGAGACGCAATTTTTTGTATCGCTTGAAGATGATTTGATGCGAGTTTTTGGCAGCGAAGGGATCAAGAAAATGATGGGCCGTTTTGGCATTCCGGAAGATTTCCCGATTGAAAACAGATTTGTCAGCAAGGCGCTCGAAAGCGCTCAAGGCAAAATTGAAGGCTTTAACTTTGACGCCAGAAAGTATACTCTTGAATACGATGATATCATGAATTACCAAAGACAGCTTGTTTACTCGCGCCGAATGAAAATGCTTGCCGGTGGCGACCCTTTGACAAATCAAGAATTGCCTCGACTCGTCCCGAGTTCTGTTAATGAAACAAATTTGAATCGTGGCAAGGAATATATCCAGGAATTTCTGGACAAAATATTAATCGGTAGAGACGATATGCAAAGCGTTGTTGAAGAGAAAAAAAAGCTCGTCGGCGAAGAGAATTTTTTTGAGTTGGCAAGACGTATAATTTTATATGTCAATGACATTCTTTGGATGGAGCATATTGAGACGATGGAATATTTAAGAGAAAGCGTTAACTTGCGGGCGTATGGCCAGCGGGATCCTTTGGTTGAATATAAAAAGGAAGGTCTTAAGCTTTTTAAAGACATGGAATTTTCGCTTGGGGAGCGAGTTTTGGAGCTGATAAAAAATATTAATGTTGCGCCACCGGTTGAGGCTAAAGTTGAAAAAAAGTATGAAGAAGAGCACAAAGAGGCAGGGCAATTTGAGAAAGACAAATACCACGAATCAAAAACTAATACTGCGAATACCGCGAATTATGCAAGTAAAGAAAAAATTGGAAGGAATGATCCATGTCCATGCGGAGCGATTAATCCTGAGACAGGCCAAGTTTATAAATACAAAAAGTGCGGACTAATAAATGCGCCGTATCACAAAAAATAAAGCACAGTTTAGTAAATTAAATGTTAGCAAGACTCCGTTGAAGTTAAACTTCAACGGAGTCTTGTTTTTTTGATTTAAAACACAAGACTTGACGATTGTAAAGAAATAGTGTAGTATTTTAGCACTTTAATAATACAACCAACGACCAACAACCAACAACCAACAACCAATAACTTTATTCGCATTCAGTTGTAGGTTGTCGGTTGTAGGTTGTAAAGTCGATTAATATGAATAACAATATTTTAGATTTGAGGGAAATGCCTCAAGAAAATATTTCAAATCCTACACCTAAAAGACCTGGGAGTTTTAAGCGTTTTCGAAATATTTTCTTGACCATTGTTTTATTAATTTCTATTTCAGTTTCAGCGGCTAAAGTTATTAAAGCGGCTGGCGCGCCGGATCCTGGTCATCTTTGGTCAGAAATTGAAGATGTTGCTCTAGCTATAACAAGAGGCGGAACAGGTCTAGATATTATTGGCATGCCCGATCAAGCGCTTATTGTAAATGTCACTGGCGATGCGTTGGAATACCAAACTCTTTCTACCGATATAATTACGGAAGGCACCAATCGTTATTACACTGAATCTTATTTTGATACGAGTCTCGCAACAAAAACAACTGACAATCTAACAGAAGGTGCAAATCTTTATTATACTCAAGCGCGATTTGATTCCGCTCTGGCCGCCAAATCCACAACCGATCTTACTGAAGGCTCCAATCTTTATTACACCGATGCGCGCGCTGATGGACGCGTTAATAACGCTCTCTCCACTTGGGCTGGTACTTCAAATATAAATACTTTGGGTACAATAACTTCAGGAATTTGGAATGCTACATCTATTGGTGATCCTTAC
>Ga0210057_1011041_pt1 | contig 10079 bp, 10 predicted proteins | sample CryGeyCG2114_010_2_FD_183968 | JGI IMG/M metagenome (GOLD analysis project Ga0210057, IMG submission 183968) | Groundwater microbial communities from aquifer - Crystal Geyser CG10_big_fil_rev_8/21/14_0.10 (SPAdes) (version 2) | ecosystem: Environmental > Aquatic > Deep subsurface > Groundwater ...
ATCCCTTCGCTAAAGCTCGGGAGGGAAAGGAGTGTTTGTTGGCGGTGATGGAGCAGGGTTACGGCAAGAGAACAGATTTGAAAGAATATAGATTGCAGGGAAGGAGGGGTTCAGGCATTAAGACCGCGAACATTACCCCAAAAACAGGGGATTTGGTCGCCTCGTTTATTCTGCAAGGCCAAGAAGAAGATTTAATTGTTATTTCTCAAAAAGGCCAGGTCATCAGGTCGGCAATTTCACATATTCCCAAAATCGGCAGGTCAACTCAAGGAGTAAGGATAATGAGGTTGGAGCCGGGCGATAAAGTGGCATCGGCCACTTGTATATAAAAATAGTAGTATCGCGAGGCAACGAAGTTTCAAAGTACCGCCCCTTCCCGACCCAGCGTGTCGGGAGGGTCTGCGTTCTCGGCCTGTTGTCCCGACTTCGTCGGGAACCATGCCAACAGGCCTCCGAAAGCTACTTTGAAACTTGTTACCTCGCTTAGAAACTTGGAATTTCTCAATCCGGAAAAAGTTTTAAAGCAATTAAAACTGAAAGATAATATGACAGCTGCTGATTTTGGGTGTGGTTCCGGCGGCTGGGCGATTCCTTTGGCAAAGAAATTAGAAGATGGGAAGGTGTATGCCATAGATATTTTGGAAGAACCCCTTTCTGCCCTGCGGGCTAAAACTAAATTAGAAAAGATTTTAAATGTGGAGACAATTTTAGCCGACATTGAGAGAGGGGTTGATATTTTTGAAGGGAGCTGCGATTTGGTTTTGATAACCAATCTTTTATTTCAGGTTGACGACAAAAAAAAGGTTTTGGCAGAAGGTAAAAGAATTTTAAAAAAAGGCGGAAAAATTTTAGCGGTTGATTGGAAAAAAGACGCGCTCTTAGGTCCCAAAGGAAGCGTTGTCTCTCCTGAACAGATTAAAAAAATAGCCAGAGAACTTGGTTTGAAATCAGAGAATGAATTTGAAGCCGGAACTTACCATTGGGGATTGATTCTTGAGAAGCCCTAAAGTTTTTTGTTATTTTATTTTTCAAATAGATTTTGATATAATAAAATGTAAGAATTAACAACGTTGTTTACACTTTCGCTCGGCAGAAATGTCTCGGCTGACACGCAATCGGCTAAAGCGGTAAAACAGGGTTTATTACCGCCGTTGCTATTTCTCGTCCCGCCTCCGAAAGAAGTTAGAATAGTCGAAGTGAAAAGTGGGCTTGGCTGCGAAGTGTCAGGCCTCGGCAATTCTGCCTCGCTCCAACTGGATAATAAAAATGTAAATAACGCGGTCATTTCTTACAAATTAAATAAGTTTTTATGGTAAAAAAAAGCTCAGGTTTTAAAATTCTAATTTTATTTGTTTTTATTTTTGGTTTTAATTTATTTTTGAATATTTCAGAAGTTAAAAGTTCTTTATCTGAAGGAGAGTGTAATCCTGAATGTTTATCGCTTGGTATTTCGAATTGCGAAACTACTCAACTCAAGACCTGCAAAGATGATATTCTCTATTCTTTTAGGTGCCAGTGGGAAATAACCGGTCCTTTGACTGGGATGTGTTTGTGTAATACTGGCACTATTAATCAGGAGGAGAATTGTGCGGAAAAATTCGACTCCGTTCCTCCTGGTGATTGTGACCCATCAACCCGTCTTACTGCCACTTATTATTGTGATAATGACCAAAAAATGTGTCTTTTTAAAAAACAAATTTGCGATACACGCTGTTGTCCGGCCGGGAAGTGTTGCGTAAACGACACAAGATGTTGTCCAGATGATAAATGTTGCTTAAACAATACAGAATGTGGAGATTGTCCTCCTACTACTCCACCTCCCACCACTCCGCCTCCTACCACTCCACCTGCCGTTGCCCCCGGTCCCGCTATCACAATTACCAATCCTTTGGATGCTACAACTTTCCAAGAACTTATTGACAGCATCATCAGTTTCATCTTTTATATTGGTTTGGCTTTAGCTCCTTTAATGATAATTATTGCCGCCTTTTATCTGCTTACTTCCGCCGGTGATCCTAAAAGAGTTGAGACTGCTAAAAGCATAATTATGTACACTGTAATTGGTCTGGCTATTATTCTCCTTGCCAAAGGCCTGGTGGCTGTGATACAACAAGTATTAGGAGGGACTTAAAAGATTTGAAAGACGACAAAGCTGTTCCAATAGCGGTTAAAATTAATAAAGGTCGGAATTTTATCTTCAAACAACATAATTTATGTTAAAAAAAATCTTACCAGCATTAATTTTGATTAGTTTTTTAGCTGTATTGATTATTCCGGCAGCCGCTTTAGCCCAAACAGAAGTTCCAACAAAATGTTATCTGACAAGAGAGATAGGATTTGAATGTCCGTCGGGGGGGACTCGGACGGCGCCTGTACCCTGTCCTTATAGTACCGCTAACTGTGGTATTTGTTGTACTCTCAACACGATTTATAATATTGTTGATTGGTTCTTTGTAGCTTTAATAGCTATTGCCGGATTTTTCGTACTTATGGGCGCTTTCACCTTTCTTACTTCTGCAGGCAGCCCTGAGGGAACCACCAAGGGGAGAAACTATATAATGTATGCAGCAATTGGAGTGGGGTTGGCATTCTTAGCTAAAGCTCTGCCAGCTATTGTTAGAACGATAATTGGAGCATAGCGAGGGAGTAGAATTCTCAGAATATAAAATCAATCCCGCTTTTAGCGGGATTGATTTGTTTTAGAAAAAGATAAACCCGGTTAGACAAACCTTGTCTAACAGGGTAAAATTGTTAAGAGCCTTATGCCACGTTTGTAGCGTGGTCGGGCCCTACGAGATCCGGCCTCCCTGTGGAAAAATCCTCAACGAGGCCGGGTCTCGTAGGCATAAAATTTTTATATCGGGCTCGACGAAAAGAAATAAGCCCAGGTGGCGGAATTGGTACACCCCGTACAATCCCGCTTCGGGCGGGATATACGGGGCAGGCGCGCTTGGGCAGGTGGCGGAATTGGAATACGCTTACGGCTTAGGACCGTATCCCGAAAGGGTTGTGGGTTCGAGCCCCACCCTGCCCACCAAAACCAGACGTTCCGATTTTTTGGAAGCCATTTCGTGGGCGGCGCACAGCGCCGTCCATTGATTTTGCGGCTCGCCGCGCAAAGCGCGGCTCGCCAAACAGAGGTTCGAGCCAAAGATTTCTTTGGCAGCAACCTTTTTCTCTAAAAGGTTGTTATCTCTTGCGATTTTTCCTATATTTTGTGCGTAATTTATCCAGTTTGCCATCGGTTCGAGCCAATCATTCTGCTTTTGTTCAAGTTTGATATTTTGTTCCTCCAGCGACTTTTTTTCGGAAAGTAGTTTTGATTTTTCAATTCTGTAAATTTCGCGGTCTATATCTTGCTCTAAATATCCGTCTAAAAGTCGCTGGAGTTTGATTGTGATAACTTTGATTTTCTCTCCAGATGTTTGAACAAAAGCAGAAACGGATTTAGTGGATTCCGCTTTATCTTTTTCTAACATTTCTAAAAGTTTTTTCGCCCAATCCAAACGCAAGGAAACTTTTTGGAGCAGAGAGGAAATCTGTTTATTTAATTCTTCCTGGCGAATACAGGGTTCGGGACATTTTATTGATTTGTTTTTCTTGGTGCAGTGGTAGTAAATGTAATCGTGGACATTGCCATTTTTCTGTTTCTTAACCCTGCATTCGCCGGTAATCATCATGCCGCAAGTGCCGCATTTCAATAATCCGCAGAAAACTTGCGGTTCAATGGAAACTTTATGCCTCGGTCTTCCTCTCTGCTTCAAAACTTCTTGAACTTTATCAAAAAGTTTCTTTGCGATGATTGGCTCGTGTTTGCCTTCATAAACTTCTTTGGCGTAACGAAAATGTCCGTAGTAAAAAGGATTAGATAAAAGATACTTCGCTCTATCTTTGTGCCAAATTTTGCCACTCCTCCGAAGTATTCCATTTTGCGCTAAAAAGTTGGCAATATCTTCAAGACAAGAATTATTTTGCGCATAGAGTTCAAATGTCTGTTTAATAATCTTTGCTTTCTTTCTATCTACAATAACGGTTTTTGTTCTAGGGTTATTGATATATCCAATCGGAGCAGGTCCCGGATATTCTCCTCGTCTTACTTTTTGGCGTAACCCTCTACGGACATTTTCGCTTAAAGAATCAATGTAGTATTTGCTTTGCCCAAAAGCGATATTCAACATAAATTTTCCTTGCGGCGTTGGTTCAAACCAAAATTGAGGGAATTTCAATGCCGTAATACGCTCGCAATCTATCAAGTAGATTATCTTTCCTCCATCAACAGAATTGCGCGCCAATCTGTCGGGGTGCCATGCCAAAATTCCGTTGGCCTCGCCGTTCTCAATTTTTTTCAGCATAGAGTTGAAAATTGGCCTGCCCGGGATTTTGGCTGATTGTTTTTCAATAAATTCCTCGATGATGTTTAAATTGTTTTGTTTGGCAAAGGCGCGCAATTCTGTAATCTGGGCTTCAATAGATAAAATTTGTTTATCCTCAACATCTGTTGATTTGCGGGCGTATAAAAAGAATTTTTGCATATTATTTTTGGTTAGGTTATTAAAACTCAAATGGCCGCCCTTGGTGCGCTCAACCCAACGAATTGGATTGTCCAAAGACGGCCATTAAAAAATTCGTCGGTTCGTTGAGCACGAGTTTATTGTATCATATTTCAAAAGAAAGCAAAAATTCTTTTTTGTGGCAAAGCAAATATTAAAAATCGCAAGAGATTTCGAACCTCTGTTTGGCGAGCCGCGCTTTGCGCGGCGAGCCGCAAAATCAATGGACGGCGCTGTGCGCCGCCCACGAAATGGCTTCCAAAAAATCGGAACGTCTGGTTTTGGTGTATTTATACAATTCCGCTCGAACCTATTTTATCAAAAATTCGTAAATTTTACCAGCGCGTCGGCGGCTGCGGCGATTCCTTTTCCCCTGAAACCCCTTTTCCTCGCCGCAGCCGCCAGAGTTTATCCCGCACCGAGCTTCGCTCTGGTGCGGGGCTTCCGCCCGCCCGCAGGGCGGGCGGGCTCACCTTTTTAATATTTTTTAAACTTATTTATTAAAAATTTTGAGAAAAATTCTGATAAAAATTTGACATTTTACAAAGAGTTTGTTAAAGTAAATTTGGTTGTAGGGAACAACCAAACTGCACCTTAATAAATTAATATCTAGAGAAGAATATAGAAAGGAAAGGAGGTTTTCGTACAATGGAACGCCAGTCACCTTATGAATTGACCAAAGAGGGGGCGAATCAACTGAAAAGGCGACTTCAGGAAGTTGAAGACAAATTGGCGAAATTACTATCGCAAAAGCAAGAGATAGCCGTAACACAAGGAGATTATTGGCACGATAACCCTGCCTTCAATCAGCTTGAAATGGATGAAAGAGCATTACGATTGCAAATTCGGGATATTCGGAATAAACTTACTCGTGCTGTCGTTGTTGAAGAAAATAATCAAGAAGATAGGGTAGGAATAGGCTCTTTTGTTACAATAGCATTTGAAGAAGATGGAATGGAAATGGAGCTGACGATTGTTGATCCTGAAACGATTGATCCGTCAAGGGGACTTATTTCGTACGCCAGCCCTCTAGGAAGGGCAATTTTAGGCGCTCGTGTACGGGATGCCCGGATATATTCTGTAGGAGAAAGAAAGTTCAAAATTAAAGTTATGAAGGTAGGGAAGAAAGATGGCAGATAGAAGTATAACCTCGTCTCAAAAAACATTCATCGTCCTCGAGGGTTTAAGTGGTAGCGGAAAAACAACCATAGGGCAACTAGTTGCAGAAAAAATGGGGGCAGAGTTCTATAAAACTCCTGCCCCATTGTTTGACTCTATCCGTGAGGAAATAGACAGAGGTACTGATATAACGGCCAGATTTTTCTTTTATTTAGCTGGAGTAATTCAAGCCTCCGCGGAAATATCTCATATTCTTAAGATTAAACCAGTTGTGTGTGATAGGTATTTACTTACTACACTTTGTTACCATCGAGCACTTGAGGCGATAATAGATATTCCAGATTTTATCTTTGAGCCATTGTTGAAACCAGACTACACTTTTTTGATTATTTGCGAAGGGACTAAACGAATTTCCCGTTTGTATAAAAGAGGCCTAAGCTATGATGATTTACAAGAACAACGCCTACTTGAAGTGGAGCAAAGATTCTTATCCGAATATCGGAAATACCGCTTAGTTGAGGTAGATAATTCCAGCGACGATCCGACTATAGCAGCAGACACAATTCTACGTTTTCTCTAATGGGGTAGAATAGAAAAGTTCTACCCTTTTTGTTTTAAAATTGAAAATATTGTAAACTATATAATAACATGTCTAATGGCAAAAATATTATAGATATCTATAAAAATCTTTATGATTTACCTGAGTTGACCTACGAAGAAGAGGTTGATTTTGATTTTTTTAGATCATGTAATGAGGATTACAAATTTATAGTAATTAGTATGTACAATGAAAAAAGAGAATTCCTTTTATCCAGAGATCTTAATAAGAGTATTGGATGGGAATTGATTGGAGGATATATAAAAAAAGACGAAAAAATAGAAGATGGAATTAACAGAATAGTTTTAAAAGAAACAGGATTAACTATAGATGAATTACAACCAATTGCTCTAATAAATAATAATTTTAAATGGAACAATAGAGTTATATTACATCGCGGAATTGCCTTTACCGCTTTAGCGCGCGGCAGGGTTCAATTTCAACCCGAAAATATAAAAATAATATATACTAAAGATACGCCAGAAAAAATGGCATATCAAAATAGAGAAATACTAAAAAGAGCAAAACAAATAATTGAGAATAAAGTTTTCGAACCTCCCTATAAAGAAATAGAAAGTGTTAAAAAATTTTTCTTATTTTATCTTATTAATAAATACTTTGTAAAAATTATTATAGGTAATTTTGCTTCAAAACGAATCCAAAGTCAAATACTAAAATTAATCTCTAGTAATCCAAAATCTATCATTGATGTTGCTTGTGGCGATGACAATTTTATTTTTAAATTAGAAAAATTATATAATCCTAAAATTTGTATAGCAAATGATATTTCTTGGCAAATGAGTTCGTTAATAAAAAATAAGCATAAAAATTCTAATACACTTTTTACTAATCATAATATGCTTGATCTGCCTTTTACTAAAAGGTTTGATCTAATAATATTTAAAAATACTCTTCATCATATTCCATTACCTGAACAAATAAATTTAGTTAAAAACTTATTAGATTTGTCCAAACAATTAATCATTGTAGATGTAGAAAACCCCAATAAATCAAACTTTTTATCAAAAATATGGCATTGGTATTATGCCCATTTATTAGGCGATCAAGGAAATTTCTTTTTAACTCTTCAAGAATTCAAAGAGATTATAGGAAAAAATATAAAAAATAAAAAATCTGTTTTCGGTATTATCAATACAATAAAAGGAAGATATTTTTTCGCCTCTTTGTCAGAAATAATCCAGAACGAAGAAGTTGAGATTAAAGTAAAAATAGAGGTATCGCAAATAAAATCTATAAGAAAAGTCCTGTTTGCCTTAGGGGCAACATTTAAAGAAAAAATAAAGGAAGGTGACAGTTATTTTACTGCTCCCCATCGCGATTTTATTAAAACAAAAGAGTGTCTGCGGATCCGAGAAAGAGATGATTATTTAGAACTAACCTATAAGGGGCCGACCACAAAATCAATGGATAATAAAAAACAATTCTGGAAGTCAGAAATTAATATTCCAGTTCATTCCTCAAAAAAAGAAACCGAGATGTTGCTCAAATCTCTCAATTTTACAAAAGTGGTAGAGGTTAGTAAAAAACGAGAAAAATTTGTGTTAGGAAAACAAGAAATCACTCTTGATGATGTAGAAAATTTGGGCTGGTTTTTGGAAATAGAAAATACTATAACAAATAAAGAAAAAAGGCAGAAGGCCTTAGATGAAAATATTGCTCTTTTAAAAAAGTTAGGGCTTGATGAAAAAAATATTATCACCGAACCATATCGCGACCTTGTTTTTAAACAATAATCCAAATTTGACTTTTTTTTGAAGTAGTTATATTGTTTGACTAGAACTCGAACAACTGAATAATCTAGGAAGGAAAGTGTAGAAATGCAAGAGTCTCGCTGGGAAAGATTATATGAAATGATACATAATAAATTCGGAATTGAGAAAGAATCTATAGAAGAAATAGCAATAAAAGAAGGCGTAAGAGGAAAGAGAGAAACAATAACATTTTCTACTCCCAAAGGTAAAATGCGGTTAGAAAGATTAATAAAACCAAGGGTAGAAAGAGTAAAATCTCATTATTCTCGTCGAACCGCTCGTGGAACCTATCAAGAATTTCAATATTCTCCAACCGAAACAGTAGAGGTAACAAAACTGTATCAGTGGAATCAAGGAACAAGTACGTGGAAAGAAATTGATTTTAATAAGTTATAACTGCTTCGTCAGATAGAGTAGGGATTATTTCGAGCCCTACTCTTTTAATTTATGTTGTCAAATTTTTATCAGAATTTTTCTCAAAATTTTTAATAAATAAGTTTAAAAAATATTAAAAAGGTGAGCCCGCCCGCCCTGCGGGCGGGCGGAAGCCCCGCACCAGAGCGAAGCTCGGTGCGGGATAAACTCTGGCGGCTGCGGCGAGGAAAAGGGGTTTCAGGGGAAAAGGAATCGCCGCAGCCGCCGACGCGCTGGTAAAATTTACGAATTTTTGATAAAATAGGTTCGAGCGGAATTGTATAAATACATATTTGAGTTTTGACCCCGCACCGAATTTATGGGCGGGGGAAACCCCGCACCTCCCGCCGAGGCGGGATGGTGCGGGGCGAATCTCTCCCTGGGCACCAAAAAACTCCGGCTTTGCCGGAGTTTCCCAATTAGTCGAAGAGATTTATCTCTTTGACTACTATTGTTTGATTTTTATTATTTGCTTTTTTTCTCTTAAAATTTTAGGCAATCTGATTATCAAAACGCCTTCTTTCATTGTGGCTTGAACGCGGCCCGGGTCAATTTCTGCCGGCAGAATTATTTCTCTTTTGAAGGGCCCCCAAAAACATTCCTGGGAAAAATAATCGCCCTCTTCTCCAAGGGGCCTTTCTCTTCTGCCCTTAATTGTCATCATATCGCCCTCCATTATAATATCTAAATTTTCAGCTTTAACTCCGGCGATTGCCGATTGAATAATCAACTCATTGGCTGTTTGATAAACATCAATCGCTAATTGTCCTTCTGGTTCAAACCATTTCTCTTCGGCTTTGCGCCTCTCCGGCGCATCCGTTGATGAGGCGGATTCTTTCATTTTCTCCAATTCCTCTTCAACCGGCACTGCCTTAATCTTTAATTTTTTTGGCTCTTCCGGCTTGCGCCTCTCCGGCGCATCCGTTGATGAGGCGGATTTCTTGGCGGGTATTTTTTTGGTTGTTTTTTCCTTAACCTTCTCTTTGATTTTTGTTTCGGTTGATTCCTCGAGCGGCTCTGTAATTTCCATTCCGCGTTTTAATTTTTCAAAAAAATTAGACATAATCCAAATGCTACAAATTAAATCCGAATACTACGAATAATTCGCGGCATTCGCATATCATTCGTAGATTCGCATTATATTTATATTTTACATACGCTTTTTATTTTTTTTAATTTTTGAAAGGCAAAAGCAAGAAAAACAGCCAAACCAAGTAAAATAAGAATTGGAGTCAATACGGGCCAAAAACCCTTCATTTCCATAATAGAAAAATTATAAAGACCATGCAAGATGGTGGCTATCCCCAGCCCGCTCATTAAAAATTTTCCGCGTTTCTTCGTTTCAAAAAACGATAAAGCCAGAAAATAGCCAAACGTCCCGGAACACAAAGCATGCAAAAAAGTGGCTCCTAAAAACCGGAAAATGCTAATTGAAAGAGTCGTGCCAAATAAAAAACCAGAACCCAAAGAAAACAAAATTAAAATATTTTCTGAAGCGGCAAAGCCAAGAGCCGAAATTATCATATAAAGCACGATATCTATCGGTTCATCAAGCTCCGGGCTGTTCATTACTTTTCCTTTTACCACTAAATACTTTAAAAATTCTTCTATGAGAGCCACCCCGAT
>Ga0210057_1011042_pt1 | contig 10078 bp, 5 predicted proteins | sample CryGeyCG2114_010_2_FD_183968 | JGI IMG/M metagenome (GOLD analysis project Ga0210057, IMG submission 183968) | Groundwater microbial communities from aquifer - Crystal Geyser CG10_big_fil_rev_8/21/14_0.10 (SPAdes) (version 2) | ecosystem: Environmental > Aquatic > Deep subsurface > Groundwater ...
GTATCTATCTACGAAATATCAATTTTTTCCATTTATAGCCCTTTTTCTGGTTTATCTTGAACAGGTGCTGAAGAAACATAATTTGAAAGAGAAGATATCTGCCTTAATTAACCCAAGTTATATCGTTGTACCTATAATTAGTTTATTGGTTTTTTTGATTATAAATCCATACCTTTTTATCAACCTAAATGTGGCTGTAAACCAGATATCATATGCTGCTCTCAAATATGGAGCAGGAACAATGCGCTTTATGCATTATCCTTATTGGTATCTTTTTAATATAGGTATAGGGAAAATAACCTCTTTTCTTATTATTGCCGGTATTTTATTGGGTCTTTTTAAAGAAAGATGGAAATTGATACTGCTTATGTCGGTGATAATTCCATTTTTTTGTTTTCTTACCTACTTTACAAGCGGGGGTTTTTACACCAGAAATTTTGTTTCGATAACCCCATTTCTTTTAATATTTGCAGCATATACAGTTTGGTGGATCGGAAATCATAAACCAAGAATATTTTTTCTATTTTTATCTCTCGCAATTTTAGGTATTGCACTTTGGGAGAACTTGTCAAATAGTCTAATTGTCTTAAAAGAATATACCAAACCTTGGAATCGACAATTGATTGAAGCTAGAATAAGGAAAGATATTCCAAAGGGGTCAATAATTGCGGCCCATTCATCCGTGCCGATACCGGAGGATATGATTGTTATAACTTATGATCGTTGGCCTTATTTTTCTCTATCTGAATTTCAAGAGGCTGGTGCGCAATATGCTGTTTCTAACCTTGATTGGATAACTGTTGACTTTTATGGGTGGATGAGGCCATTAAAGTATTGGAATAAATCGGTTTCGGAAATGAAACAAACTTATACAGCTTTGACTATCGATGAATTAACTGACTTTGGCCTTTTTCGAGAGGTAAATCCCTGGCAAGCTCCGGATTCGGATTTTATAGTTGTAAGGGTTCCTTATTATTCACTGTTTTCTAAAGAAAAAATTAAGACATTTAATCTTAAAGAAATTCAACCCCTGACTAGTTGGCAATCCGATCCGATAAGGGTTAAAGAATGGCCAGGTTTTGATATTGAATATAAAATTAAGATGGAAACCCCGAGACAAAATTATAAAGATGGAGTGATATTTATTAAATTTTATTCGAATATTAACGAAGCATTAAGGGGTGAAAAGCATATTGCAGTTCGTCTTTCAAGTAGGGATGACAGGCCTGGGATATGGCTTGACAAAAAGTTAATTGGAAAGGTTCCCCAAGATGCGAAATATGCAATTTTAGGCTTTAAAGCAGTTGATTTAAATGCTGCAACATATACATTAAATAAAGTAGAATTATATAAAGCAAATGTTTTGGAGGATTTAGGTGGTGTAAAAGTAAGAAAGATAAAAATTGACGAGAATATTCTTTTTCCGAATAGTCATGGAAATTTGTAAAAATGGTTTCTCTAAGTAAATTTTACAGCGAGGTCTATAATTTTGTATTCGTTAAACATTATTGGATTTTTCTGGCAGTGGTTGTTTTAATTTCCTATGGGCAAATTTTGGGAATGGGAGTTTGGAAAGATGATAACGCTATTTTTTTTAAATTTGACCATATTTATGAACAGGCAGGCTTTTTTGGTAAGGGAATTTTAGGCGAGGGTCCGTATAAGTTTTCAGTTACTCCTTATTATCCAATACACCTTATCTTTGGGAATGAAAGTATTGTTCCGTATTATGTCTTGATCCTTATCTTTTATTTTGTTTCCACTCTTTGTGTTTACTTTCTTTTTTCTAGACTTTTTTCTAAATCGTTAGGTAAAGTTTCCGCTTTCTTGTTTGCTGCGGGTTATATCTCATCACAGGGGTTTTTCTGGCTAGCAACTGCGATGTTTTCCAACTTAAGTATTGTAGTAATATCCTTAATCATTCTTTTATATAATGCGTTTTTAACCAAGAGAAAAATTTTATATTATTTACTAGCCGTTTTTCTCTATTGGCTTTGTGTCGCTTTCTTTCCCTTGAGAGCTTACTATTTTATAGCCTTTATTCTTTCTTTTGAGTTAATTTTCGCAGCCTTTAAGAAATTTCCGAAATCACTCATTGGTTCTTTTGTAAGATCTTTGCCTTTTGTGGGTATATTTTATTATTATTTTCTTTTTAGTTCTGATAGTAGGACTGCCTTAGTAAAAGACTATGTCCTTTCTCTTTTAAGGGGCGAGTTTTATAAAACTTTCAGTTTTTTTACCTCTCTTTCAAATGTAGTCATCCCAAATAATTATATTAATTTTATTTTGACTAAACTACCCCACGCTGAAATTATTTTGATTATATTTTTTTGTATTTTTTACTACACTCTGTTTGTTAAAAGTAAAAAAAGATTAACATTAACATTTGTTTCCTTAATTCTTACTCTGGTCTGGTTTGTCGCTTCGAAGGAAGTATTTAATTCTCCAGTTCTTTCTCTTTCGCGAAATAATCTGTTCATTGTTTTTATGGGGGGAATGGTATTATTTAACTTGTTTTTGTTCTATTTTGTAATTGAGAAGGAAAAAAAGAAACTATTTATCCTTCTCTCTTTATGGCTTTTGATAAGTATCTCTGCTTATGCAGCTTATCAGCCTACTGCTTTTTTTAATACTATCCATCATTATTTTACAAATTCCTTTTTTGCACTGGTTGGAATTTTGGGGCTTTTGTATCTTTATTTTCGAGAAAGGAATGATAATTTTGGTAAGGTATTTTCGAAGATTATTATTTTCTGGGGTATTTTAAATTTGATTAGCTCTTTTTATTACCAGAACCATTTACTAAAAACTAGAAGTATCCCTGTTGGGAATTTTTACAGAGAACTTAAAACATATCTCCCACAAATTAAAAAAGGAGACATTCTCTATTTTGATGTAGGCGAAGGCGCACGAAGTTATTTTGAAAGCGCATTTTCTGTTTCGTCAATGCCTGAGTCAACCGCGCTTGCCTGGAGGTACAGTGTAGATCGATATGATTTTTATCTGGCAAGCGAACCTCCGGAATTTATTAAAATTGCAGGCCAAAATATTTCGAATTTAGATAACCTCCATACATTTTTTTATGGAAAGGCCGGATTAGAAAATACTACGGGTATTTCTAAAAAACTAATTTCCGGAAAGAATTATCAAACAAGTTTTAAAAATGTTAACTTGCAAAATAAGTATGACTTTGAATATCGAAATGATCAGACTTACGGTAAACCGAGCGATATAATTTTTGATTTACCCAAGAAAGTTGAGAGCACCTTTCCCGTAAGAGTCAGTTTTAGAATTGCCGCTTTTATGTCAGGTGTTGATGAGCTTAAACCTCCATATGTTCAAAATTTATCAATGCTGAGAAACCCGATTGCAAATAAAGATTCTCTTCGGAAGCAAGCTTTTGAATGCGGAAAGAGAAAGGAAATGATAATGCAGAATACCAAAGTAAAATTTTCCAGTGAATGGAAAGAAAGAGTTGGTAAAAATCTGCTGGATAATGATTTTTCCACGGCTTGGCAATCCGATAGAATTTTGTGGGGAAGTGAAGATACTTTTTTGGAATTAGATTTTGACCAGCCGATTGTTCTGGGAGAATTTGCATGGGTGAATGCTTTTGAAAACAATACTCCGACGAATTATTTTCTTGAAAGTTCTTTAGACGGCATTAATTGGAAGAAGGATAAAGAAATTGAGTCTATAAAAAGAATTGGTACAACAAGCCCCAAGGTTGTCAAAATGGATTCTATCCAAGCACGATTTGTTCGAATGCATATTTTAAAGACAATAAATAATGATTCCCCTGCGATATCGGAAATATGGGTTACCCCCTCGTCTTGCTTGGATTTGGATACTTTGGAAATTGGAGAGTTTTTAAGTGATCCTTTTGGCTATATTCCTGATGGAAAAAGCTATTTTGATACTCTCAATAGCGTATCTAATAAAGGAAAGGTTATGGTTTTTTGGAAAAATAACAAGAAAGAAAGTTGGCAAACAAATTCAAAAAACACAATTGACATTTATTATGATAATATTTCCAGATTTTACAGTTATATTATTCCGGCAGGCGGTACACGTCTTTCGGCTATAAAGTTATCCGGAGGCAATATTCCGGGTGTCATTAATTTATATGATTTAACATTTATTCCAATGACGCTATCCGAATGGCTTCAGTATGAAAAAATTAATTAATTTTTTAAAAGAGAGAAGCTGGAGATTGCCTTTGTTGCTGGCAACAATTTTTTTTGTTGCATCATTTTTAACTTTAAGGGACTATGGAATTTCTTGGGATGAAACTATCCATTTTTCAAGGGGACAAGCATACCTCTATTATTTTTTGACGGGAAAAACAAACTATAACGATTTACCAAGTTACAATTTACAAGGAACTTTTGGAAAACCGCAAAACATTCCTACCCCCAGAAGAAGTTTTTATCAGCTAAATGATTTTCATAATGGAGATTATTATATTAATGCCATAGGACATCCCCCGATAAATGATATTTTGTCAGCCCTTGGTAACTATGTATTTTTTCAAAAATTTGGAGTTTTAGATGATATTTCTGCGCATCATCTGTTTAATATTATTGCATCCTCAATTTTGGTTTTTGTTGTAGTTATGTTTGCTAAGGAAACTTTCGGAACTTTTGCCTCAGTGATTTCGTTTTTGGTTTTATGTACTTATCCTCTCTTTTGGGCAGAATCCCATTTTAATATTAAAGATCCTCCTGAGGCGGCTTTTTTTGCCGGTTTTATTTGGACTTTTTACAAATCTTTAAAAAATTTTTCAGTTAAATGGCTAGCCTTCTCAATACTGTTTTTTAGTTTAGGAATGGGAACCAAATTTAATATTCTTTTTGCAATTCCAATTGTTGTGGTTTATCTTCTTTACCGTTACCAGAAGAATATTCTTAAAACGATTTCTTCGATGCCCAAAGTTTATATTATTTTATTAATTCTAGCTCCAATAATTTCCTTGGTTTTTCTTACGATTTCCTGGCCTTTTTTGTGGCATGATTGGTTGGGCAATCTCGTTAAGGTTATTGATTACTATAGAAATGTAGGCACCTCAGTAAATTATCAACCGCAGAATTATTATTTCGCCGGTTTTAATACTTCTCCGATACTTTGGATTATATTTACCACTCCTCCAATAACGTTGGTTCTTTTTTGCGTTGGTGTTATTTCTGCGATTTTGACAAGAAAGAAGAAAGCCTCTGTTTCTTTATTATGGCTTTTTTGGTTCTTGATACCAATTTTGAGAGTAATTATTCCGGGTACATCAATTTATGGAGGGGTAAGGCAAATAATGGAGTATCTTCCCGCAATGGCTCTTTTGGCTGGATTGGGAGCTTATCAAATTAGTAAATGGTTTAGTAAAGGTAGGATTATCTCACTTTTTCTAATATTAATTTTTATTTGGCCGATATCTATTCTTTTTAAGTTGCACCCAAATGAAAATGTTTACTTTAATTTTTTGATCGGGGGGTTAAAAGGGGCCCAAAGTAAGAACTTTCCTTCTTGGGGAAATAGTTTTGGAAATGCCTATCTTCAGGGTATAAATTGGATAAACGTAAACGCTGAAAAAGGTGCAAAGCTTTCCTTAATTCAAGGGACAAGGCTTAATGTTCCTCCAATTCTTGTTAGAAAAGATATTGATTTTAGCGGTATACACTGGAGCGGGATAAATAGAGGGGGGGAATATTTGATGGAATTGACTTTCAATGATACGACTAAAGAGTTTCATTATGCGTGGGAGTATGTTGATAAATTTCTAGATCCGGTTTACGAATTAAAGGTGGATGGAGTGTCAATTCTTAAAATTTGGAAAAACGATTTTGACCACACTAAGAAGGAATATCAATTTACTGAAAGTACATATCAAAGTCCATTGATCATCAAAAAAAATGCCAACCTCTTAACGGTAGATTTAAACAAAGAAACAAGATTGTCTAGAATCAAACTAATATTTACACCCTTTAAGGATTGTTTCCCTATAACTACTAGTTTTGTAGAGATATCAAGTGATGGGACAAACTGGCTGAGAGAAAAGGATTGGATTCCTTATCCTCAAGTCGGATTAAAATCTAATAGTGAAAAAGGCCAAATAGAATTTTATATCGCGGGGGAAAAGGCGCGGTATATCCGCTTCTGGTTAGATAATGTTGATTCTTGCGCATTAAACAAGCCCAATATTTCTATTATGATTATTGAATGAATAAACAAGCTATTTTAACAAAAAAACTTCCATATAAATCTGTAGTTGCATTGAGGTTTGAAAAGGACCAGCTAAGAAAATGGAAGAAGTTTTATCCAGAAAACCAGGAGGAATTAAACAGAAATCTTTTTATTAGGATGATCTTTGACCTGGGACATAGGTATATTGCTTCTAGGGGGAGAGATGTTAACGGAAAGATATTAGACGTGGGTTCTGGTATAGGATATCATCTAAAATTTGAAAAAATTAACAAAAAGAGAACATATATTTGTCTTGACCCGGAAAAAGCATTGTTAGACAAAATTACTCAAGAAAGTGTTGTGAAAATTCAAGCTAGGTGTGAGAAAATTCCACTTAGATCTAAAAGTGTAGATATTATCATAGCTTCACATATATTAGAGCACGTAATAAATTTAAAGAAATGCATAAAAGAGTTAAAAAGAGTGCTTAAAGACGAGGGGTTGTTGTTGGTTGTCTTACCGTGTGATCCTGGAGTGGCGTGGAAATTAATTAGACGAATAACCCCAAGTAGAAGTAGGCTAAGAAAAAAGGGGTTGGATTACGATATTGTAATGAAGTATGAACATCCTAATCCTTTTAAAAAATGTGTAGAAAAGTTAACTAAAGAATTTACGATAGAGGAGGAAAAGTATTATCCTTTGTTGATTAAGAATCATAATCTAAATTTTATAACAGCATTCAAGAACACTCCGCAATTCATTGCGGAGATGAATTGAACGCTGATATGTCATCCTCCTTTGGAGGGATACCCCGCTCTTTAGAGCGGGGAGGATGTCATTTCCTGTTTTAAACTAATAAAAAGAAAATAAATGAAAATTTCTTTTATCAGCAATAAATATATATTCTTGATTTGTCTATTGTTTTTATTTTTATTAATAACGATTGTTTATTTACCATTGTTCAAGGGTTTTTTTCAGCTCGATGAATGGACTTTTTTTGGGGATATTTTTTCGAGAAACGATAACTTTCTGAAAACTTCATTAGGTTTTTTTGCTCCTAATAAAGATCATTATGTGCCAATATTTCAAATAATATTTTATATCTATATAAAATTATTCAAATTTAATTTCGTAACTTATGCCTTATTAAGTATTTTGGGGCATCTGATAGTTGTCCTTCTTTTATATTTGTTTGTCTTAAAGATATTTAAAAATAAAATATTGGCTTTTATCTCTTCTGCATTTTTTGGCTTAAGCTCAAGTTTGCATCAGGCTACCTCCTGGGTCTTAGTTGATATAAATTCTCATTATTCCGCAATTTTTGCAATTTTATCCTTGATATTATTTTGGGACTTTTTAGTAGGAAATAAGTCAAAAAAATTATTTTTTTCTTTGCTGTTTTTAATTATTTCTTTATTGATAAAAGAGTCAGCTGTTGGTTTTTTTATTCTTTATCCTATCGTGATTATCCTATTTAACGGGCTTAATATAAAAAAACAAATAAGCAATTTTCTGCCAATTTTGTTAACAGGTTTAACATATTTAAGTTTAAGAGTTTCCATGTATTTTATCCCAGGTGCATACGCGGAAAGAGCAACTGTTTTTCAAATGCAATCTATTAATAATGTAATTTTAAATGTTATTAGTTTTCCTGCAAAGGTTATGTTGCAAACCATTTTTCCGCCAAGGGTTTTCTTGGATATATCGAAGTTTGCAACAACATATTTGCCCAGATGGATAACTGGTATTCCGGGTACCACCCGTTTTGATATTTTTGTTGAGCAGGTATCCCTCCAAATAATTTCTTCTGTGGCTTTAATTGTTATCTTTATTATCGTTTTCCGTTTGTGGCAAAAGAACGGGGGTGAGCGTTTAATGAAGTTGTCTCTGTTCGGTCTTTTTTTTGTTGTTTTAAATAGTTTTATCTATGCATTCTCACCGGGTAGATTAGGCTTAGTAGCCCTTGTTGATTCCAGAAATTTATATCTTCCTTCCATCGGTACGGTAATATTTATAACGTCGTTGTTAGCCTTTTTAACTAAAAAGATGCCGTCTAGAATTATTATTTTTATTTTACCGCTTATTTTGCTGCAGGCTGTTAGTTTAAATAAAGAAATACTGAAAATATCAAAAGAAGGTGGCGTTCGTAAGGGTATTCTATACCAAATAAAAGATGATTATTCTAAACTTCCCAATAAAGTCGTTTTTTATACCGAAAGCGATACTTCTTTTTATGGAATGCCGGAATCTGAAAAAATATTGCCTTTCGAAGTTGGCTTTGGTCAAACACTTTTAGATTGGTACGTGCTTGATCAAAAATTCAGTAGAGTTTTTTTCGAGAATAAATTTCTTTGGGATTTAACTTCACAGGGGTATAAGGAAGATGGAAACCAAGGTTTTGGCTATTTTAGGAATTTAGATTTACTGAAACAGGTCATTTTGGATAAGCATCTTACTGTTGACTCAATTATTGCATATAAATATTATTCCTCTTCCAATAATTTGGTCAATATAACCGATGAAACGAGGGGAAAAGTACTAAAAGCGCTTCCAAACGCAATAAAACCTTAAGTTTCAATCCAGAAAAACCTTATTTTATTCTCGTATTAGAGTATTTATGTTAAACTAAGGGCTTGAATTTGAGATTGTTTTAACGAATATGAATCTAAAAAACAAAAGAGTATTGGTTACTGGAGGAGCAGGGTTTTTGGGTAAATATGTTATTGAAGAACTTAAAAAACGAAAACCTAAAGAAATTATTGTTCCTCTTCATGGCAAGTTTGATTTAAGAAATAGGGTTGTTTGTAAAAAGGCAGTTAAGGGAGTTGATGTAGTTATTCATTTGGCAGCCCAAATTGGCGGAATAGGATTCATCAACGGTATTTCCGGAGAGATTTTTTACAACAATGCCGTTATGGGAATTGAACTAATGGAAGCTTCAAGGCAAGAGGGTGTTAAGAAATTTGTCTCAATAGGAACAGTTTGCGAATATCCAAGAATTACTCCGCTTCCTTTTGAGGAAAAATATTTATGGGATGGTTATCCTGAGGAAACAACGGCTCCATATGGTTGGGCGAAGAAAATATTGATTGTTCAGGGAAGGGCCTACAGAAAACAATATGGTTTTGACAGTATTCATCTTTTACCGGTTAATCTTTATGGGCCAAAAGATAATTTTAATAAAAAATCGGCCCATGTTATTCCAGCCCTTATCAAAAGAATTATTGAATCAAGAGATAGGGGAGATAAAAAAGTTTTAGTTTGGGGAAGCGGTAAGGCAACACGTGAGTTTCTTTACGTTGAGGATGCAGCGAGGGGAATTGTTTTAGCAACTGAAAAATATGACGGCCCATGTCCAATTAATCTGGGGAGCGGAGTAGAAACCTCGATTGAAAAAGTAGCAAAAACGATTATCAAATTATCAAAGTTTAAAGGAAAGATTGTATGGGACAAAACAAAACCTGACGGACAGCCGAGAAGAAGATTGGATGTCAGTAAAGCCAAACAATTCGGTTTTAAAGCAAGGGTGGGGCTAGAAGAGGGTCTTAAAAAAACTATTGATTGGTATGAAAAAAATCGATAAGAAAAAACTGTTAATCTCTGTAAATATAAGGACATATAATTCTGCAAAAACCTTAAAGGAAACCTTAGATTCAATCAAAAGACAAACTTACAAAAAAATAGAGATTATTGTTTCAGACGGTTATAGTAAAGATGAAAGCGTAAAAATTGCAAAAAAGTACAGAGCAAGGGTTTTTTATGCTGATAAGCTGGGGGATGCCAGAAGTCAAGGGATTATTAAAAGCAAAGGGAAATATGTTGTTTCTCTGGATTCGGATCAAATAATGGATAGAAACTTGATTGAAAAGTGTGTCAGCCTTTGTGAATCAAAAAAATATGATGC
>Ga0210057_1011043_pt1 | contig 10077 bp, 6 predicted proteins | sample CryGeyCG2114_010_2_FD_183968 | JGI IMG/M metagenome (GOLD analysis project Ga0210057, IMG submission 183968) | Groundwater microbial communities from aquifer - Crystal Geyser CG10_big_fil_rev_8/21/14_0.10 (SPAdes) (version 2) | ecosystem: Environmental > Aquatic > Deep subsurface > Groundwater ...
TTTGAAAAAACTGAGTTTTAATGATATTTTTAATGTATATGCCCCGTAGAGAAATTTCGAAATGCCCCTACGGGGCAATAAAAGAAAATTTCGAAGAAATTTTCATTCGAAATTCTTCTACGGGGTATGGAAATAAATTTCCCTAAACTGGAAGAAAAAATTCTTAGATTTTGGAAGAAAAATGAAATCTTTGAAAAATCAATTAGAAAAAGAGCCGGAGCTCGAAATTTTGTTTTTTATGAAGGACCACCAACAGCCAATGCTAAAGCTGGAATTCATCATGTTTTATCTAGAGTTTTTAAAGACATCATTTGCCGTTATAAAACAATGAGAGGATTTAAAGTAATTAGAAAGGCTGGTTGGGATACTCATGGTTTGCCAGTTGAGTTAGAAATTGAAAAGAAGTTGGGATTAAAAAGTAAAAAAGATATCGAAAAATATGGCATTGTCCAGTTTAATAAAAAATGCAAAGAATCAGTTTGGAATTATAAAAAAGATTGGGAGAGATTAACTGAAAGAATCGGTTTTTGGTTAGACCTAGAAAATCCTTATATCACTTATGAAACAAATTACATTGAAACCGTTTGGTGGATTTTAAAAGAAATTTATAAGAAAGGATTATTATACCAAGATTACAAAGTGGTCCCTTATTGTCCGCGATGCGGGACGAGTTTGTCAAGTCACGAAGTGGCTTTAGGTTATGAAAAAATAAAGGAAAGCGCCATCTATGTTAAATTTAGAATTTTAAATCCAGAGTTCAAAGCAACCTCCCTTTTAGTTTGGACAACTACCCCCTGGACGTTACCAGGAAATGTGGCTATTGCAGTGAATCCTAAATTTATTTATGCCAAAGTGAAAATTGGTGATGAATATTTAATTTTGGCAAAGGAAAGATTGAGTGTTTTGGGTACCCCGCTTAGCGGGGTGGGTAGGGATTATGAATTAATAAAAGAATTTCAAGGAAAAGATTTAATTAATTTAAGATACGAACCTCTTTATCCTCCAAATGAAGAGATCTTGAAAATTGCCTACAAAATTTTGTCAGCTGATTTTGTTTCCCTTGAAGAAGGAACAGGATTGGTTCACATTGCCCCAGCTTTTGGGGAGGAAGATATGGAACTAATAAAAATGTCAAATGTCAAATGTCGAATGTTAAATGAACCAGAGTTTCCAATTTTATTAACGGTAGATGAGGAAGGAAAATTTAAGTTAGAGGTAAAAAAGTGGGCGAGAATGTTTGTAAAAAAGGCGGATCCTCTAATTATTGAAGATTTAAAAAATCGAGAATTACTTTTTAAAGAAGAACCATATGAACACGATTATCCATTTTGTTGGAGATGCCACACCCCCCTGCTTTATTATGCTAAAAAGAGCTGGTTTATAAGAATGACCAAAGTGAAAAGAGATTTAATTAAAAATAATCAAAAAATCAATTGGATTCCCAGCCATCTAAAAAAGGGTAGATTCGGAGAATGGCTAAAAGAAATTAAAGATTGGGCACTCTCCAGGGAAAGATATTGGGGGACGCCATTACCAGTTTGGCTTTGCCAAACTGGGAAAAATCAAAAATCAAAAATCAAAAATCAAAAATCTTGCGATAATATTATAGTGATTGGCTCAAAGGAAGATTTACTTAAACAGAGATTTAGCACAAATAATTACTTTATTTTTCGTCACGGCCATTCCTTAAGGCAAACAAAGGATTTAGCAATATGTTGGCCAGAAAAAATTTATTGTCCCCTAACTGAAGAGGGAAAATTACAAGTTAAAAAAGCGGCAAAAAAAATGAAAAAAATCGATTTCATTTTTTCCTCAGATTTGTTAAGGGCAAAACAAACAGCTGAGATTTTAGCAAAAGAAATTGGGGTAAAGATCATTTTCGATAAGAGGTTGAGAGAATACAATGTTGGCATTTTCAACGGAAAAGATCCAAAATTAGCCTGGGATTATTTGAAAAAAAGAAGGGATTTCTTGAATTCAAAAATTCCCAAAGGGGAAAGCTTACTCAATATCAGAAAGAGAATATATTCTTTCTTAAAGGAAATTAATGAAAAATACGATGGGAAAAAAATTTTAATTGTCTCCCATGAATTGCCATTGACAATTTTGGAATGGACTTTAAAAGGAACTTCATTAAAAGAAATTTTGGAATTAAGGAAAGAAAAGAAAGTAAAAAAGATTGAGACTGGAGAATTCCGAAAAGTTAAATTTTGTAATTTACCATTTAATGAAAAGATGAAATTAGATTTTCACAGGCCTTATATTGATGAAGTAAAATTTTATTGCCTCCGTTGTGATGGATTAATGGAAAGAGTTCCAGAAGTTATTGATTGTTGGTTCGATTCTGGTTCTATGCCATTCGCTCAGGCTCACTATCCGTTCGCCTTCGCTCACCGAGCTTCCATTTATGGAAGCGAAGGTAAAGAAGAGGACGAAGTCCTCTTCGCTCAAAAATTTTTATTCCCTGCCGACTTCATTTCGGAAGGGATTGATCAAGCTCGGGGTTGGTTTTATACTCTATTCGCTATCTCCACGTTACTTGGCAAAGGGCCTTGTTACAAAAATGTCATCTCTTTGGGCCATGTTTTAGATGAAAAGGGAGAAAAAATGTCAAAATCAAAAGGGAATGTAGTTGACCCTTGGTTGATTTTAGAAAAATATGGTGTAGATGCTACCAGATGGTATTTTTATACTGTCAATCAACCCGGTGATTCAAAACTATTTTCAGAAAAAGATGTGGAAGAGAGTTTAAGAAAATTTATTATCACTTTCTGGAATTGCTTTATCTTTTGTAACACATACAAAGAAAAGTCAAAAGTCAAAATTCAAAAGTCAAAACCACAAACTAAAACTCAAAACTTATTAGATAGATGGGTACTCTCTAAATTAAATGAACTTATCCTAAAAGTAACAGGATTTCTTGATAAATATGATATAACTAGTGCCGCTCGTTCTATTGAAGATTTTGTTATTAATGACCTTTCCTTGTGGTATATAAGAAGATCGCGAGAAAGATTTCACCCCGTAGTAGAACAGAGTTCACTACGGGGCAAGGAAGCCCGAAAAGACTTTGATGAAGCATCTCAAACTTTAGGTTTTGTACTTTTAACCATAAGCAAGTTAACTGCCCCATTCATTCCATTTTTAAGTGAAGAAATATACAGAAAATGTCAAATGTCAAAAACCGAGTTTCCATTTATGGAAACGAGGTGGAAGAAGAGAACGAAGTTCTCTTCGCCCGTCAAATGTCAAATGTCTTCGGTTCATTTAGAGGATTGGCCAAGGGCAAATAAAAAATTGATTGATAAAAAATTAAATAAAAAAATGGAAAAAGTCAGGGAAATAGTCACCCGGGTTTTAGCGGAGAGAACCAAAGCAAAAATTAAAGTTCGCCAACCATTAAATGAATTAAGACTGCCACCCTCCCTCCGCCCTCCCGCAAAAGCGGGCCCCATTGCAAATTATGAATTAAAAAAAGATGAAGAACTTTTAGATCTGATTAAAAAAGAAGTTAATGTGAAGAAAATAACTTTTGGGAAGAGTTTAAAATTAGATACAAAAATCACTCCCGAACTAAGAGAAGAAGGAATCATAAGAGAAATTATAAGAAATTTACAAGAGATGAGAAAAATTGCTGGTTTTACACCAAAAGATATTATTTCAATTCAATTTGAGGGAGAGAAAAAATTGAATGAGCTCTTGTTAAAAAATCAAGAAAAAATTTTAAAGGTCGCCTTGGCCAGGGATTTAAAATTTAGTAAAAAAGGAAAATTTGAGGTGGAAAGAGCAATAAAAATTGAAGGGAAAAATCTCTGGTTCGCAATTAAAAAGATTAAATAAAGCGATGATTATTCTCGAAAAAAAACAACAACTCAGCCAAAGTGGAAAGCCAGAAAAAATGCCTTCACCAAAGAAAGAGAAAAAAGATATTTCGGGATTTGAGGGAAAACCATACATTCCACAAGAAAAAGGAAGGGAATGGATAAAAAGCGATGAAGTATTTAGAACTACCGGTTTGCCGGTGGAAAAAAGGATAAAGTATTGGGAGGAAATATCTAAAGATACTGGTTATTATCTTGAACCACGGGAAGCAGAAAAAAAATTAAAGGAATTATCCATGAAAAGATTTGAAGCAAAAACCGATGCCGAGAAAAAAGAGATAGGAGAAAAGATTAAATTACTAAAAGGATTTTTAGGAAGAAAGTAGATGTTTTTAAAATATCGGACACAAGGGCTTATTTTTAAAAAGGAAGAACGAGGGGAGGCAGATCAATTGTTTACAGTTTTTACAAGAGATTTTGGGAAGTTAGAGGTTTTGGGAAAGGCGATAAGAAAGATTTCTTCAAAATTAGGGTCGGGGATAGAAATTTTTTATCTATCAGAAATCGAATTTATCCAAGGGAAAATTTACAAAACCCTAACCGATGCTTTTTTAATTGAAAAATTTCAAAATTTGAGAAAGGATTTGGAAAGACTGGACATTGCCTACAAGATTTCCGAGGACTTAGATAATTTTGTAAAGGGCGAAGAACCTGACGAAAAAATCTGGCAACTGATTTTGGAAACTTTTGAAAAACTAAACAATCCCAATTTGCAATCTTCAATTACCGAGCGGCTTAGCGAAGGTAGAGAAGAAGGAATCTTCTTCGACTTCAATTTACAATATTACTATTTTTTCTGGAATTTTATTTCAATTTTAGGCTATAAACCCGAACTTTATTTTTGCCCTATCTGTCGGAAGAAATTAAAGCCAGAAAAATTATATTTTAGTTCAAAAGAAGGAGGAATAATTTGTCAGGATTGTTCAAAAAGTTTTGGGGTACCCTCTGGGTCGGGCATAGAAACAAAGCAGGAAGTAGTAAAGATATTGCGAAAAATTCTTGAGAAAGATTGGAAAATATTATCAAGGTTAAGAAACATCAAAGAATATTTGAAATCAATAGAGACAATTTCCAAAAATTATTCTTCTTTCATTTTAGAGAAAAGAAATGATAATATGAATTAAAGCTCGGTAGGCGAAGAGGACTTCGTCCTCTTCTTCACCTTCGCTTTCGCTGCGCGAAAGCTCGGTCTATGAAGAAAAGAAAAATTTTTGATTTTTTTATTGGTATTCTCGTTATTTTGATAATTACAATTACTTTTTTAAATTGGCGAAAAAATATTTATTCCAAAGAGGTTTTAAAATTAGAAATTTTGGGGCCGACTGAAGTTACTCTAGGCCGGGAAGTTGAATACATTGTTAAATATAAAAATAATGGTAATTTTCGATTGGAAGATCCGGAACTCGTCTTTCAACCGCCTGAAAATTCAATAAAAGATGAAAAAATCTTTGAAAGGCAAATTTTGGGAAAAGACCAGCTGGGAGAGGCAATTTATCCCGGTGAGGAAAAAAGTATCCCTTTTAAAATGCAATTATTAGGAAAAGAAGGAGAGGCAAAGATAGCCAATGCCTCTCTGAGCTATCAACCAAAGAATTTAAAAGCAAGATATGAATCGTCTACCAGTTTTACTACCACCATCAAATCAGTTCCCATAACCTTTGAATTTGATCTACCCTCAAAAGTTGAGGTAAACAAAGATTTTGTTTTTAGAATCAATTATTTCTCTAATCTGGATTCTCTTTTGACTGATTTGAGATGCCAAATCGAATATCCAGTGGGGTTTGAATTCATTGAATCTACCCCCAAATCCCTGGAGAAGACAGAATGGGTCATTCCAGTTTTGAATAAATCTCAGGGAGGGAGAATTGAAATCAGAGGGTTTCTTAGCGGAGAAATTGGGGAGGCAAAAATTTTTAAAGCAAAACTTGGAATTTGGAAAGAGGGAGAGTTTATTCTATTAAAAGAGCTCACGAGGGGAGTGGAAATGACAAAACTTTCTCTTTATCTCAGACAGGAAATTAATGGAAACCCTCAATACGTAGCTTTGCCCGGGGATTGGTTGCATTATGAGATTTATTTCAAAAACATTGGAGACGAAGAGTTAAATAATTTATCCCTGATTAATAAACTCGAAGGAGAAGTCTTTGATTTTCAGACAATAAAATCTGATTTGGGTATAACGAGACCAGGAGAAGATTCGGTGGTTTTTGATTGGGCGAGGGTTCCAAAACTTCAATATTTAGCTCCAATGGATGAAGGAAAAGTTGATTTTTGGATAAAATTAAAAGACGATTTGGGAAATGTGAAAAACCCGGTTTTGCAGAACAAGGTTTTTATTGGCCAATTGAAAGAAGAATTTTTAACTAAAATTAGTTCAAAATTAGAAATAGTTCAAAAAGGATATTTTGAAGACGAAATTTTTGGCAATTCCGGGCCGGGCCCCGGAGGGACGCCAAAAGTTGGCGGGACCACAACCTATACCATCCTCTGGCAGGTAAAAAATTATTATTCGGATATCAAAAATGCAAAAGTAAAAGCAACTTTGCCACCCCAAGTTTCTTTAACTGGAAAAATTTTTCCCGAGGAAATGGCTTCAAAATTTTCATTTGACTCTCAATCAAAAGAAATCGTCTGGTCAATTGGAGATTTGGAGAGGGAAATTGGAATTTCGAAGCCACCATTAACTTTGGCTTTCCAAATCACTTTTTCTCCAGATGGATCTCAAAGGGGCCAAACTCCGGAAATCATCGGCCAGGCAAAAATTTCTGGCGAAGATAGCTGGACGGAATCAGAAATTGAGGCAATTTTTTCTGCCATAACCACTGCCTTACCGGACGACCCCACAATGACTCCAGAAAAGGGAATCGTTCAATAATATGTCAAATTTAATGGAAAAAATTGTATCACTCTGTAAAAGGCGAGGATTTATTTTTCAATCTTCAGAAATTTATGGTGGAGTAGAGGGTTTATGGGATTTGGGACCCTTGGGAGCCCTAATGAAACAAAACCTAAGAGATTTTTGGATAAAAAGATTTATTTTAGAGGAAGAAAATATTGTCTTGATTGAGGGAACTTGTCTGATGCATCCAAAAGTTTGGGAGGCTTCAGGACACCTGGAACATTTCACCGATCCTCTGGTTGAATGTAAAAATTGTCATTTTCGTTTTAGAACAGATCATATGGCAGATGGCAGATTCATTGGTCAAGGCAAGGCAAAAGAAAAAAATCAATGTCCAAATTGTGGCGAAAAAGAATTTACACCCCCAAGAATGTTTAATTTAATGTTTAAGACTTTTTTGGGTTCGGTAGAGGATAAGAGCCATCAGACTTATTTGAGACCGGAAACCGCCCAATCGATGTTTACAAATTTTCAAAATGTTTTGAATTCAACGAGGTCGAAAATTCCCTTTGGCATAGCCCAAATTGGAAGGTCATTCAGGAATGAAATAACAACAGGTGATTTTACTTTTCGCTCTCGGGAATTCGATATTGCCGAAATTGAATACTTTGTCGAGCCAGGTCAAGATGAAAAATATTTTGAGATTTGGCTTGATAAATGGGGAAAGTTCTTTTTGGATTTAGGATTAAAAAAAGAAAATTTAAGAAGATACGAGCATCCGAAAGAATCATTGGCCCACTACTCGAAAAGAACAGTTGATATCGAATATAAATTTCCTTTTGGTTGGGCGGAATTGGCTGGGGTGGCAAATCGAACTGATTTTGATTTAAGACAGCATAGCAAATTTTCAGGTCAAGATTTAAGTTATTATGATGAAGCAAAGAAAAGGAAATATTACCCCTTTGTGATAGAACCAACAATGGGGCTAGAAAGAGCAATTTTAGCAATTTTGTGCGACGCCTATCAAGAAATTAAAGGTGGTAGGACAAAAACGACAAAAGCAACCAAAGAAGTCGAAATTTTATTAAAAGTGGATAAAAAAATTGCGCCAATTAAAATAGCAGTTTTACCTTTGGTTAGAAATAAATCCGAATTGGTCAAAAAAACAAAAGAGGTTTATCAAATGTTAAAGCCTCATTTTGTTTGTCAATACGATGAATTAGGTTCAATTGGCCGAAGATATCGCAGGATGGATGAAGTGGGAACGATTTTCTGTTTAACTTGCGATTTCCAAACTTTAGAAGATGATACTTTAACCATTCGCGACCGCGACACAATGAAGCAGGAAAGAGTAAAAATCGAAGATTTGGTGAAAGTTTTAAAAGAAAAATTAGAAGCCCAAAAATTATTCGTAAAAATTCGTAATTCGTAGGGATATGTTCAAAAAAACCACGCTCAAAAACGGTCTCAGAATTATTACTGTTCCTCAAAAAAATACTCAGTCCTTGACAGTTTTGGTTTTGGTTGGGACTGGTTCAAAATATGAGAAAAAAGAAATCAATGGAATTTCTCACTTTTTAGAACATATGTATTTTAAAGGGACAAGAAAGAGGCTTTCAACTGAAGCCATTGCTGAAACTTTAGACAAGGTGGGAGGAATTTATAATGCCTTTACCGCAAAAGAATATACAGGCTATTTTGCTAAAGTAGCGGCTCAACATTTTGAATTGGCCTTGGATTGGGTTTCGGATATTTTTTTAAATTCAATTTTACCAGAAAAAGAAGTTGAAAAAGAAAAGGGAGTGATAATTGAAGAAATTAATATGATTTATGATCATCCCATGAGCTATGTTCAAACTTTATGGCCAAAGCTATTATATGGAGATCAGCCAGCCGGTTGGGATATTGCCGGGACAAAAGAAAGCGTAGCAAATATGACTAGAGAAAAATTAATTGATTATATGAAAAAGCAGTACGTAGCCTCAAATACAATAGTTTCAATAGCTGGAAATTTTAACGAGTTGAAAACCATCAAAAAAGTAAAAAAATTTTTTTCCAAAATAAAAACAAAAAAACCAATAGAGAAACCTAAAGTTATTGAAAGACAGCAAAAACCAAATTTACTTTTACATTTTAGAGAAACCGATCAAACCCATCTATCTCTGGGTGTGAGGTCTTTTAATCTTTTTCATCCAAAAAGATATGCCCAGGATTTACTGACCATAATTCTTGGGGGAATGATGAGTTCGAGGTTATTTATTGAAGTTCGATGTAAATTGGGGATTGCCTATTATATAAACACAAATAGTGAGGCAAATCCCGATACCGGTTTTCTTTTTACCCAGACGGGATTAGATAACAAAAATGTGGAAAAGGGAATTTTAACCATTTTGAAAGAATATAAAAAAATCTCTCAAAAAAGGGTTCCCATTTCTGAATTAAAAAAAGCCAAAGATTATCTAAAGGGAAAGACCACACTGCTCTTAGAATCTTCCGATGCCCAGGCATCTTTTTTTGCTGGCCAAGAACTTTTGGAAAAGAAAATTTTAACTCCCGAAGAAATTTTTGCTAAAATTGATAAGATTACTCAAGACGATATTTTAAAGGTAGCTAAAGATATTTTTAGACCAGAAAAATTAAATTTAGCTTTGATCGGACCTTTTAAAGATAAAAATAGATTTGAAAAAATATTAAATATATAGTCAAAGAAGGTAAACCTTCTTTTCCACACTTCGTTTGCTCAATGAAATATTTATTTCATTTCGACGTTCGAGAGATAAATATAAATTGAGCGAGAGATGAGATTTATCTCATCGAACTTATAAATAAAAACTCGTATGAATGGTGAAAAAGTATTAGATATTTCTTGGGGAACGATTTTTAAAATTGCTATCGCCCTTTTTAGTTTTTACTTTCTTTACTTAATAAGAGATATTTTAATTTTGACTATTTTTGCTCTAATTTTTTCAGTTTTATTTAATCCAGCAATTGATTTTTTACAAAGAAAAAAAATTCCTCGAGTTCTGGCGATTATTTTTGTTTATATTGGAGTTTTCGGAATTATTAGTTTCCTCATTTATTTAACCGCTTCTTTATTTGTCCAAGAAATTCAACAATTTTTACAAATCTTCCCCCAATATTTCGAAAAAATTTCACCTCCCTTAAAGAGTTTAGGAGTTGAGGCTTTTGAAAGTTTTGAAACCCTTACTAAAACTTTCCAGGATTGGTTCCTTCGAGCTTCTTCTAATATTTTTTCTGCCTTAATTTCTATTTTTGGCGGAATTTTCTCCACTTTATTTATTATTACGATATCGATTTTTCTTTCCCTGGAAGAAAATTTAATTGAGAGGAGTTTAG
>Ga0210057_1011044_pt1 | contig 10077 bp, 3 predicted proteins | sample CryGeyCG2114_010_2_FD_183968 | JGI IMG/M metagenome (GOLD analysis project Ga0210057, IMG submission 183968) | Groundwater microbial communities from aquifer - Crystal Geyser CG10_big_fil_rev_8/21/14_0.10 (SPAdes) (version 2) | ecosystem: Environmental > Aquatic > Deep subsurface > Groundwater ...
TCATTGTAAAATGGGGAAAATGTTCAAATAGACCGCAAGGTGAATCTGACCTTTCTTTTCAATTAGATTATAACTTAGAAAAATTCCCACTCAATAGTTCTTCTCCATATCCTCAAGAGGCAAAAATGCTTCTTTCATCAAAATTAGATAATAAAGGCGAAATAACTAAGAGAAATTTTGAAGTTTTTGCTATTGGGGAAAACAGGAACGGAAAAGTTATATGGATGGGACAGATGGATTCTCTAGGTTTTATGCATCCTAATTCACACAAAGAATTCATATTTAAAGAGGTCATTTCACCTTGGCAGTTCCATGAGATTTGCAAGCTTAGACTTGTCGCTGATCCACATAATAGAGTTGATGAAATTTCAAAGAGCAATAATGAAATTGAGCTAAGATTTGGCCTTTGTGAAGATGCTGTGAATCCAGAGCAAAAACCTGATATCGCCCCCTGGATTGAATTTGATGACGAGACTTTGATTGTCCACATAGCAAACCTATCTAAGGTCACCATTTTTGATCCCATAGGTTTCCAAATCGAAAGCTGGGATTCAGACGGGAATTTGAGCGACAATTTCATCCAGAGTATCGATCAAACACTTCACGGATATGGGGAGGAAGGTACATATCATTGGTTGGTGGGGAAAGATAGGGCTTGTAAATTTAGAATTTCCTTAGACCCAAAAGATCACCTTGGAGAATATGAGAGAAGAAACAATGTAATCGAAAAAAATTACTGTCAAAAAAATATTAATGAATTTAATAAAATAATAGATGAGGTCGAAAATGTATTTTAAAGGATTAATTGCAGCTTTCTTACTAATTATTGGAGTGAATGCTTACTCTCAGGTCGGTCTCCCCCTTCCTGTCGATTCGGATACTATTGCCTTATGGAATTTTGATAGTGATGTTGGAGATAGTGTTGTTGATGAGACCAGCAATCCGATTAATGGAACAGCCTTTAATGCTCCGAGAGGACCTATTCCTGGGCTCGACGTTTTATATAATGAAGGAAGACTGTTTGCTGCGACTAATAGTTTTATTGATCTTGGTCTAACAGAGGCAACAAAGCTTGATCTAACTGGTAGTGAAACTTTTACGTTGGAAGCTATTATCAGACGTACAGGGAATGCTCTTGGCAATCATACAATTTACGAAAATCGTCAAATTCAATTTCTTATCATTGATAATCAGCTAGCTGCTTTTGTTGCGCAAACTGGAGGATTTTTGGGGCTTGTTGCTCCAAGCATTTTAGATGTTGATACCAATTATCGTGTAGGTATGGTTTTAAATGGAGGCCATCTTTCCTTGTTCATTAATGGTCTTTCAGTGGGAACTGTAGAAATAAATGAACCTGTGGCTTCAATAATCGATCCCAATTTTCATGGATTCATTGGTGGAAGTATTCTGGGTGAGTTTTTCCCAGGACATATTGATGATGTAAGACTTTCAAGTATTGCACGGTTTGATAACCTTCCTCCTGTTGTTACTCAAATTCAACCGGTTCCTGGAACTGGAGTTATAATTGCAAAACCAATTTTTAATTTTACATTTTTGGATGATTCAAGCATTGATGTTGGATCGATTGAAGTCTATTTAAATGGAGTCGTACAAACAGGAATATCAAGAGACGCTAATGGTATTAACGGGCAGATGGATGATGATCTTTTAACGGGGCAATTTAACACTGTAAAAATTGTTGTTAAAGATGAGTTTGGAAACAGGGCCGAACGATCATTCAATATTTTAAGAGGTGCCATTGGAGGAAGAGATGAGTATGTACCCGATGCTGATACTTTGGCACTTTGGCATATGAATGGACCTGTTGATGGTTTTATTGCCGATTCCTCGGTAAATAATTATCACGCCTTTAATCCGGTAAATCAGTCTACAGGTACAATTGTCACTGATGGGATTTTTGGAAACGGAAGAGAGTTCTCAGCAAGTAATAGACTTGATGCGCCACCAATAAGATTGCCCGGTCAGGAATTTACTTTTGAAACTTGGCTTCGACCAAATGATAATAACACCGGCACTATATTTGACAGTCAGCAGATTGAAATACAGAGACGGACGACTGGTTTTATACGAATAATTTTAAGGCCAAGAATTGGAACATTTGATTTTGAAACTGTTTTGGATGAATTTCCAGTGGGTGAAAAGCATCACCTTGCGGTTACCTGGGATGGAACCAAGCCAGATAATAATTTAGTAGTTTTTAAAGATGGCGTAATTCTAGAAATTTTCAACGCGCCAAATGATTGTGATTTTAATCCTGTTCCTCGTGTTGCTGAAATCGGAAATGGCTTTAATGGAATGCTTGATGAAATGCGCTTCTCAAGTGTTGTGCGTAGTGCTTTTAACATCCCAACTGTTAAGGAAGTAGGCATCTTTTTTCTCACGCTCCAGGACGGAACCAGTGTTAATTCAAATTTTCCTCAGATCAATATCGACATAAATTCTCTTATTACAGTTGATCCAGCTAATATCAGCATCCTTCTTAACGATGTTGACCAAACAAATAGCACAGGACTCACGATATCTGCGACTAATATTAGTGGAATTCTAGACGAGGAACTAACTCCAGGAATCAATTCATTGGAGGTCGTCTACAGAGACAATGACAATAATCTCAAACGAAAAAAGCATCATTTCTTTTACATTCAAAGTGGTGATGGTGGTGCTTATACAGCGGATATAGATACTGCGGTTTTGCTCCATTTAGATAGTCCAAATAATGCTGATATTATTGATAGCTCTAGTAACAGCTATCCCTTTAAGGCAAGTTCACCAACAAGTATGAAGGCCATTCCGGGACTTATTGGTAATGCAAAAAAAGGTTCTCAGTTTCATAGTGATGGGCGGATCGTTGATCTTGGAGTTCGCTCCTTTACTGTCGAAGGGTTTTTTAGGAGCAGACAAGACATAACTCAGGGTAACTTTGAGTACGGCCTTATGAGAGTCAGCCGTTCGGGTTTCAATGCGAGTATTGGTGTCAATCCTATTACAGGAAAAATTACGGCAAGGTTTAGTTCACCATCGAGTTCATTTGTTGAAAATATTAGTGGAGCTTTTCCCGTTGACGAAAGCTACCACCATATTGCCACAATCTTTGATTCGAGCAGGGAGTTTTCTCAATATCTGGTTTTGGTTGATGGTGAGGTCAAATTTGCGAGAAATTTTGATTGTCACTGTAACTTCGCTGGTAAAATGGACGTAACAATTGATGAAAGTAACGGATTTGAAACCGATGAATTTAGAATATCCAAAGTTGCAAGGTATGTACTTAACTTTGCGACCACCGATCGGCCTGACATTATCGGTTTTAATCCTGCCATTGATTCGACAATTCACACTTTATCGCCTTCTGTTGAATATGTGTTCAGTGATCCAAGCGGAATTTCACCAACAGAGACATTTCTATTGGTTAATGGTGTGTTACAAACAGGGTTGACTCTCGATGTATCAGGTTTTAATGGGTCTTTGTCTGGCGTAATTAACAGTTTAATTCCTGGCGCTAACGAACTTGAAATTCATGTTAAAAATGGTGTTGGACTAGAAGAGGTTAAGAAATTATTTGTTTTTGTTATTCTTGATGGCGGTATTACTGCTTACACCACTGATGCAGACACTCTTGCGCTTTATCACATGGATGAGACTACTGGTTCGATTTTGGCAGATAGTTCAGACAATGGTTTTGATTTCAATTTGGAAGAAAATTTTAATTTAAATGTACTTGGTGCCTTTGGAAGTTCCGGATTAATTTCAACTTCATCCCAAGATTTGATAACGATAGTTCCTCCTTTATTAGGAATAGATACTTATACCTTTGAAGGTTGGGTTAAATTTGGAGATCTAAATAGTGGTTTTGAAGCCTTTAGAAATAACTCTATGTCCCTCGCCTTTAATGGATTTTCGGGTGGTGATATTAACTTTAGAAATAGCTCTTCTCAAAACGTACTGACAGTCAACAATGTTATCACTGATCTGAATTTTCATCATTTCGCCGCTATCCTTGATCCTTCGAATCCTTATCGTAATTTTTTGATTGTTATTGATGGAGAAGTTAAAGGATCTATCAAGGCCAGTAATTTAAATGACTTTATTTTAACCTCTGAAAACTTGCAGATGATGAGTTCTGTTTCATTGGGACCAAGCGTAGATGAATTTAGAATATCCAAAGTTGCTAGATATCTCTTGAATTACTCAGAAGTTAAAAATAATGAATCGCTTACAAGGAAATAATATATGAAACAAACTGCAATCTTAATTCTCTTTGTGCTTTTAACTCTTTTTACTTCCAGAGTCTATGCAGATGCTCCTCTTCTGAGCTTTGCCTTGTCTCCGACGGTTCCAATTTTGGGACAGAGTTCTAGGCTTTTTGTTCAATGGAAAACAGGCTTTGATAAAAGCGGAGGAAATAATGTTGCTCCCATCTTAAAGGCCCAGCTTGATGGTGAATTTGTTACTGCCATTAACCCATTTGGCGTGACTTGGATAATTGATATTCCAAGCTTTGAATCAATCAACGAGCACACAATTTCTTTTGAGCTATTTTTGGAGGACAAAAAGGCAGCCGATGAACTTCGCTCAAGTATTGAAACTTTAGAACAGGAAATTTTGCAACTAAACGATGCGATTGCAAATGAGCCGAATTCTGATGTGCGAGAAGAGCTTGAGGCAGAAAGAGAAGAGAAAGTAGTCCAAAAACAAGTTGCCGAAGCACAACTTCCTACAACCAAAACGAAAGTTAAAGATGAGAATTTTGTCTTTAATGTTGTTTCTAATCTCAATCTAGGGGGACTATTTAAAAACATAACTCTGGCACAAAATAGAAATGTTTTAATTCAAAATGATGATGGCGGTTGGAATTTTTTTGATGCTCCCGATGATATTAGAAATAGAGGCGAGACAAGTTTTCCGAATCAGTTTGGATTACATGCCCAATCTATGTTGGAGGCCTATTTTGTAACTTCAAATGGTGCGAATCTAGTTGCTGCCGACAGAACTGCGACTAAAATTTTTAATGATCCTGTTGGCATCCAAGCTGCTCCTGCCCCCAATAAGCCGGCCGCAAGATGTGTAAGAAGTTACTCAACCGATTATGAATTTTTAGCAAATGCTGGTCCTCTACTTTTTCCCGGCTATTTTATAAGAGGGAATGAACATTTTGAGCAAGAAAAGATCTGCTTTGCAGCTCTTTTCTTAGCAGGAACAACCAATCAAAATGATGATGCTCTAATCGATGCAGTACCTCAACAAGATATTGACAATCTTTCTGATGCTGATAGGGTTGCAGGTTTTCAAGCAAGGCTTGTCGCCGCGAATAGAAATGCTGGTCTACGCGCATTTGATTGGAACAGTCGCATAAGAGGGGCAATGATTTTTGGTGATAGCAACTTCGCCAAAGCTGTCGCTAATCAGATTGCAGTCGATGCCTCATCAATTGACATCAGCTCCGATTATTACCTTGCGGGTCTTGCTAACACAATTTCGTCTCTTATTCCATTTATCGATACGGAGCCTTCATTTCAGGGGATTATAGATGATGCAAAAGCTAAACTCTTTGCCCAGCAAAAGCCTGAGGGGAGATTTTTAGTTGAAGCAACCGAAGGAGCTGAAGCTGGAATTGTTCAAGACCAGGCCTTTATCTTAAAAGCACTTCTTGACCTCGGTGAAACCGAGAAGGCAAAAAAATTAGTCGATTTTCTGTTGAATGCCCAATTGGATAATGGTGCCTATGATTGGTTTTGGGAATTTGGCGGAAATTTTGAATTTGTAGAAGGTAATTCGGAATTATTGTGGGCCATGTCTTTAGTTTATAGGGCGAATGCCGGTGTTGATAATTTTTTGAAGGACAGCAGACGAAACTTTGTAGAAAAAAGAGAAGATTCCTTACCACGAAATTTGCCAAAAGCAGGAAGTTACCAATAACTTTGAAGGTTAGACTATGAAACGACTATTATATACTCTATTTATTTTAATTTTTTCTTTAAACTTAGCCCTAGCGCAAAATGGCCCGCAGTTTTTAAATTTAAGTTCGGACCAAGATAATTACTCTACTGGGCAAAAGGCAGTATTAATTGCTCATGTTGCTATCCAACCCGATAACCCCAATTTTGAGCTTTTTCTTGCGGCAGATTTTAATGGTGTAGCTATCGAACTTACAAAACTGACCGATAAAGAATGGGCCAGCGTTACTCCAACATTGAATGACACTGGAAGTTTTGCTTGGTCTGTTCGTGCTTATGTTCAAAATAAAAGAGAAGCAGCAGAATTAGACGGTGCCATTGCCTATTACGAAGAGTTGATTGGTCAGTGCAGTGATCATCTGCAAACAACAACAGACCCCGAGCAAATTGCACTTCTTTTGCAAACAATAAATCAAAGTAATGATATAAAATCTGAACTGGAAGATCAGCTTGTTGCTCTTCGCACCTTGGTTGAAATATCCACATTTAATGTTGAAGTTAATCTAAATCATAGCGAAAGTTTTATTTCAACCGTTCCCGATCCCTCATTTTTTATAGATACTGACCGTGAGGATCACACTTACCAACTTGGAGAAAGGGCCACACTTTTTGTTCATATTTTGACTAATTTTCAGGGACAAGAAACGGTTGTGAGGGCAATCTTTGGCGGACAAGATATAGCTGTTACTAAATCGAACGAAAAAGAGTTCATTTCTCTTACTGATGAGTTTGTATCTGGAGATGAAGGAGATCATACTTATACTGCGACAATTTATACTCGTGACAAACAACGGGCCGATTCTAACCGCAAGGCCATTCAAAGTGGAACCAAATTAAGAAATTCCTACATTAAAAAGAGGAATGCCACTCAAGATCCGGCTAAAAAAGCTTTTTTTCAAAAGAAAATAGATGAAATTACTAGGATTATTCAAACTCTCTACGAAATTTTGGAAGATTCTCTAAGCGCCTTCGGCACAGGTAATTTTTTCGTTCATGTTGGTCAAGGAGGCGGAGGGGGAGGCGGAAACCAGCCTCCACAGGCGATCATTAATCCTGATCATCTGAATGGAACAGCTCCTTTTCAAACGATGTTTGATGGAGGTATGTCTTTTGATCCCGATGGCCAGATAATAAGTTGGGATTGGGAAATTGAACCGACTGGGGATTCTTTTCCCAATCACATGCCCCAACTTGAATTTTTATTCAATACTCCTGGTCAATATTTAGTGCATCTTACTGTTACTGATAACAATGGAGCGATCGGTACCGCTGAAGCCCTTGTTGATGTTGTTGCTGGTGGGCCGGTACAGGATTGCCAATTTAAAACAGACTATGCGCCAGGATTTTCATGCGATTTAGCGGCAACACCAATTTCTGTTTCAAGTATTGCTGGATTGGTTGCCTATTCTCAAGATTTTGGAGATGACGGAGCAGGACATTTTAGAAGCCTATCAATTGAATTTGATGTCACTGATAGTGATCTACAAATTCACTCGCCCTGCCAAATATTTATAGGTCCAGGATTTTCATTCAATGCTAATAATATTTGTATTGATGGCAGGGAGGGAATAACCGGGGATGTTAACAACGTATTTAGTGGACAAAAAGTCACGTTGTTATCGGAATTGGGATCAGTTACGACTGGTCAGAGTTCAAATGTCTCTGGCAACGAATTTCAAATTAATGCCAGAAAGAGCGCAACAATCGGGATTAGCTCAATTATAAATGTTTCAAATCTAGTGAATCTGAATTCAAGTGGTAGTGACGAGTTTAGCAATGCAGTGATTGGAAGTGGTACGAACCTCGGAAGCATGGAGCTTTTCATGACAGCTCAAAATGAAGTCACTATTGGTGCTGGTGCCAATCTTAATATGCCAGCAGGCGGACGAGTGAATTTATTTACCAATGGCACCTTAGCGACTACAAAAGTTTTAATTCAAGACTCTGCGTCTGTTGTTGCCGCCTTATTGGAAATAAATTCATCGGTCGAAGGAATTATTGAAGCGAACACTGTTTTTAATATTGCTCAAGATTTTATCTTTAATGCTTCCACTTGCTCTATACACCCGACTGCGCAAATTAATGGTCCGACTAGTGGAAATTGTTTCCCTTAAACTATGAGAGAATAATTGAAAACAAGAACTTTAAATTTTATTTTTATAATATTGCTAACTCTGTTTTCAGTTTCTAGCTACGGACTTCCTACTTCCCAATCTTTTGGAGAATGGAATTTTGAAGAATTCATTGAAAATGTCGAAGGCCTTATGGAAATGGTCCATGATAAGGATGAACTACATAGAGTCGCTGATAGTTTTGATGCTAAAACTCGATATATAAAAGTTCTCGCAGATCGTTCTAATCTTACATACATTGATTTTGAACAAGCAAAATTCACAATTCATATTTTGACAAATCCTACTAATCCAAGTTTTAGGATTGTACCTGTTGGGACATTTCCGGATGAGTCGACGGACATTTCTATTTCGAAGCTAAATGGTATTTATTATTTTTTAACACCACCCCTAATTGCTGGAAATCCAACCTTTAATGTCAAAGCAGTACTTGAAAATGGCGAACAAATGGACGCCTATAAGCAGACACTGGCCCAGTTAACAGAAAAAATTGTTTATTTTCAAGATATCTTGAATAGAACGACAGACCCTGATTTGATCATTTTTTACCAAAAAAGAATTGCTAAATTAGAAGCATTACGGGCAGCACTTGTTATTAGAATTAATGAGTCGAGGATCATTTTGCAAGAGACACCGACCACTTTGCAAGTGACTTTAAATACACCACCAACTGCAATCATTAGTGCTAATCCACAGACAGGTTTTGCTCCTCTTCTTGTACAATTTTCTAGCTCAGACAGCTTCGACCCAGACTCCGAGATCGTTGGGCGCTCTTGGGAATTTGATGATGGTACAAGTGAAGAAGGAGAGAATGTAACCCATGAATTTGTTCAAGGTCGCTCATACAATATTAAGCTGACTGTTACAGATGATCGAGGGAAAAAGGGCGAGACATTCTTTGAGCTAGTGGTTGAAGCTGATGGCATTCCTCCCGAGGTAAGTATTGATCCTTCTAATAATAATGAAGTTATTACAAATACTCCGACCATTACAATGAACTATAGTGACTTTCAATCGGGAATTGATGTTACCACATTGCGTGTATTCGTTGACAGTGAAGACATTACCAATAAGGCCGTTATCGATGCCAATCAAGCAATCATTCAGTTTTCGACAAGTTTTCCGCTAAGTAGTGGGGCGCATACAATTGAAGTGAGAATTTCAGATAGGGCGGGAAATGAACAAAACGCAATCTCGAACATAACCGTCGATACCGGTGAAATTGATGATGGCTTTATTACTGGAACAGTAAATGGATCTAACAATGTTCCCCTTTCAGGAGTCAATGTTGAAATTGTCGTGGGTCCCATTGGCCTAAAAGGAAAAAATGTTGTCACCGATCAAAATGGCCGCTTTAAACTTCCATTTAGTGTGACTGGAAATTATGTAATTCAAACTACAAAAAGTGGATTCACCAAAGGAATCAGAAATTTTAGTATCTTTGCTCAGGCAAGAGATTTAGATATTGGAACAATAAAAATTACCGCGGCTGATACACAAGTGACTCCAATAAATGCTACTTCTGGTGGGGTGGCAACAAATTCTGATGGCTCAGCAAGCATTGTTATTCCGGCAGGAGCTGCAAATCAAGATATTGATGTTTCGGTCACAAACTTTCAAGACGGCGATTCTCTACCTACTGCATTACCCGAACTGTCAGTCTTCACTTATGCCTATTCACCAGAACCCGCCAATATTCAGTTTAATGGGCCAGTAGAAGTCAGAATCGAAAATATCTTAGGTTTTCCAATAGGTACTCCCATTGTAGTTGGAGTGGTTGACACTGAGCTTGGTCGTTGGGTCGATTCAGGAAGTAATGCAGAGGTGGTTGCAGATAAAAAATTTTTACAAGGCGCTGTTAGTTACAACACTACAAATTTCCCAACAGCAGATACAAATCAACCGACAGTTTGTAAAGGTGAATGCCGTACCCCTAATCTTTCCAGTGCTGGTGGTGGTGGTGCAGGCGGTGG
>Ga0210057_1011045_pt1 | contig 10076 bp, 7 predicted proteins | sample CryGeyCG2114_010_2_FD_183968 | JGI IMG/M metagenome (GOLD analysis project Ga0210057, IMG submission 183968) | Groundwater microbial communities from aquifer - Crystal Geyser CG10_big_fil_rev_8/21/14_0.10 (SPAdes) (version 2) | ecosystem: Environmental > Aquatic > Deep subsurface > Groundwater ...
TAGGGATAGGGCTTCATACCAGCCTCTCCCGGTGTTGAGGTGTTGCTTGCGAACACCAAACTCTTGAGCATCCAAAACAACACTCCGTGAATTTCTTCGTCGCTCACATCATAGTGTTTGGCCTCTCTAAATAAAATCCAGAGCTTTCTACTATCTCGCTCTCCTAGTGCATCAGTGAGAGCAAAGGTATTGAATGTTTGTGCTGCAGTGCCTTCGGCCTTGTGTTCAATTTCGTGCACCTGCGCTGCGTGTTTTTCAAGCTTTTTGCGTACGGGGGCCGTTGGTTTGCTGCCCACCAAAAAGAATGGATGTGGCGCAGCTGCAATGCGTTCTATGTTGTCGAGCACAAGCTCCGCTGTGTCTTTATCTGCCAGCAGCCCATCGAGTACTACAACGTACTCGCTTTTAAAAAGTCCTTGGCTTCCCGTGAGTTCTTCAAAATTGTAGTCACGAACCACGTCAGGCGTGACGCGAAAGTAGAGTGCATCGGGGTGTTTTGCGAGCATACTTGCGACAGTCGCCTGTACTTTTTTGCGAGCAGCATCAACGTCTTCACTGAAATACACGTAGAGCATGGGTCTTACTGGTTGTTGAGTATTTGTTCTATAACCCCAACCTTCTCATATAGCGGCGCATCGTGTGAGGCATGTTTGTTTGCATACATGGCGTGCATATCTATATATTTGCGGAATGCCTCTTCTCGTTGTTCCTCGTCACGAGGTTCCGCGGTATAGTTCAAATTCGAATCAATCTTTTTAGCATTGAATAAATCATCTTTATTTGCGGTTACTAAGCTAACTTTTGTACGCACCTTGGGCTCCTTATCTTGTTGTCTTTGTTTTATAAACTCCAAGATGTCGAGCACATTGGTCTCAACAATGCCTGGAATTTCTTTTTTGAAACGCCACGCAACATCCTCGCCAATCTTTCTGTGCTTCAGCACATTCACCCAAACACCCACTTTTCTCTTGGTTTCAGAAAAGTCAGCGTTCAAAACTGCAGACCCTGCTTGGCGCAGCTGGCCTTTTACCGTGCGCCCCATGAGATTCAATGCCGTATCTTCACCATGCATTCCTGAAGGGTTAACGAGTATTAAGTTATCTATAAGATCTGGATGTAACGCAGCAACCGCAGCCCCTACTGCCCCTCCTTGTGAATGTCCCACAACGTTAACCCTCTTCATATCTAAATCTTTAAGAAGCGCCGCGACTTCATTTGCTTTTGCCTGAATGGTTTCAGCAACTTGCAGTTTTTCGAAACTCGCATCGGACGCCTCTTTTCCAAGCATGCCACGAGTTGGGTTAGTAAAAATAACCTCACGCCCTTGTTGCGCATGATATTGGAGCTCTCGATACACAGTTGCTGGCGTTGAGAACCCCCCTACATATATCACTGGCTCTTCAAAACGTTTTTCGAATGGGGTAACTCTAGTGAAATGCACCTTGTGCCCTTCTATCTCAACAGATTGTTCGACAAATTGACGCTTAAAATCCTCCTCAGTTATTGCAGGTTGCTCACTTCTCCCGTTTTCCATGTTTTGACTCGAGATAAACTTTTCCATAACGTAACTGTCTATTATCTATAAACTTTTCATTTCTCCCCAATTTTTACCAACTTGGACATCAACCGTGAGAGGCACACCCCGAGTTTCGTCTTCGCTTAATACCCCTTCCATAATGGCTTCAATTTTCTTTACTGCTGGCTCTACCTCATCTTCTGCTATTTCGTAGACCAACTCATCGTGCACCTGCAGCACAAGCCGTACTGAATCGGTAAGTTTTTCTTTAGTTATATATTCGTGCGCTCGAACCATCGCAATTTTTACCACGTCTGCTTGTGTCCCTTGAATAGGAGCGTTAACTGCCATGCGCTCAGCAGCCGCACGAATGTGGGGCATATATGAGGTGATGCCTTCAAAATACCGTCGTCGCCCAAAAAGTGTTTGTGTATACCCCAGCCGCGCTGCGTCTGCCTTCGTGTGGTCAATCCATCGTGCAAGACCTGCATACTGTCTAAAGTACGTATCGTAAAATTCGCGTGCTTCCTTTTGGGTTGTCTCTCCTCCCAAATTGGCCCGCAATGCGTTCACACCCATTCCGTAAAGAATGCCGAAATTAATGACCTTCGCCCGTCGGCGCATTTCTTTGGTCACATCCTCAGGCGATACACTAAACACATCTGCTGCAACTGCAGTATGAATGTCTTCACCCTCACGAAATGCACGAGTAAGCTTTTCGTCTTTAGAGAGAATTGCTGCAATACGCAGTTCGATTTGAGAATAATCGAGCGCAACTAGCACGTTGCCTTTTTCTGCTATAAACGCATTGCGGATGCGGCGCCCAAGCTCTGTTTTGATAGGAATGTTTTGCAATCCTGGGTTTTGACTTGCCATGCGACCTGTTGCTGCACCCGCTTGTAAGAATTCTGCATGTAGTCTACCGTCGTCTGCAACAAGCTTAGGCAGTGCATCAATATACGTTGAAAGTAGTTTTTGTAGTTCGCGATACGCAAAAATGTCGTTGATGATTGGGTGTTCGTCTTTAAGCTTCTCTAGTTCAGACTCTTTGGTGGTGCGTTGACCAGTTTCGGTTCGTTTTTGGTTTTTGGGTTTAAGCTCAAGTGTGTCAAAAAGTATTTCTCCTAGCTGCTTAGGTGAGTTTATGTTGAATTCAGAACCCGCGTGTTTATAAATACTCTTCTCGAGCTTAGTGAGTTCCACGTGGTACTCCTTCGATAACTTTTTTAGATATCCAACATCCAACGCTATTCCATTCTCGTTCATTCGTATGATTACATCGATGAGAGGTTCCTCAATCTCAGTAAACACGCGCATGAGTTCTCGCTCTTTAAGAGTCTCGAAGATTGCCTTTTGCACCTCAAGAAACGCCTTGCCCGGTAAAAATTGTAATACGTCATCTCGCGTAGGGTTTGTGATGTCGGAATGAATTAGCCACAGCGCAATCGCAGTGCGTGTAAGTTCCCGTTTGTCGATTTTCTCTTGAGGTTTTTCTTCTGCCTCGTCGCCCGCCTCTACACCAAGCAGTTTCTTTACCCGTACACTAAGCGTGCGGAATTCGAGCTCAGAAAATAGTGCGAACACATTATCTGGATCAATAGTGTCACGCCACACCTCTTTTGGTATCTCATACGTTACAGGTGCGTCTATGCGAATGGTCGCGAGCATTTTCGAAAAGAACGCTTCGTCTTTTCCGTCTTGCAATAGTTTAATAACACGAGCTTTAAAACCTTTTTCAATAAATCCGTCTGCACCTTTTTCAAGAGCTTTATAAATATCCTCGAGTGTGCCGAATGTTGTAATAAGTTCAGTTGCGGTCTTTTCTCCAACTCCTCGTATCCCGGGGATGTTATCCGATGGATCACCACGGAGACCCTTGTAGTCAGGGAGCAAATCCGACCCAAAACCAAAACGTTGGCGCACTGCTTCTTCGTCGTAGAGGATTGTGTCCTGAATTCCCTTACGAAGGGTGTACACCATCACTCTACCTTCTTCGACCAACTGCAGTGTGTCCATGTCACCCGAGGCAATAATTATGTCTACAGGCTCTTTCTTCATTTGTGCAACAATAGTGCCAAGTACATCATCTGCTTCAAATCCTTCTGCATCGTAAATGGGGATGCCAAACGCAGTGAAAACATCCCGGCTTCTTTCAAGTTGATGTGAAAGTTCTTCATCTGCCTTCTTGCGCCCTGCTTTGTAGTCGGCGAACACTTCATGCCGATGAGTAGGTTTTGGTAAGTCGAAACACGCCGCTATGTAGTCGGGGTTTAGTTCTTGAATGATCTTCATCAACATCGTTGAGAGACCATACAACGCACCCGTTGCTTCACCCTTACTCGAAGAAAAGTCCGGCAATGCATGGTACGCACGGTGAATAATCGCGTGCGCGTCGAGTAATATCAGTCGTTTGTTAGTGTTCTTTCCCATGAGCAATGCTGCGTGTGTCGTCGTCGACGTATGCAAAGTAAACATGGTGTGTTTCTGGTGCAAGGAGGTCGGCTACGTTCTCCGCCCACTCGATACATACGAGATTAGCAGGGTCACGTTGAACGTCTTCCCAGCCGAGCACTTTGAGTTCTTCTGCATTCTCAAGCCGATAAGCATCAATGTGCACCAGTTTCCCAAATACCTGTCCTTCAAGTAGGTAGTTTTTTTGTATCACAAATGTGGGGCTAACCACATCTTCATAGATGCCAAGCGTGTGCGCAACCTCTTGCACAAATGTTGTTTTGCCGGCTCCTAAGTCACCGTGCAACGCCACTACTGTTGCTTCTCGTGCAGGAGTTAACTGCTGGACAAACTGTCGCGCCGAACTTTTAAAATCTTCAAGTGTATACTCTCTTGTCCCCACGAAGGCATTGTAGCATCGAGTACGCGAAAAGGCGCGACGATCCGAATTAGCATGCTAAAATTGTCATACACATGGTCCAATTTGATGAAAAAGAGCAAGAAGAGAAGCTCACGGAGCTCTACGAACAAGAGGAAGAATCTCTCGCCCGAGCACTGTCGCAAAAATACGGCGTCGAATACGTCGACTTAACACGTGTTTCAATTGATACTGATGCGCTTCGCCTCATCCCTGAAGAAGAAGCGCGCAAGGTGGAGATCGCTCCCTTTCGAAAAATCGGTAAAAAGGTCTTTATCGCTATGCGCGCCCCCGGCCGCACTGATTCTCTTGAGGCAATTCAGGCAATCGAACGCCTCGGATACCAAACGCGACTTTTTATGGTTTCGACAGCCTCACTCGTTCACGCATGGGAACACTATAGCGATATTTCGCACGCCACTGCGAGCGAAGGAGGTATGCTCAACATTTCTGCAGAAGAAATCGAGCGCATACGGAAAGAACTTAAAACTATTGAGGACGTTCAAAAGAATGTGGAGTCCAGTGTCGCAAGCAAAAAAACACATCGCGTATCACGCGTACTTGAAGTGCTTATAGGTGGCGGTCTTTCACTTGACGCTTCTGACATCCACATCGAACCTGAAGAAGAAGAGGTGCGCGTACGTTTTCGTCTCGATGGTGTGCTTACCGATCTTTTAAAGTTGGATCACGAAACATACCGCCTTATTCTTTCTCGTATAAAGTTACTCTCTGGTCTTAAACTAAATATTAAAACTGCAGCGCAAGACGGTCGTTTTAGTGTTGATGTCGGTGACACCGAGATGGAAATTCGTACATCAATTATTCCTGGTAACTACGCCGAGACCGTTGTAATGCGTTTGCTTGACCCGTCAACCATAGGACTGCCACTTGATGCGCTTGGTATGGATGATTTCTTGAAACAACTTTTCCTCAACGAAATAAAAAAGCCAAACGGAATGATTCTTAATACGGGGCCAACAGGCTCAGGTAAAACTACAACGCTGTACGCTTTTCTGAGTGCAGTAAACAAACCAGGAATAAAAATAATCACGCTTGAAAACCCAGTTGAATACCATCTCTCGGGCATCGTGCAAACCCAAATAGAAAAAGATTACACCTTTGCTTCTGGGCTACGAAGTATCCTGCGACAAGACCCTGACGTCATCATGGTTGGTGAGATTCGCGACCCAGAAGTTGCCTCAACTGCCGTACATGCGGCGCTCACCGGTCACCTCGTGTTCTCTACCCTTCACACAAACAACGCGGCTGGTACATTTCCCCGACTCATCGACATCGAGGTCCAACCAGAAATTCTTGGTAGTGCAGTGAACCTTGCAATGGCCCAACGACTGACTCGCCGACTATGTGAAAAGTGTAAAAAAAGTGCACCAATTACAGGAATCGCGCGCGAAAAAATAGACAAGTTGCTTCACAACATTCCGCGGCCTGAGGATCTTCCCAAAAACAAAGACACTATGTGGGTGCCAGTCGGATGTGAAGCCTGCGGCGGCACAGGATACAAAGGGCGTGTCGCTATTTTAGAAGCAATACAAATGGACGAAAAGGTAGAGGCGGCCGTGCGCGCAAGCCCAAGCGAACTTGATATTTGGCGTGCCTCTCGACACCAAAATATCCGCCGTATGGCAGAAGACGGAGTTGTGAAAATACTCGAAGGAGTCACTGCACTCGACGAACTCGCGCGTGTTGTTGATATTGACGATGAAGACCTTTTTCACACAAAAGAACTTTCTTCACCACAGCCACCCACTTCGTCACCGAGTGTGGATAAGGCATCGCCTACTATATAAATAATCGCTATACTACTGGTAGTGTTGTGCATCGAACTCGTTTCGATGTACAACGCACTCCTCTATATATTTCTATATACAGGAGTTAGTGTGTGAGCGAAAAGTGCGACCGCCCAAGTCGCACTTTCGCTTGTCTCAACGATTTGTGGTGACACGCTGTTGCTAAGCAGTCAACGTTTTCAAAATTCTTTTCCACTGATATGGTAAGTCGCAGACCTGTTTACACAGGTAAACGAAAACACCCTACTAAGAGGGTGCGATCGTTGTCGGAGATAAAATTCTCTAAACGATACTTTGCGCGAAGCAAAGCCGAGTGCCAAACTGGGGATGAAGACAGCTCCTTGAGCCCTAGACCAACGTCTGCGCAGCTGCACAGACACGTTCCTAAGGCTCAAGACCATCTCGTCCTCGAAAGGTCTCTTATTGACGGGAGTCTCATCGTTTAGAGAGTTTTCTCTCCGAGCTAAAGTACGGGGAATGAACGAGACCAAGATCCTACCACATTAAAGTTGTATGTCAACCCCTTCACAAGACCCGTCTGAAGAAACCCAAGAAAGCGCCGGGGATGTCTTCCTTGATAAAACACTCCGTCCAAACAAGTGGGACGAGTATGTGGGCCAGAGTCGTATTAAAGATAACCTCACTATTTTGCTTCGCGCGGCCCGCGAACGCGAACAATCACCCGAACACATCCTTTTTTACGGTCCTCCAGGCCTCGGCAAGACCACCCTCGCCCACCTCATTGCACACGAATCAGGTTCGCAAATACGTATTACCTCGGGCCCGGCGATTGAACGCGTTGGCGACCTCGCGTCGATCCTTACAAACCTTGGTGAGCGCGATATTTTATTTATAGATGAGATTCACCGTTTAAATAAGAACATTGAAGAAGTTCTCTACCCCGCGATGGAGTCGGGTGTGCTTGATATCATAATCGGCAAGGGCCCTTCGGCGCGCACACTGCAGCTCGAGTTGCCCGCATTTACCCTTATCGCGGCAACGACGCAAGTGTCGGGTATATCCAGCCCGCTACGCAGTCGTTTTTCAGGAGGGACATTTCGTCTCGAGTATTACACCGAAGATGAGATCCGCGACATCCTCCTTCGATCAGCTAAAATTCTTGGAGTTGAAATAGAAGACGACGCACTTGAGGAGATAGCAAAACGAAGCCGTTTTACACCGCGTACTGCAAACTTTTTACTCAAACGATGCCGCGACTTCGCACAAGTACATAAAAATGTCTTAGACAAAAATACCGCCAAGCAGGCACTGGAACTTCTTGATATTGACGAACTCGGCCTCAACCGAAATGACCGTGAAATACTCGAAACAATAATAAACAACTTTAGCGGTGGACCTGTTGGCCTTAAAACACTTGCGACTGCCGTGTCTGAAGAGCAAAGCACCATCGAGGACGTCCACGAACCGTACCTTATGCAGCTTGGTCTACTCGACCGCACTTCACGTGGTCGTGTCGCAACTGCGCGAGCATACGAGCACCTCGGGCTTGAGGTGCCCCGCCGGTTGCAACGAGACGCCACTTGAAATTTTGGATAAGTCACCGGAATTAACTTTTAATTCCGGCCTCAACCTTTTTATGCTACGTTGAACTTTGGTCATGCGGAGTCCCTGTGTGATCGCGAAGCAACCACAAATGGAGACGAAGAAATGCCCGTTCAGTTTGCCATTGTTCCCCTTTCGAAGCGAGCGGCGCTCGAAACAGTGGACACGTACGAACATCCGGAACTCGTCGAACGTCTGAAGCGCGAACTCAACCTGGATGAAGAGCAGGCTCAGCAGTTGTTCTCGGACACAAAGCGCTTCTTGTACCTATGCGCTACGAGCAACGAACCTCTTGCGCCTACCGAGGCAATCGATGCCGGCTGGCACGAGTTCCTGATGTACACGAAGGACTACTATCGCTTTTGCATGGAGACCTTCGACCATTTCGTCCATCACGTGCCGACTCCAGTGCTCAGCCCGCATGTCGTTCGCAAACCCATAAACACGTTGCAGCTTGCGCGCGACACCTTTGGCGAGATAAGCGCGAACTGGCTGTGCGAAACGAGCGCGTGTGACAAGTGCAATAGCTGCAAGTCCGGTAGTTGTGCACCGGGGCAGTGCAAATCTGCTCCCAGAGCCTGATCGACAGCGACGGGGGTCAGGCATTAGTTCTTGGGGCGGGTCATTGTAGGCCCGCCCTTTTCTTTTGCGCGATGATGCGAAATATATGCCAAAACTTCGCTTCGCCCTCTATGGTCGCGCCTTCACTCTTCTCTTCAATGAACACGAGCGTGTGTAGGTCGCGTACACATTCCTCAGCTTCGGATCTGCTGAGAAATGTCATTTCCTCGTTTCCGCTCCATTCGTCTTCATTGCCAAATAACGTGACGCAGAGAACGCCCTCGTCGCTTAGGTTGTTCTTTATTTTTTCAAGCACCGTGTAAAAATCTGGTGGTGCGAGAAACGAGAGCGTGTTAACTGCGAGGATAATGTCGTATGTTGACGAAAAGTTAAAATTTGCAACGTCGCACACGCTCGTGGTAAGCAGATCACCTTCGACCTCCTTTGCATACTTTGCAAGCGCGGGGTCCGTATCAATAGCGGTAACGCGAAAACCCTTTTCAAGAAGAAACTTCGTGTTGCGCAAAGAACCAGCTCCAATATCAAGAGCCGTTTCGTGTTGTTCGACAAACTTCATCATTCGAACCGCAAGCGGATCCGGTCCCAGATGCTCTGATAATTCAGCGTAACTTCTCATCATATACAATGAAATTATAGCACCTGAGCCAGTGCGGCAAGGTGTGCCGGAAAAACTGGCCTACACAAGTCTTTGGGATGGGATTAGAATCCCAAAAATCGCTGGATTGAGTTCACGAGGTTGTAGGTCTGCACTGCCAGCGCATTCACGAGGTCGCCTACATCCACACCTATGTTCGGCGCGTTGCTGTCACCAATAAAATCAGTTTCTTGTGCGTGTTCAGGTGCGTTTGTCGTCGCTGGAGCAGTACGCGGCGCCACACCAATGCCACTGAAAAATCTTAGAATACTTCCCGTATACGATGGTTCCTCGGTCGCCGTAGCCAACGTTGTAGTGGTAGTTGCATCTGCAGGATTGTGTTGTTCCTGGGCTACTAAGTTATTCGCATAGTCGGTGCTGCTTGCCGTCGTCGGATTATCATCCGTGCTGGTGCTTGTGTCTGCGTCGTCTGTTGCGCTGTCGTCATCATCTGTTGAAGTATCGTCTGCTTCGTCTTCATCGTCGGTGTTGCTTTCGTCGGCATCGTCTTCTTCATCGCACTGAGGCGAGTCGGGAAACAGCACACACTGTTCGTCTTCTTGCTGTGGTTGTTCGTCTCCACCACCTCCGCCGCCACCTCCTTGCGGCATTTCAGGCGGTTTGCCCTCGCCTCCTTGAGAGGTAGAGGTTGCTGGTTGTTCTTCCGGTGGTGGTTGTTGAGGAAGTTGTGGTTGTTGCTGTTCCTCCTCTGCCCCTGTACAGGTCGACTGCGGACATGATGTCCAAAAACATTGTGTGGTTCCATTATTGTGTGCGGTTGGACACGTCTTTGATGCATTCGGATTACACTGTCCTCCCCCCACTGAGGTGGTTACCGTACAGGCACTTGGTGTGTACTCGAGTTTCGAAAATGTAGGTGCGGGTGTATTTACCCCAGAAGTCACTTGTTTTTCGGCAATCGCTTTTTGTGTTGCACAACCCGCGGCGTTTTGAGGTGGAATAGGCTCGGTGCAACCCTGCCCAGGTGTTGCAGGTGCGGGAGGGTTCTCTGGATTAAAGTGGCAGGTAACTCCATTAGCATCACATCCAGCAAGCCCGCTTGCGGCGGCAAGTTGCAGTTCAGAAGCGTAGTTTCTACCACTT
>Ga0210057_1011046_pt1 | contig 10074 bp, 10 predicted proteins | sample CryGeyCG2114_010_2_FD_183968 | JGI IMG/M metagenome (GOLD analysis project Ga0210057, IMG submission 183968) | Groundwater microbial communities from aquifer - Crystal Geyser CG10_big_fil_rev_8/21/14_0.10 (SPAdes) (version 2) | ecosystem: Environmental > Aquatic > Deep subsurface > Groundwater ...
AAGTTAAAAAATCACCCATAGATTTATATATCCCTCTTTTATTCTTCAAGCCCACAATGGCTTTAAAACAAATATTGGAAGAAAGATACTGGGCAACTAATGCTTATTCAAAAGGAAATTTAAACAAAAGACTTTCATTGTGGGATTCTGGAATTAGTTTTTTCATAAATAATAAATCTGTTACCGAAGAAGAATTTAGAAAACAAGAAAAAAGAATTAGTGTTTATAGAATAGAAGAAACTAAGGAAGATGAAGGACCAATCATGGGTCCTGCAGATGAATGTGAACCTGTAAATTATTATGCAGAAATAAAAAAGATAACTCAATACATGCCACTTTTTTAAAAACCAAAGCACTTAAATAAGAGAATATTTTCAAAAAAATAATGCGTGAAATGAGTTCTAAGCTTATTTTTCGAACGGAGTTGATATAAAATGCCAATAAAGAAAGGAGACAAAGTAAAAGTACATTACACAGGAAAATTAGAAGAAGGCACAGTTTTTGATAGTTCTGAAGGAAAAGAACCATTAGAATTTGAAGTTGGTTCAGGAATGATCATAAAAGGTTTTGATGATGCTGTAATGGGTATGGAAAAAGGAGATGAAAAAGAAATCACCTTAAAACCAGAAGAAGCTTACGGAGACATAAACCCGCAATTAATGAAAAAAGTTCCAAAAGAACAATTGCCAAAAGAACCAGAACCAAAAGTTGGCATGATGCTTGCTTTAGGAACACCTGACGGCCAACAAATCCCAGCAAGGATTGCTGAAGTTAGTGACAATGAAGTTACAATTGACATTAACCATCCATTGGCTGGAAAAACATTAATTTTCAAGATAAAAGTCGTAGACTTTTCTTCTTAATTTTTTATTTTTTTAGTAATATTTATTAATCCATACTTATTCTAAATCCTTGAGGTGAAAACTAAATGGCTATGACTTATATCTATTATATTTTAGCAGTTGCTTTTATCTACTTATTAGCAGGTTTAAGAGTTGTAAAAGAATATGAAAGAGGAGTGAGATTTCTCCTAGGAAAGTATACAGGTTTAATACAACCTGGTTTAAGGATTGTATGGCCCGCCATCATGACTTGGGAAAGAGTTGACTTAAGAACAAAAGCTGTTGATGTCCCTGACCAAGATGCAATAACTAAAGACAATGTTTCTATCAAGGTTAATGCTGTCCTTTACTATAAAGTGTCTGATGCAAATAAAGCAATAATTGAAGTTGAACATTTTAATTATGCTGTTTCACAACTTGCTCAAACAACAATGAGAGATGTAGTTGGTGAAGCTACATTAGACGAATTATTAAGTAAAAGAGACGCAATTTCTAAACGTATTCAAGAAATTGTTGACAAAGCAACTGACCCTTGGGGAGTTAAAGTTGAAAGTGTTGAACTTAAACATGTTGAATTACCAGCTGACTTGAAAAGAGTTATTGGTAAAGAAGCTGAAGCTGAAAGAGAAAAAAGGGCTGTTATTATTAAAGCTCAAGGTGAAGTAGACGCAGCAAACAACATGGCAAAGGCAGCAAATACTTTATCAAACGCTCCTGGCGCATTGCACTTGAGAACTTTACAAAGCATTAATGATTTGTCAAGCGATCAAAGTAATACTATTGTCTTTGCAGTTCCTTTAGAAGTTTTAAGAGCTTTTGAAGGAAGTAAAGATACAGTTGTCAAGGACATTATTAAAGCAATTAAAAAATAATTTTTTTTCTTTTTTTATTGATAACCAGCTAAACAAGTTTCAAAAGCTGGAAGATGGTTACTTCTAGAAGCACTTTGCAAATTTTCAAACGCAGTAATTATGTTCTTCTTTTCAACCATAGTAAAAAGCATATCATAAAGTTCTACATTTTCAATCTCAGCATTTCTTCCAGCTTCACAAGCTTCTTTAATAGAATTATAAGATGTTACTTTAGCAGACCAATTATCTTCTAAGATTTCTAAATCATATTCTTTAAACAATTTTTCTAAAGCTTTAATATGATTATTTTCAGCTTTTATGATATCTTTAAAAGGCTTAATTTCTCCAAAATCTTCCAAAACTTTTTCATAAACAGCCCTTGCCTTATATTCATCATTTATAGCTAAATTTAATGCAGCAACTTCAGAACCAGTTATTTTAGAATTACCATAAGCATTAGGTTCATATTTATCACAACCTGCTAATAATAAAGCTAGAATTAATAGTATTATTACTTTTTTCAATATTATCACCTTTGATTTAGAAACTAATTAGAATTTAAAAATTTAACTTATTTAGCGGCTTCCTTCATCTTCTTTACAGTTTTTTTAAAAGCTTCAATTTGCTTTTCACTCAACTCTTTATACATTAAATATTTTATTTTAATATCTCTTAAGAACATGTTTTCCTTATAAAACTCTTCAGGAATGTCAAACATTTTTTTCATTTTAGGATCTTTAATAGTCCCTTCCATTTGAGATTTTTGACAATCATAACAAACTGGAAACCTTTGTTTCCTAGTAACACCAATATAATTCTTTTTACATCTCCTGCAAAGTTCTTTATACTTTATTACCATAGTTTTATCTAAATATTAATAATTTATATAATCTTTGTTTTAATTCTTATAAATCACTTTTATTTAAGATATTCCTGAAGAATTTGAATATTTTATAAGTTTTCCTAAATAGGTTTATTCTCTTTACCACACAAAAAAACAAAAATATATTTAAACTAAAACTTTTTTAAGCACCATAATGGAAGAGTTACTAGATATCTTGATAAAAGGTAAGAAGCTTACTGTTGAGCAGTGGGTTGGGTTATTTGTAAATTACTTTAAACGTAATTCCAATTTCGCACAATATTTTGAAACAATAGATTCTGCCATACACTTTACAACTGCTGTCAAGTCAGGCATGTGCTTCCCTTATTTCACGACAATGTTACTAGACAACAAAGCAATATCATTTTGCTTGGACAGAAAGGAGTTAAGTAATTATGATAATGAGGATTTTGGAAGAGATATAGAAAATTGTAGTAGCTTGAAGTATTTGACGTCAGACCCTTGCTTTTACATTAAAAATAAGCCAAAAGTTGCTGTGCAAAATTCTCTAATGGAATTATCAAGTTTCAGAGAGAGGATTTCTGGATTTTCATTAGTTAATTCTTATGACTTGGGATGCGTCATTAGTGTAATGCCTTATGGACTACCAAGTGAAAATGTATCTTTGCCTAATCCCTCAGAATGTAATGGCAGCGAGATTATGGTGTCTTGGCTTAAGGAATATGTAGAGACAGAATCGCCTTTTGAGCTTGAAACAGCATATTATGAGAAATTCGGTTCATTTTTCAAGGTTTCTGGAATTAAGGTTTACTTTCCGATTCATAATTTTGGAGACACTAAAGAAAGGGGCTTGCAAGAATTAAAGCAGTTTCAAAAATACTTTGTTGAAAAAATAGAACCAAAATTGGAAAAACTATGTAGTTAAGATTATATTTTTAGGTAAAAATGCGCCAGCCGAGATTTGAACTCGGGCCGCAAGCTTGGGAAGCTCGAATCCTACCACTAGACTACTAGCGCGAAAAATAAAACTAATTTTCATTAATTTATAAATTATACCATTTCACATTCAATTTCAAACTGATCATAACTAGGTAATTCTTCAACAATAGCAGGATAAAGTTTCTTATTTTTCAATTCTTGTTTTAACTCAGAAACAACTTTTACATTAGTTAATAATCTTAATTTTTTAAAATCAACTTCAATCAATTCTTTAGGTATTTTAAACTCTTTCATTAATTCACTTCTTAATAATTTTAATTTAGAGACTATTTTCTTATTGGTTTTTAATTTAGAATAAGCCAAATCTGGAGTATAACTAGGAATATAAATTGCTCCTCGAACTAAAGTTCCTTCTTTAGTCAAATAATCAAACTCTTTTTTAACATTTTTAGCCCTTCTTTTCAATCTATTGATTAATTGAACTTTATCTTTCAAAGTAACAGTACAATAATGAACATTAAGTTTAGTTTTAGCACAATACTTTAACAACTTTTTAGCTAAAGCTTCACTTCCTCTGACAGCATAAGAAACTTTGTTTTTTGCAATAAACCCTTTATCATACAACTTACAAACATTAGTATCTGATAATTCTAACTCATTCAAATTTAAGAATGAAACTTTATCTTTAATAAAATCAATTAGTTTCTTAGTTTGCTTTTCTTTACCTGGAATTACAGGTATTTCAACACCTTTAACCATTTTAGTTTTAATTGCAATCTTACCCCATAACTTAGAACTATCCAAATCAGGATGGAACCTTATTTCATCCAAGCCAGCTTTTTCCAATTTATTGATAGCCGCTTCATTAACTAAGTTTAAAAGAGTATACAAATGGATATGGAACTTTGAACCAACCTTCTTCTTTAATAATTTAATAATTTTAATTGTTCTGTCCAATCTAGACAAAGGATCGCCACCAGTCAACCCAGCACCTTTACTTGAACACAACTTTGCTTCTTTAACCAAATCATTCAAATTAGAAACTTTCCATTCATTAGCATAAACATCATCCTTACCAAACTTTTTATCAGATATTGGACAAAAAAAGCAAGGTTTCTTAGAACAAACTCCTGTAACAAAAACTACTTCCTTAAGACCTTTAACACACATTTGACAGCCTTTAGGCATTTTACCTTTCAAATATGAATGATACTTAGTTTTCATATTATTATCAATTAAAAATCAGTATTTAATCTTTTGCATAAGTTTTAAATAAGCTAATTTAAGCCAAAAATTATGCAAAATCCAAGAATTTCAAATATAGAGCTAGAAATTAACAAAGAAAATTATTTTTTTAGAATCCCATTAGAAAATAACGTATATTTAGCTTTTGAAAAAAGAAATAAACAAATTCCAGAAAATACCTTAAATTTAAATGAAGAAAACTCAAACATTTCTATACCTTTAAAATTCAACACAACAGATTTTGAAAAGAACTTAGATGAATTATATCCTCTAGAAAATTATGATCCTAAAAAAATACAAGATTGTTTAAAAGAAAGAACTATTTTTCTAGCCAAATTATGTATGAACTTACAAGAAGAAAGAGTAGAACTCTTTAAAGACAGATTAATTACAGCTTCAAAAATAGCAGATGAATATTCTGAAGAATTTTTAGAATCACAAAAATATGGAATAAATAGATTGAAATTATTTGGTAATTTAGAAGCTGCAACCATGAGGAATGTTAATTCTTTGGCTGAAAAAGCATTAAATGGTAAAGTAAGTAAAAGATATAATAATGAAATTGATTTTTATTCACAACTTTATATAGGATGGTCTTTCTTAAAAGATGCTTCTAAAGAATTTTCAACCAGATTAAACAGAGACGCTAACTTTTTAGAAAAAACATTAGATCCAGAAGTTGGTGCAAGATTAAAAGAAGTATCTCATTTTTACAGTCAACTTTCAGGACATTCACAAAATGTAGAAGAAAAATTACAATTATTAATTACAAGAGCCATGGTTATTTATGGCATTAAATTAAATAAAATAAAATATCCTAAATTAGGAGTTTTAAAAGAAAAAATCAAAGACAAATTATTTAATTTTGAAGTGCCAGAATCTTGGAAACCTTTTTTATAAAACACGTTTCCATCTAATACCTTCAGCCGTATCTTCTAAGATTATGCCTTTTTCTTTCAGCATGTCTCTAATCATGTCAGCCTTATTATATTCCTTGTTTAATCTAGCATGTTCACGTTCATCAATCATTCTTTGAATGTCTTCATCCAAGACTTTTTCAGAAGTATCCAAAACTCCTAAAACAGAATCAAACTTTAATAATTGACCATAAGCAAAAGCAGCACTATCAATTGTTAAATCTTCAACCTTATTGATTTTCTTCATCATATCAAACACAACAGCTAAAGCTTGTGACACATTCAAATCATCATCCATTGCATCAATAAACTCTTGCCCAGAATTATCTACTATGCCCCTAACATCTTCAGTTAAAGTACCTTCATTACTAATATTTTTTAACATTAAAGCAAAATCATTCAACCTTTGCACAGCGTTTTTAGAAGCCTCTAATCCTGCAAAATTAAAATTTAATTGTTGCCTGTAATGTGTGCTTAACAATAAAAATCTAATTGAAGAAGCACTAATATCTTTTTCTAACAAATCTCTTAATGTATAAAAATTTCCAAAAGATTTTGACATTTTTTTGTTTTCAACTAATAAATGCTCACAGTGCATCCAATAATTTACAAACTTTTTTCCTGTGGCAGCTTCAGCTTGCGCAACTTCATTCTCATGATGCGGGAATAAATTGTCTACTCCACCAGTATGTATATCAAAAGTCTCACCCAAATATTTCATAGACATTGCACTACACTCAATGTGCCAACCAGGACGCCCTTTACCCAACTCTGTCTCCCAATAAACTTCACCATCATTTTCGTCCCAAGCCTTCCATAAAGCAAAATCTGAAACACTTTCTTTTTCATACTCATCATGCTTAACTCTTGCACCAGCTTTTAACTCTTCAACTTTAATGTGAGCTAAACAACCATAAGCTGGAAATTTGCTAACCTTAAAATAAATAGAACCATCTTCACTTTTGTAAGCAAACCCTTTATCTAACAACTTTTGAATTAAATCAACCATTTCTTTAATATGGTCAGTAGCTTTAGGATAATATTCAGCTTTTTCAATATTTAATTTCTTAACATCTTCAAAAAAAGCTTTTGTATACAATTCAGTAAACTCTTTCAAAGATTTCTTTTGGACTTGAGAATCCCTAATAGTTTTATCATCAATATCAGTAATATTCATTACTTGCGTTACTTTAAACCCTTTAAACTTCAAATAACGCCTTAACAAATCTTCAAAAACATAAGCCCTAAAATTACCTATATGTGCATAATTGTACACGGATTGCCCAAAACCTTAAGAAAAGATTTTGTTTGGCCCGCATGTATATATATACACATGATTAGATTTAATAGGTTTAAATTCTTCTTTTTTTCTTGTAAAACTATTAAATACCTTCATGAATAACCTCCAATTATTTTAGTTAACTTATCTTGTTTCCTTTTTAATGAAAAACCAATTAGTTTATTAAACTTTTTAATTGAATCTTTCTTATTAATAAATAAACTATGAGAAACACTATAGCTTCCAGAATGATTTTTTGATAACAAAGTATTGCAAATCCTATAATTAATACCTCTTTTCTTTAAAATTAAAGATTCGCCATATAAAAGACGAGAAGGTTGTTGAATTAACCTTACTAATTTTTGATTTTGAATAAATGATAAAGCTCGTTTAATAGTAATTATTTTATTTATATGTTTAGTAGGAAATATTCTAAACTTCATAATTGGCTCTAAACTCCTAAGTTCTTCTTTTTGAATTTTTGATAAATTGGATAACCACTTATACCTAGTCAGAATTATATAAGACCCCTTAGGATGAAAATAGAGAGAGCCTTCATCATCAAAAACAGCTCTCAAATAAGAAGTTTGTATGTCTAAATTAGAATTTTTAATTAACCAAGGCATACTTTTATTTTGTTTACATTTATTTCCTAAAATTGCTCCTACTTTCAATAAAGAGATTCCAATTATAGAAGAACCAATTCTTAAAGTAATTGCATTTCTTACATTTTCTTTATTTATATGCACTTTCCCATAAATTTTATTTAAGGTATTTTTAAATTCCAAAAGAGATTGAGAATCATTACTTGTAAATTTAGTCCTTATAGTATTTCTTGATTTTTTATCAATATAAATTGAACCATCAGAAACAATATGGCCTAAAATCTTAGCTCCTTCTTTATTTCTTAAGTTTATAGGAAAATGAGGCTTATAAATGGATCTCTTTTTACCTTTTTTTGTAAAATCTACTTTATTATTTATAAAAGAATAAGGTATTTTTAAATAAGAAAGTAAAGATTTTAATTTTTTTATAGAAATCATCTTTATATTTTGTTTTTTATTTAAAAAATTATAAAAAGTAGGTGCAGAGAAGCCCAAACGTTTAGTTAACTGAAAAAGATTATTAGAATTTAAAAGAGCTTTTTGCAATAAATCTTTTAATAAATTACTTTTTAATTTTAATAACATGGATTCATTTAATTGAAACCAATGTGTTTCCCAAGGAGGAATTAATAAGTCTTCGGAAACCCAATACTCAAATACTTTCTCTTCAGAAATAAGTTTTAATATTTTATCTTGTTTAAAAAATTTAAAATTATTTATTTTAATTAATGGAAAACCTTGAAAATTTAAATAAAATAATCCTCTTTTTTCTTTTAAAATAGCTTTTTTTAATAATAATATTCTTAATTTATCCATAAAATAAATTTATTCTTCCTTTTTATAACTTTAATCTAAAAAAATAAAGAGAATTTCCAAAAATCTTGGAAATTTGTTTAATCAAAGTTACTTTTTAAGGTTTTTGTTATCTTCAAGGATAAATGATTCATCTTTAGTTTCTTCCATAGGCTCATCACCTTTATCTGGAACCATGTTTACAATTTTTATGGCTTTAGATATTGCTGATAAAGGTTTAATTTTAACATTACCATTTGCAATAGCTCCAATAATACTTGCAACATTTGAAGTAGTATCAACTGCATTGCTTAAAGCATTCCTTACACCTCTTGCTTTATCCCATGGCGGACTTTGAAGTTCACCATGTTGTTCAGTTTTCTTAATCATATTATATAAAAACTCTAACTGAACTTCAACAGTAACATCTGGTTCAAAATCAACAGTTTTTACAGGTTTACCTGAAAAAATAACATCAGGATTAATTTGTATCTTAAGATTATACAAATTACCTTCATTTTCTTTCAAAGTTAACAAAACATCTAATGAACCATCATCATAACCTTCAACTAAATCTTCAATTTCTTGCAAAGCTTCAGGATGTTTTTTAATTTCTGCTTTTTCTTTAGCACTTGGCCCAATTTCTTTCATCCTATCTTCAGGTGGACCAAGCATATAACCACCTTCCCTTGCCTTAATTATTTCCTGCTTAAATATTTCTATAGGAGGGAAAACCCAAATTTCCATATAAGGTGATAAAATTTCCATGTTAAACTCATCAACATATTTTTTCTCTTCCCAAATCCTTACCTTACCAAAATCAGATTCATATTCAATATTTATTGGAACATATTCACTTGGCACATCCTTACCACCCATACATTTAGTAGTTCTAGCAGTCTCTCTTGCATTCTCTACCAAAGTCCAATAAATATCATGAATACCACCTATTCTATTTTCCCATTTTTCGGGATTTTCAACTAAATATTCATCAAAGAACCATTCTAAAAATTCTTGATTTAAACCCTCTTGAAGTTCTTTTCTTTCTTTAACATAACCTTCTAACTCAAACTTACACCAACTACCTTGTTGCTCTAAATTTCTTCTTAACTCATCAACTTCCTTGAAAGCATCGCCCCAAGAATCAAAGTGTAAATAAGACTCAGTTACATCTTGCTTATAGACACAACCTCCAGAAAATCCAATAACTCCATTTTCTTGTTCCCATCCTTCTCCTTCAACACATCCAAATTTAATAATCCTATTATCCCATTCAGAACAAATAGGGTCTGCACAATCATCATCAGTTATACAACCTGCACATTGCCCTTCTAATTCACAACCATTCATCCAATTACCATCACAGTCTGAAAAACCTTTTTCACATTGACAATAACCAGACTTTTTATCACAATATTGATTTTCACTACAGCCGCCAGGACAAAGTTCTCTATCACCTTCACAAGTTGGATCATCTGATTCACAACCATCAGAATCTCTACCATCCCCATTACCATTACAATCAAAGAAACCATACTCACAATAACAATTACCCATTGCAACATCACATTTTTGATTTTGATTACAATCATCATTTGAAGAACAACCATCTGTTTCTTTAGTAAAGAAACCAGTTATTTTAGCCCAAAATGTAACAGCACCAGTAACTTCATTACCTTGTTCTTCATGTTGCTCTTGAACTTCTTCTTGCTCTTCATGTTGTTCTTCTTGTTTAGGTTCTTCATGTTTCTCTTCTTGTT
>Ga0210057_1011047_pt1 | contig 10073 bp, 16 predicted proteins | sample CryGeyCG2114_010_2_FD_183968 | JGI IMG/M metagenome (GOLD analysis project Ga0210057, IMG submission 183968) | Groundwater microbial communities from aquifer - Crystal Geyser CG10_big_fil_rev_8/21/14_0.10 (SPAdes) (version 2) | ecosystem: Environmental > Aquatic > Deep subsurface > Groundwater ...
AAAAATAATATTTTTCATTTGGCTTAGCATCTTCGATTAAAGCATAATACATTGCAAGAATTCCTTTTATTCCTACAAAAACTTCTGCTTCTGTTTTATATTCTGATATTTTCTGAATTTCTTTTAGTTTTGGAATTAACTGCTTTATTTTTTCTTCTCTGTCTTTTACTAGAGTTATAAAAATCTCAGGATTATTTGCCTTAAAATGTTTAATCTTTCCCTTTAAGATATAAGATACAAAGCCTTTTTCCATCAATCTATGAATTGTTCTGTAGAAAACTGAATTTTGCAACCCTGTTTTTTCTAAAATTGGGGATGCGGTTGATTCTCCTAACTGAAGTAAGGCAAGATAAACTTGTTTTTCATTCTCTGTTAATAAATCATTCAATTCTTCATACATCTTTTTTATAGTTTTGTCTGGTTTTTATAGCTTTCTATTGTTCTCCCAATTGGGAGAACAAACACTTAAATACTATTAATTTTAGATAACTACTAATAAATAACAAATATGTAATAAAATGACAAACAAAATTTTTAGAGCAACATTGGTAACAAATCCAGAGGAAATAAGAGAAGCAAGGATAAACCTAGATGGAAAGCTAGAGAATGGAACTCTTGAAACATTTAGCGATTTGGGTAATTTTGAATATCTCTTAAAGCATACCTCTGCTGCATATTCAGATGTTTATATGCTCTCAAGACTATATACTGCTTTAGAATCTGGTGATCCTGATTACTTCCATCATCTAATTGTAAAAATAAAAGCAGCAACAGACAAAGTTAGAAATAATCCCCTAATCCTATCTTATAATGGTTTTGATGAATTTTCAGAAGAAGATAAAAGCATAGATATTCCTGACGGAGCAATTATATCAATCCCAACATATAGAAATCAAACAGGAATCTATTCTCCAAGTTTTTATGCAAGTTTGGCACATTTGTTAAATGATAAAGATTTTAGAGAAGGCATAAGAACTAGAGATCCTAGAACTTTAGGAGAAGCTGAAGCAGGACATTCTATTCTAACCTTAAATCCTGGGAGAGTTAAGTCAATCCAAACTCCTTTGATATAACTAAATTGAATCAGAATATCAAATGGAAACAAAAAATTTTGTAATCACAAAGAAAATAGCCAAGCATGGCAATCAATCAGTAATTTGCATTCCCAAGATACTTGAAGATAAGATAAAACCGGGAGATTTGACTCAGATTACTATTGAAGTGATTGAGAATTAACTTTTGAACTAAATCATCGCCCTAATCTCTTTGATATCTTCAAGAGTAATTGAAGAGATTATCTCTTTCATTTTAAGGACAAAATCTGAAAGATCATTAAAATCAATGTTTACCTTTATATTCTTTAGAAAGTACTGATTATCAATTCTTAGCCCTTTATCTTTATTTAATCTCTCATATGTGCCTTTTGGAATTATATTCTGCTCTTCAAATAATTCTACAAGTTTTATTGTGCATCATGAATTTCACATTTAATTCCCATTCTTATCAATAATGAGTAAACTGCAAAATATTCGCAATAATATTTCATTGTTGCTGCCCACATATTAGATTTGTTATGCACATCTTTAAGCAAAAGTAAAGTTTCCTGTGCACTTTTTAAGTAATCTTCTGAAAGATTTGTGTTGGGTTCTACTAAACTAATACCTTTTTCCTGCTTTTTACACCAATTTAAGTTAACTTTAACCATTTTACTATTTCTTCTGATCCTTGAATTATTAAATGTTTAGTTAATATCTCCTTTTTTAGTGCAGAGTCTATAGAATTTAAATCTTTTGGGTTAATTAAATGAATTTCTATGTTGAGTCTTTTTTTTAACTCATTTAGTTTAGATTCATCAAATTTCCCAGTTATCAAAATGTCTATATCTCCTGCTTTTCTAGCATTTATTGTTGCAGAACCAAAAATTAAAGCACTGCTCTCTTGATTTAATGATTCGTGCAAGAATCCAACTATTTCCTTTAAAATTAAATCCCTTTGGCATTGGGCAATAAGTTTTTCTTTTTCAGCTATAACTAGATAGTCTAACAAAACTGGGGAAGATTTTAGCTTGTACATAGTTAGCCTGCCAACTATCTTTTTTTCAAGTATTCCCTGTTTTTCTAAAGCATTAGCATAGAGTCTTACAACTGTGTGGTTTTTTCCAACTTTTCTTGCTAATTCAGACAGGTGAATAAATCCTTTAGTATTAAGAAAAGGTGCAAGGTATGAAGCTATTGTTAGTTTATTAACCATATTGTTATATTAATAACAATAGTATATAAACCTTTCTATCTCCCAATAGCTATATCAATTTGTAGAGCTCTTTAAATAGAAGAGAAGCTATAGGATTCTAATAAATAATAAAATAAAAAGTCCCTAAAAAGTCTTCAAGAACATACCTATTCCGGCGGGGGCACCTTTCTAATTATGAATATTCATGCAAAACGAAACATTTAAATAGTATTATGACTATGTATTCATAACTAAATGCGGCCTAAAAAGGCAAGGAGGATAAAATGCCAAGAGGAGATGGAACAGGTCCAAATGGACAAGGACCAATGACTGGAAGAGGAATGGGATACTGCGCAGGTTATAGTGTGCCAGGATTTATGCAGCCAGGATTTGGGAGAGGTATGGGCAGAGGTTTTGGTAGAGGAAGAGGATTTGGATGGAGAGCAAGAGCTATGCAAGTCATGCCAATTCAACAGCCAGCAGTAATTACAGAAAAACAGGAAAAACAATTTTTAGAGCAGGAATTGACTGCACTAAAAGAAGAAATGAAAGAAATTGAAGAGAGAATAAAAGAGCTTAAAAAGTAAATTTTTTATTTTTTATTTTAAAAGTTTAAATATGAATGAAAGTGTTTACCCTTAACAGGAGGTGTAAAAATGTACGAAAAATACATAGAAAACACAGATTTGAAAAAAGCAAGGTAGAGTTTAATAGAGGAACTTGAAGCTATAAACTGGTATGAAACAAGAATTGAAGAAACAAAAGATGAAGGATTGAAAAAAATCCTTGAGCATAACAGAGATGAAGAGAAAGAGCATGTTGCTATGCTTTTAGAATGGATAAGAAAAAATGATAAAATCCAAGATAAGAAGTTTGAAGAGCACGATTAATAAGCATGAATAAAAAAATATTTGTTTCAATACTTGCAGTTTTAGTTAATTTAGCTTTGGCTATAAGCAAGATTCTAACAGGATTTTTTACAGGGATTGTATCTATTCTTGCAGATGGAATAAATTCCGGAACAGATGTTGTTGCTTCTTTGATAGGATATTTTGGCATAAAGGCTGCTGAAAAACCAGCAGATAAAGAACACCCCTATGGGCATGGAAAGGCAGAGGTAATTTCAGGATTTATAATTACAATAGTAATTCTTTTATCAGCCTTATTTATTATATATAATGCTATTATGTCTTTTTTTATTAAGGATTCATTATCTTTAGGATTACTAGCATTTATTGTTATGGGTATTTCTGCTTTAATAAATGGGATTATGTCTCAAATAAAGATTTATTATGGTAAAAAATACGATAGTTATAGTTTAATATCCGATGGAGTTCATTCAAGAATAGATTTGTTGGTTTCTATCGGAGTTTTTGTAGGTTTATTTTTAATAAAAATTTATCCGAGAGCAGATTCAATAATTGCTTTATTAGTTGGATTGTATATTTTTAAAGAAGCTCTAAAATTAGGAAAAGAAACTACAGATTCTCTTTTGGGAATTAGTGCTGGAGAAGAGATTGAAAATAAAATTAAAGAAATTGCAAAAAAACAGAAAATAGAAGTTGAAGATTTAAAAACCCAAAAAAGAGGTTCAAGTATAACTGCTAATATAGAAATTAAACTTCCAAGTAAAATAAAAGTAGAAAAAGCATCTCAGATATCTGAAAATTTGAAAAATAATCTTGTTAATGGAATAAAAAATCTTGAATATGTTGCAATTCAGATAAAAAGCCATGATATCAAGGAGAATTATTTTATTCCTTCATTGGGGATGGGAAGAGGTTTTGGATGGCAGAGAAGAGGTAAATTTAAAGATACAATTAAAGAAGCTCAAGGAAAAGGTCCTGAGGGTTATTGTGTATGTTCTAAATGCGGATATAAACAAAAACATGAAAGAGGAGTCCCATGTTCAACAATTAAATGCCCTAAGTGCAAAATAAATTTAACAAGAGAATAAAACAATGAAAATTAAAAATTTTCAAGCATTTAAATTAAAGAGGTTAATTTAAATATGGCAAGACCAAGAAGAGACAGGAGAATATTTTTTCAGCCAGATGTAACTTACTTCAAGCCAGCAGGAGTTCCTATGATAAATTTAAAAGAAACAATGTTAAGTTTTGATGAGTTAGAAGCAATAAGATTAATGGATAGCGAAGGATTGGAGCAAATTGAAGCCGCAAAGAAAATGAAAATATCTCAGTCAACATTATCAAGATTGTTAAGAGATGGAAGGAAAAAATTAGCTGATGCAATTATTCAGGGAAATGCTATAAAAATACAAGGAGGTAATTTTAAAATGGCAATGCCAAGAGGTAGAGGTTTAGGAATTGGTAGAGGTATGGGCAGAGGTTTAGGAAGAGGCAGAGGATTTGGCGGAGGAGGAAGAATGGGAGGATTTGCAGAAGGTCCAAGTGGAAACTGCATATGTCCAAAATGTGGTTACAAAGAATCGCATCAAACAGGAGTTCCTTGTTACCAAAAGAAATGCCCAAAATGCGGAAGTCCTATGACAAGAGGATAAATGTAAGAATAAAATTGGAGGAGGTTAAAAATGAAAATAGCAATAAGTTCAACAGGCAACAATTTAGAAAGCGAAGTAGATGCAAGATTTGGAAGATGTAGTTATTTTTTAATTGTAGAACTTGAAAATAAAAAAATAAAAAAATTCAAGGCAATTGAAAATACTGGAAAAGACCAAATGGGCGGGGCAGGAATTACAGCTGGAGAAATTGTTGCAAAACAAAAAGTTGATGCAGTTATAACTGTGAATCTTGGTCCGAGAGCATTTTCTGTATTTGAACAGTTTGGAATAAAGACTTTTCAGGGAGAAGGAAAGATAAAAAAAGTTATTCAAAAATTCTTAGAAGGAAAGTTAAAAGAGTTAAGTAACGCAACAGGCCCACAACATAGGGGAATAAAATGAAAACATATCTCGAATGTATACCTTGCTTTTTGAATCAAGCTTTAAGAGCTATGGATCTTACTAATCAGAATCCTAAAGTAAAAAGGGAAGTAATTAAAAAAATAATGAGAATACTCTCAAAAAGCAAATTAGATAAAAATCCGCCAGAATATGCTAAAATAGTCTATGATATAATCGAAAAAGAAACAGGGAGTTTTGATTCTTATAAAAAAATAAAGAAAAGGGATAACCAACATGCCCTTGCATTATTACAAGATTTAAAAAAATTAATAAAAAGTTCAAAAGAACCACTTTTAACAGCAACAAAAATAGCAATAGCAGGCAATATAATGGATTTGGCAGCGCATCCAAATTATAACGTAAAAGAAACAATAGAAAAAGTTATAAAACAAAATTTTGCTATAAATAATTATAATGCCTTTAAGAAAGACATCCAAAAAGCAAAATCTATTGTTTATATTGGAGATAATGCCGGAGAAATTATTTTAGATAGATTATTAATTGAGCAAATAAGGGAGATAAATAAAAATAAAATATATTTCTTTGTGAAAGGGAAACCAATATTAAACGATGCTACAATTGAAGATGCAAAGAAAGCAGGTATAGACAAGATAAGCAATGTAGAAATAAAAAAAATCAGCACAGGTTTTCCGAATGTAGGTATTGAAAGAGATTCAAAAGAATTTATTGCTTTTTTAAAAAATCAAGATATCACAATAAGCAAAGGACAAGGAAATTATGAATCTCTGAGTGAAATTAAAGCTAATATTTATTTTTTGCTGATTGCAAAGTGTTCTGTCATTGCTAAAGATTTAAGAATCAAGACAGGACAAATTATATGCAAAAATAATAATTAGATACATAAAGAAATAAAATGAAAATAGTAATACCTACTAATGATAAAAAAGGATTAAAGAGCAAGTTAGCAGAACATTTTGGCAGATGTAATACTTATACTTTTCTTGATGAAAATGGAGATGTTATTGAGATAATAAATAATACAAGCGAACATATGGGCGGTTCTGGTTTGCCTCCAGAACTTATGAAAAAACATGGAGCAGATGTTCTTTTATGCAAGGATCTTGGACCAAGAGCTCTCAATTTATGCTGGGAGTTAAGTATAGAAGTGTATGTTTATCCAGCAGAAACAGTAAAAGAGATGTTTAATCTTTGGAAAAATAATAAATTAAAAAAAGCTGGTTCTGATGATGTTTGCGAGGAGCATAGAAGATGAAAATTGCTATAGTATATAATAATGAAGCAAATCCAGGATTTAAAGCGGGTTGGGGATTTTCATGTTTAGTTGAAGAAAAGAATAAAAAAATATTGTTTGATACTGGTTGCGAAGGCCAAGGTTTGCTGTATAATATAAAAAAAATAGGGTTTGATGTAAAAGAGATTGATATTCTTGTTCTTTCTCACCAGGATTGGGATCATATTGGGGGTTTGTTTGATATATTAAATTTAAATAATAAAATAGAAGTTTTTGTGCTTAAGTCCTTTTCTGAAAATTTAAAGAATGAGATTAGAAAAAGAGCAAAATTAACAGAAGTGGAGGATGAGCAAGAAATAACCAAAGATGTGTATACTACTGGAACAATAAAAAATAATCCAGATGAGCAATCTTTGATATTAAAAACAAATAAGGGGATTATTGTTCTTGTTGGGTGCTCTCACCCAGGTGTTGATAAAATATTGGATAGAGCTAAGAAATATGGAGAAATATATGCCTTAATTGGAGGATTTCATGATTTTTCTGAGCTGGATATTTTAGAAGGTATTGAACTAATTGGAGCTTGCCATTGCACTCAGTATAAAAATGAAATAAGAGAAAAATATCCAAGACAATTCAAAGAAATAAAAGCGGGGAATGTTATAGAATGAAAGGAGTTTATATATTAATAATTAAAGTAAACAAGAATTTACGATTAAAGGTAGGTTCATTGGGAAAAATAAATTTTGGAAAAGGAGTTTATGTTTATATAGGAACCGCCCAAAATAACTTAGAAAAAAGAATTGCAAGACACAAATCAAAAAAGAAGAAGACATTTTGGCACATTGATTATTTGCTTAATAACAAATCTTCAGAAATTAAAAGAGTATTCTTCAAAAAGGCTGGAAAAAAAGAAGAATGCATCACTGCCAATAAATTTTTGAAAAAAGAATTACCTATATTAAAATTTGGATGTTCTGATTGCAAATGCAAATCACATTTGTTTAAAATAAAAAATTTAAAGATTATTTCAAAATTAAATTTTAATGAATATAAAAGATGAAAACTTATGACTTAAATGAAAAAATTGCATACTCTGATGAAAAACCAATCAAAAGGCATTTCCTTAATTCTAAAGGATTTCATTCTGCATTAATCTGCTTAAAAAAAGGCATTGAAATCCCTCCCCATGAAGAAGATTATGCTGTCTTTTTGATGGTTCTTGAGGGAAAAGGGATATTTACAGATATTAATGGAAAATCGATATTAACAAAAAATCAAGGCATCTATATTAAAAAAGATGAAATTAGAGGCATAAAAGCAGAGGAAGATTTGGTTGTTCTTGGAATTCAGGATAGAGTAAAAGGAATTAAAAATGAATAAAGATAAACTATCCAAAATTTTATGCATTATTAGTTTTGTCTTAGTTGCAGTAACATCTATCCCCCTGTTTATTAGATATCTAACAGGAAGTGTATCAGGTTCGAGATTAATAGTTGATTTGCATGTTTGGTTTGGGATTGCTTTTATAGTATCTGCATTAATAAGAATAATTAAATTTAGGGGTCTTAAAAAATGAAAATAGCAGTTACAGGAGGAAAAGGTGGAACTGGCAAGTCTACAGTAGCAATATCTTTAGCTGTAGAATTTGCAAGAAATAAAAAAACAATGCTTGTTGATGCTGATGCAGAATGTCCTAATGATCATCTATTAATTTCAGTTAAACTAAAGAAATATTCTTCGGTTTTACAGCCAATTCCCAAATTTGATTTTAATAAATGCTCAAAATGTGGCAAATGTGCTTCTGTTTGCAAACAAAATGCAATTGTTTTTGTTGAAGGAAAATATCCTGCTTTTGTAAAAGATGTTTGTATAGGATGTAAGGCTTGTATTGTTGCATGCCCAAACAATGCAATTTCTGAAACAAAAAAACAAATAGGAACAATTTATACTGGAAAAAGTTATAATGTAAATTTGGTTTCTTCAGAGCTTAAATTAGGAGAACTTGCATCAGGAGAAGTTGTTTCAGAAGTAAGAAAAAAAGCAGAGGAAATTAGCAAAAAATTAAACCCAGAAGTAACAATAATTGATTCTGCTGCTGGAATTGGATGTCCTGTTATAGCTTCTCTTGTAGGAACAGATTATATAGCTGCAGTTACAGAACCAACTCCTTCAGCTCTTCATGATTTAAAGAGAGTTTTATATCTTGCAGAACATTTCCAGATTAAACATGGAATTGTTATAAATAAGTTTGATTTAGATGAAAGTTTTTATAGAAAAATAGAAGATTTTGCCAAAACTAAAAAAATACCAATCATAGGAAAAATACCTTATAAAAAAGATTTTGTTGAATCAACAATAAAAATGAAACCAGTTGTTGAGATAAATCCAAAGTATAAGGGATTATTTAAAGACATAATAACACGAATAAATGAGAAAAAATAGTTAAGATTACTGTTTATAGAAAGAAATGATATCAATTTGATATCATTTTGTTATAGTTTGTCGGGGAATCGATATTTTCAGGCGATAGTCCGGCGGGGGCATTTATGCTTAGATTTTTAAATTCTTATTTCTAATTTTTGGCATGGAACTTAAAACATTACCTCTTGATTTAATGAATCCACATAGTTGTCCTAGACAAGAAGCTTTAGATTTTTTAGAGTCTTTGTGTGTGACTAACTATATACAAAGAAAATATGAATCTCTTGAGGATAGGGCAGATGCTTTTGATGGAGCATTTATTGGTTTTCATATCCATCAACATCTTTCTAAGGGTTTGCCGAAAGAAGAATGGCTAATTGAAATGTTAGGATGGTATGATTTACTTGACCAAAAAAATTTAAGAGGCCCTTTTCATGACGGATTAAGAACAACTTTAGATGCCTGCAATTTAGGAGATTTTTATCAAGAAGCTATTGATTTTATAATAGACAATAAAGGTAAATTAGATTATTAGATTAAATTAGCTTTAGTTATTATTCCAACTAATTTAGAATTTTCTGTCACAAGAATAGCATCTGTAGTTTTTAACAAAGGCAAAACAACAGAAGCAGGCATGTTTGAATTTACAATTGGAAATGGCTCATTCATTATCTCTTGTATATTCATAGAAAGCAACTTTTTCTTGTCAATCTGCATTAGCTTGCTGAAAATTAAAGATTCTGAAATACTTCCAATAACGTGCTTGCCTTCTAATACTGGCAACTGGTCAATAAAATGCCTTTTCATTAATTCTGTTGCTCTATTAACTTTGTCTTTTTTCTTTACAAACAAAATTTTCGGAGTCATAATTTCTGAACATTTTTTTTCACTTTTATGCTCTAAACTATCAAGAACATGAAAAATTTTTAGTGCGATACTATAAGAAGGTTCTAATTTTCCTTTTTCTAATTTTGCAATTAAAGATTGAGAAACTCCTGCTAAAGAAGCAAGTTCGTTTTGTTTTATTCCTAACTTTTGTCTTCTTAGCTTTATGTTGCTTAATTCAGGGAACATATTTTTATTACTTTTGGTGGGTATATAAATATTCCTATAGGAATATTTTAAGCAGGAAATATTATAAATCTTTATTTTTTATTATAATTATGGATACAGGCTTAATGGAATTAGATGAAAGGCTTCGAACAATCAATCAAACTTTGTTTAGATGGCAGATAAGAGAAGGAGAAGCAGGCGAAAAGAAGGATGAGTTGTGCTTAATTCATA
>Ga0210057_1011049_pt1 | contig 10072 bp, 10 predicted proteins | sample CryGeyCG2114_010_2_FD_183968 | JGI IMG/M metagenome (GOLD analysis project Ga0210057, IMG submission 183968) | Groundwater microbial communities from aquifer - Crystal Geyser CG10_big_fil_rev_8/21/14_0.10 (SPAdes) (version 2) | ecosystem: Environmental > Aquatic > Deep subsurface > Groundwater ...
TTGTCGACGGCACAGTGGTAGTCGTTGTCGACGGCACAGTGGTAGTCGTTGTCGACGGCACAGTGGTAGTCGTTGTCGACGGCACAGTGGTAGTCGTTGTCGACGGCACAGTGGTAGTCGTTGTCGATGACCGCGGAACGGTGGTGGTCGTCGTGCAATCGCACGGCACCGTGGTCCCGGTGACGACATCGTCGCCGTCGATAGTGATGGTGATGGTGTTGGTTATATCACCGCCATCATCACATCCACCACATGACGATCCACCACAGCGAGCGCAGATCTCCACAGGCGGGAGAGTCTGCGTCACTGCAGTCGACGTCGACGTCGGAGGCAACGCATTGTCCTTGTCGCCGAACAGCATGGCCATGATGGCCACGATCGCGGCGGCGGTGATGAGCCCCAAGGTCAGAGCAAGGGTGTTGAACCTGTCTGACCTGGCCCTGGCACCAGAACGACTCACAGCGGCTGCCGCATTCACGTCAACCTTGTGATTGAGGTGGCCGTATTTCTGGCCACTGATCGTGACTTCGGCGTCCGTCTTGCGGTTAACGACGCTAGCGTCGATCTCCGCACGGCGGACCGTTGCCTCCGTGGAGTGCATTGTCACACCAGACTTGATCTCCTCGATCCTGATCTCGGTGGCATTGTCTCCCTCGTGCGCCCGAAACCAGGTTTCGGGATCCAACGTCGGGCCACCCATGGGGGCGGCAGAGGGGGTGGTCATGATTTCCTCCTTGCCTCCCATTATGGGCGGCGGTATTGGTGCCCAGTGATGGCGCTTGAGCTTCTCACACGAACGTGCGGGAGCCTTGCAGCGACCATTGAACCCGCAAGGGTTCTTGACTGGGCCACGTTTCTTCTTCTTGCTACATGGATCCTTTTCCATCACCTTCTTCGGCGCAGGATTGAGGCGTGGCGGATACCGCCGCGCAAACACAGTCATCTCCCCATCCTCGATAGCCACTGCATAGTGGTCATCGATCAGGCTCTTGCGAGCCTCCGGAGAGATCCCGTACTCAATCCTGTAGATGGCTGGGACGAATAGGGCCAATCTCCAGCCCCTGGGAAGATAGTGAACCTCCCACTCATCCTTTGCCCTCCATTTGGAGGAATGCAGTTGCAGTACTTCGAAGAAACGTATCGGCCTCCTGTCACCATCCTTCCGGACAGCGACCTTCTCTTTGCTGTCGGTTGACGGTGCCATTGTTCCGATCCTCCTTATAGATCGTATTGGGAAAGCTGCCGACTATATAAATATAGTAAGCAGGTATCCCAATACGATTGGTATGAAGTAGGTATATAAACGTCAATTAAAGAACATTCGCGGAAAGTTCTACTAATATAGACTATTCCACGAAACATCTATTACTACCACAGTTTGACTAATAAGTCAATATGGGAGTGTTTGTGAGGCATACCCCTCGGGATGTTCAATGTTTAAGCCAATTCTTGACTATAGACAGGTAATCAAGGATAATAGGCCAGTAAACAAGCTATGAAACAAGATATTCACCCAACGTACTTCCCCAAAGCAAAGATTGTTTGTTCTTGTGGAAAAACCTATGAAATTGGCTCTACCAAAGAGAAGATGGAAGTTGAGATATGTTCAAACTGCCACCCATTCTTCACTGGTCAGGAGAAGCTTATAGACACTGCCGGAAGAGTTGAGAAATTCAAAGCCCGTCAGGCAAAAGCCAAAGAGGCTACTAAGAGTAAGGTTAAGACCAAGAAGAAGTAGATGGGCAAAGCCATCATTGAGATACGCGCCGGAGCTGGGGGCGATGAGGCCTCTATTTTTGCTGGCGATCTTGCACGCATGTATCAAAGATATGCGGAGACTAAGGGTTGGAAAATAGTGGTCTTGGACTTCAACCAAAGCTCTACTGAAGGATATAAGAACTTTATTGCCCAAGTTTCCGGTGAAGATGTGTATGATTCTCTTAAATACGAATCTGGCGTACACCGCGTCCAAAGAATTCCTAAAACAGAAAAAGCAGGACGCATTCATACCTCAACTGCATCCGTGGCCATCATGCCGGTAGTGGAATCAAAAGAAGTAACTATTAACCCAAGTGATATTGAAGTTTCGTTCTTTCGCTCAAGTGGTCCCGGAGGACAGAACGTAAACAAAGTAGAAACTGCTGTTCGTCTTTTGCACAAACCAAGTGGTTTAGTGGTAACCTCTCAAGCCGGTAGAAGTCAGCAAAGCAACCGCGAAGCTGCGATGGAAATTTTGCGCTCTAAACTTTATGAAATGCAGATTGAAAAAGAACAGGGAAAGTTGGGGGAGATGAGGCGTTCTCAAATAGGATCAGGAGATAGATCAGAGAAGGTTCGCACCTACAACTTCCCCCAAGACAGAATCACCGATCACCGTATAGGAAAGAAATGGCACAACCTTGAGAAGATTCTCGAAGGAGATATGGAACCTATTGTGAAGGCTTTTAAAAAAGTAGAAGAAGAAAAAGCTCAAGAAGCTAACGCTCCAGAACATTAATATCCCCTTGAATCTGAGCAGCTCTTTTGATCACCGCCGCGCCGTAAACATTAAGACACACTGATCTCTGCCAGTTACCTCCACAATAGTATTTAGCTGCCGCAGCTAATTCATTACTCGCTGCACCCGCATCCTTTAGATATAAACCAGAAGCGACAAACGCATCTAAGTTTCTCCATGGGCTTGCGGGACGCGAACCCGTCACCGCCTCTATACGAGATTCATAACCCACCCAAGTGGTTGGAATAAACTGAGCGGGTCCCATTGCTCCACCATATGATCCATCAGATGTTATCGGGCAAGAAACTAAAGTAGTATCCGGATCTAGTCCAAGCTTCTTGGTGATCGCCAAAAATGGAGTTACATCATCTCTAGTAGACTCCGGTGGACCAGGAGCCATCGCAGTATGATAAGTGCACTGACCAACGTTTCTTCCTAAGGCCGACTCTCTATCAAGTACTGCCAAAATTAGGGCCGCCCTCACTCCAGTACGCTGCTCCGCAAATTTGGCAAACTTATACGCCTCCTCAAAGCTCATCTGTCCACCGCCCAATAAGCGGAAGATGCGCGCTCTAATTTGAGATGCGGTAGCTTCGGTCTGGGCTAACAAAGTTTGATAAGTAGCCTCTTGCCCTTTGGTCACAGCTAAAAGATGGTCTTGCTCTGCCTTCACTCCCTCCACTTCCTCTCTTTGTCTCACTTGATATAGGCGCAACACCTCAACATCCGATCTCTCTAAGGCCAAAAGTTCTTTTTGAGTTATTAACTCACCCCTTAATACATCGAGGTTGTCTAGGGTCTCTTTAAGATTATCCTGTAGTAAAGCTAAATCGTTAACATTTACGAAAAAGTCGGATAGGTTTTGATTCTCCAATAGAATCTCCACCAAACCCTTCTCATCATCTTTACTTACCCTTCGAATAATTCCCCCCAACGCATCTCTGCCTCGCTCTATCTTCCCTTGAGTATCGGTAATCTTTGAAGCTGTGGTTTGAATCTGACCGCTTAGAGCACCAAGTGTTTTATTAATCTGGCCAATCTGGCCATTAATGATTGAGATCTTGGACTTGAGTCTATTTACTTCAGCCTGAAGGGTGCCTCCCTTCTGCTGATATAAGTTAACTGTTTTCTCGTATTCTTTTATTTGGTCTTCATATTCTTTAAGTTGTTCTTCCAACTGTTGTCTTTCCTGATCAACCGTTAAGGCTCGTGCTCCACCTCCTATAGGAGCGAAGACAGATGCATCTAGGGATATGGCCACAACACCTATTAAAAGAAAAAGTAAAAACGGCCTAATTGAACGGCTATTTCTTCGAGGGGTGTGTTTATGAAGATTAACTCTTTGAGAATCTAAAGAGTACACATCCACTCCCTCTTTTCTAATATCAATTAGTAGTCGAGGCTTTAATCTCATCTACTACTTTATTATACGTTATTCTCCCCCTCCAGGTTTCTCTTCTTCTGATCCTTCCTCTGTAGATTCCTTCTTACCCTTAGCTTCCACTTCGATATCTTCAATGCTCATCTCTGCAACCGGCTCTACTTCTTCAACCCTAGGCTCCGCTACGCTCGCCACACCAGTTGCTGGATCAGTAGTAATCTCAAAATCTCCATCAACTTTTAAGTCTGCAACCGTAATACTCTTAGTAAAGTCATCTAATACTGAAATATCTACTTGGATAGAGTGAGGAATATTCATAGGCAAGGCTTCAACCTCTACCTCATCGAGAGCCTTGATCAAGACTCCGGCCATTTCTGTAACCGCGTTAGATTCTCCAATAAATTCAAGCGGAACATTGGTTATAATCTTCTCGCTAAGGTTTACCTGATAAAGATCAACTGAGAGAACCTGCTGGTTCACTTGATCCCATTGCACGTTATGAATCAAGACAGGCCTTGATTCACTATCAAACTTCACGTTGACGATAGTGTTTTCTCCCCCCTCCTTGTATGCCTTACCAAATTCCACCCCACTCAACTCCAGATGAATATTGTCCACCCCACGCCCATAAAGCTCAGCTGGCACAAATCCGGCCTCCCGAAGGGCTCCTACCGCCTTGCCTAAAACCGTTCGCCTCTTGGCGTTTAATTCCAATGTTTGCATAAAGCAAGGGCAATTATAGCAATCCGTTAAACAATTTCAATCGTCTACTCACCGCCTGGTATACCGCCTCCTCTGCCCCAGGAAATATCTTGTATGGAGCAACTTGTTCCTTATCCTCCAATCCCTTCTCCATCCCTCCTCTCCAGGCAACCCTTATTTCCGTATTTATGTGCACAATAGCGATTCCTGAGACAATGGCCGCCCTAAAATCATCGTCACTTATGCCAGATCCTCCATGTAATACCAATGGCACAGCCACATTTTTCGCTACATCTTTTATTAATTCCATATCCAACTTAGGATTACCGCCTCCTCTCAACATGCCATGCACATTCCCAACTGCAGGAGCAACCAAATCAACCCCGGTCTCATTTACATACCTTTGAACGTCCTCTACTTTGCAAACCACAACTCCTTCAGGGAGTTCTTCTAAAACCTTAGATGACTCTCCTATATATCCAACCTCTCCTTCAATTAATACATCGGGCCTGATTTCTTTTATCTTCAATACTACCTCCTTAGTCTTTTGGATGTTCTCTTCAATGGGCAATTTGGCAGCATCAAAGATTACACTGTCATATCCTGCTCGCGCAGCCTCTTCAATCTTCTCCAAAGAGCGAAAGTGGTCTGCATTCAAAAATATATCTTGGCCAGTTTCCTCACGCGCATCCTTAACCATCTCCACCGCCACCTCAATATCAACAAACTCAGCCTCTCCCTCGGAGGTGCCAATGATGACCGGAACCTTAAGTTCTCCTGCTGCACGCACAATGCCACGCATCGCTGCAATATCAGAAATATTAAAATGCCCGATAGCCTTTTTTTCTTTACGTGCCCATTCTATTGCCTCCTTAAGTGTCATATCTTTTTAGGTTTATATGTCTTGGGAGCCTTGTTTAACATTTTCACTAAGGTGTGTCTTGGTAAAAGTCCTTCCCTTGCGCCAATATATTGCACCACTGACATAGAGTTAATCGGTCCCCAAACCAATGCCTCTTTGGGGGTTTTCCCCAAAGCAAGTGCTGCAACAAAAGTGGAGGAAAACGCATCTCCTGCGCCGGTACGCTCGACCGGAGGCTTAACGTCTGGATACATAGGCATGTACCAATATTCCCGACCATCACGCATGTACGCACCTCCCCGTCCATCTGTAATAACAACGATCTTTGGTCCTAGAGAGTAAAGGCCATCGAGTAACTTCTTAATATTATTATCCTTTTTTCTGAGAACTCTTTGGGCCTCCTCCTTGTTCATAAAAACCACCTCTGCTCTTTTATATGTTCCAGCAAGCTTGTCGCCTAACCTTATTTGGTATGTCCCAGGCTGAAAGGCCAACTTAACGTTTTTGTGTGTGGTTAGATATTGCTCAATTTTTTTGTGCAACTTCAGCAATCCCCTTTCTCCAACCGAGGAAAGATATATCCATGCTGGTTTCCCTATCGAAGGTAGATCATATGAAAACTTTTCGTGCTTGATCAAAATAGTACGCTCCCCCTCATACGAAAGAACATAGTGGTAGTTAGTCTTCATTCTCTTGTTTACTCTAATGAACTTCCTACCTACTTTTTCTTTCTTTAATACCTTAAGCGCATCTTTTCCATTCTGATCTCCTCCGAGATTAGAAAATAAAGCACTCTTCAGTCCTAACCTTGCAGCTGCAACCGCAGCATTAGCGCTATTTCCTACTGCCGGAACAACTACTACATCTTTATATGGAACCTTGTCTCCAAAACGCATGGAAAGCATGCAGTGTTCATTATTTAGATCACAGTTAACACGCGCATCTTCAAGCTTTATAAAAGCGTCTGTAACTATATCTCCTATCGCCAGAAAATCGTATTTCTTTGTCATTATTTTTTACGCCTTAAGGCTTTTTTAACGGCTGACTTAATATCCCTTACTCCCATTCCATATTTTACAGCTAAAACCTCTGGAGGACCCGATTCCCCGAAAACTCCCTGCATTCCCACAAACTCCTGAATCGTTGGCAACTCTTTGGACAAAAGCTCTGCAACGGCTGAACCCATACCCCCCTCAACCTGATGCTCTTCTACGGTAACGATAGCCCCGCATCTTTTAGCTACAAATAAGATGGTAGCCCTATCAATAGGCTTGATGGTGTGGTTATTTACAACTAACGTCTCTATTTTCTCTCCCTCTAATTCCTTGGCGGCGAGCATAGCCGTATAAACTAAGGGGCCACAGGCAATAATTGCACACTGAGGCTTATCCGAATCCCAAATGATCTGGGCCTCTCCCGGATTAAATGGACTCTCTTCGGTTGTGATAACGGGCGTCGCTTCTCGAGCGAAACGCAAATAAACAGGACCAGCAATTTTAGCTGCCGCTATGGTAGCCTTGCGTGCCTCGTGAATGTCGCAGGGCACAATCACTCTCATGTTGGCCATGACCCGCATAGTCGCAATGTCTTCCACCGCTTGATGAGTTGCTCCGTCTGGTCCAACCGATATTCCTGCGTGATGTCCAGCGATTTTCACGTTGGAGTTGTTATATGAAATAGTCGTTCTGATTTGTTCCCAGTTTCTCCCTGGAGAAAAACTCGCATACGAAGCCATATAGGGAATCTTTCCAGAAACTCCCAATCCCGCCGCCACTAACGCCATGTTCTGTTCCGCCACTCCCATTTCTATATATCTTTCTGGAAACTTTTTAGCAAAGGCTTCGGTACGCGTTGACTCCGTAAGATCAGCGCAAAGCGCTACCACATCTTTATTCTCTGCGCCCAATACTAATAATCCCTCGCCATATCCATTACGCGTAGGAAGCTTCTCTACGTTTTTCTGAAATAATTTCCTATTCAGCTTTTGTCCTCTAGCTAACATTTATTCGTGTTCTGATTTTATTTTTCCTCCTAATGTCCTCAGTTCCGCCAAAGCTTTTTGCGCCTGCTCTTTCGTAGGAGGCTTTCCGTGCCACTCATATTTCCCCTCCATGAAACTTACCCCCTTCCCAGGAATGGTGTGGGCGATAATTAAGGTTGGCTGATATGCGATAGCCTTCGCTTCGCTTGCTGCACTGACAATCTGTTCAAAGTTGTGTCCGTCAATTTCCAAAACATGCCAACCAAAAGCTTCATACTTTTCCTTCAAAGGTTCGATAGGCATAACATTCTCTGTATATCCATCTATCTGGATATTGTTGCGATCAATAATAGCCGTTAGGTTAAAAAGCTTCTCTTTGCCAATAAACATAGCTGCCTCCCAAGTGACTCCCTCTTGGTGTTCTCCATCGGAAAGCAAACAATATATTCTGTGCTTTTTGCGATCCATCCTTGCAGCCAAAGCCATACCAGCCGCCTGACCCAAACCATTGCCTAATGGTCCAGATGTTACCTCAATCCCAGGAAGACTGCCCCTGTGAGGATGCCCCTGCAAACGAGAGCTAATCTGCCTCAGGGTCTTAAGTTCACTCATGGAGAAGTACCCCGCATACGCCATAGCGACGTACTGAACCGGCACAATATGGCCATTCGACAAAACTACTCTATCCCTACCCTCCCAATGGGGATCGCGAGGATTGTGATTAAGGATACGGAAGTAAAGAGCGGTGAAGACATCCGCCATACCCAAAGGACCAGCCGAATGACCGCTCCCGGCAATCTCAAGAATCTCGATTACCTTTTTACGAATCTTGTTTGCTTGGTCTTCTAAGATTTTTCTTTCTTTATCGTTAAGATACATTGGGTTTTAGGCTATTAAGTTTTGTAAAGCTCTCTTTGGGGTCAACGTTCTCAAATATATAATGACCTGAGACTAAGATATCTGCACCAGCATCAAGCGCGCGCATTCCTGTATTGATATCAACGCCTCCATCAAATTCAATTTTAGCATCCGGCATCGCCTCCCGCAAAAATTTAACTGCATCAAAGGACCACTCTCCCGCTACTTGACCACTTTCACCAGGAGAAACTGCTAAGACCCCAATACAATCTGCCCATTCATATTTTTTTGCATCTTCAATTGAAACACTCGAATCAAATGATGGTACCAGCTCTGCACCATATTGCTGAACTACGCTTCGCAACGCATCCATATCCAAAACTGCCTGCACTGGCACAATCAAACGCCTTGCACCCGCCTCAAGCCAAGCAACTGAGACCCTCACCGGATCATCTACCATTAAGTGGACCTCTATATTCAACTGCGTTTTCAAATCTCCCAACTCCCCCGGGTTATTCCAGGATTTCCATGGAGTGAATTTCCCATCGGCAACGTCTAAGTGTAACCAGCCTCCGGCCGGAACAAACTCTTCCGCCTGACGTACATCTTTTTCTGCCTCTCCAAAGGCAGCTCTGTTAATTGAGGGAATTATCAATGCGGCGTATTTTTTCTATTCTCCTTTTATAGCGTTCTTCTCCGGAAAAGGGAGTCTGCAACCAAACGCTCACCATCTTCCTGGCGGTTTCTATGTCTATGAAATCTGCCCCCAAAGACAACACATTCGTGTCATCATCTTCCCTACTGGTAAGGACGTGATCGGGAGACATTCCCAAGACAGAGCGTACCTGATTAAACTTATTCGCCACTACATCCATTCCTACGCCATTAGCACACACCAGAATTCCTCTACTTCCCTCAGGATTTGCAGAAACATTGGCTGCGACTTCTCTGGCATATCCCACAAAATCATCATCTGGAACTACCGTTTTGGCCCCAACATCACGTACACTCCAACCATTACTCAAAAGAAAAAGCTTGATGTCTTCTTTCATTTGAAACCCTCGGTGATCAGCGCCGATATAGATAACCATTAATTACATTATAGACTATCCCTGTTGGGGAATGTTAGATTCCTCAAAACTTGCCTGAAAATCAGAAGATATATTGACCGGCAGAAGCGATACATTATTAATCTTTTCCCCGTCCAACTCTACTCTCAAGGCTGCGCCCCTCATGGTTTCTGCAGAAAAGGTCTGATCAAAAATAAAGTTCCCCAAACTGTATGCTATCCACCCATTGCCATATTGCTCTAGCTCCTGAACTACGTGGGGGTGATGCCCAACTATTAAATCTGCGCCAGCATCAATGAGACTCCTTCCAATATTTTTTTGCGAATCGTTTGATAACATTTCGTATTCATCTCCCCAATGTATGGAAACCACCACTAAATAACCTTCCTCCGAAAGATCGTTAACTATCATCTCCACTTTGCCCAAATCAAAATCGCTCAGTCCGGGAGTTTCGGTATCTGCCTCAAGACTTTCTGGCAAAAGATTTGTGTACGCCAACACCGCTATCTTAGCATCTCCCACATTAAATAAGGCAGGTTCGTTGGCTTGTTCATAGTTTGCCCCCACACCCACAGGAACAACATTAACGCCTTCCAGTATAGATATGGTATCTAACAAGGCGTCTCTTCCCCAATCCCAAATATGATTATTGGCTAACGACAACACATCCATACCGGCAAACACTAGGCCCTCGATTACCCGTGGATCTGCGCGAAAAGAA
>Ga0210057_1011050_pt1 | contig 10070 bp, 7 predicted proteins | sample CryGeyCG2114_010_2_FD_183968 | JGI IMG/M metagenome (GOLD analysis project Ga0210057, IMG submission 183968) | Groundwater microbial communities from aquifer - Crystal Geyser CG10_big_fil_rev_8/21/14_0.10 (SPAdes) (version 2) | ecosystem: Environmental > Aquatic > Deep subsurface > Groundwater ...
ATTTGAGGAAACAGCGCGCTCTTTCCAACCCGGCGCAGTACCCCATAAAGACCAACTTTGCCACGTGTCCGTTTGACTACCTTCTCAACCCGGGCGGGTTTTATGCGAAGTTGGCGAGCGGGAACGGCTTGTGCGCAAAACCGTAACAAATATCCATAAAGAAAAACCCCGGCTTGTGGCCGGGGTTTTTCATTGTATGCATGTGCGTCGGTAAGCCGAATTCTGTACCGATTATGTTCATCAAAGAAGGACATAATCGGCGGTAATCATTTATCTAGCTCCGACGTTGCCGTCGGAGTCAAGCGGCACTCCCGCACACCAACTTTGCCATCGTTGTATGTGTGTTTTCGTTATTCTTCGTGAACATTACTGCAATAACGAAGTTGCTACTGCGCTGGCTAATGCTCAACTGCAACAAAAACACAATGGCAAAGTTGGTGTGCGGGCACGGCCTTGCACCCAAGTAAGGATTTTGCCGTTTCAAGCTCCCATTGCTGGAAGCGTCACCCGCTATCGCTTTTAAAAAAAACAATAGAGGGGCCTTTGACTTTCGTCTCCGGCGTCTCTGCTCGCACCTCTCCTCGATGCCTCGAGGGACGGGTATTACCCGCTACCACGTTCTAGAAACTAGAAGCTAGATACTAGATGTTAGAAAAGAATTCTAACTTCCAGAATCTAGCCTCCAGCACTCCAGAGTGAGTGTTCGGACTTTCCTCTCCTTTTAAAGAGCGATTACCTGACGCGGATTCGAGGATAGCACGAGTCGGTTTTCACAGCAACCGGCATATGTATATTGATACAATGATATACTTTCCTCATAATATAAAATCCCCTATGAATGCACTCTTTTCATCCGTCTTTAATCGAGACAATTTTGCCGGCGCTACCGTCGTTGGGCTGGCATTTTTAATACCAATTCTTGTTGTTCCACTGGCGGCCGTCCCTTTTCAGTTCACTAAAACGATTATCGCGCTCATCGGTGCGGTTATTTTGATCGGCGCCTTTGTCATAGGGGTGTTGCGTTCAAAGACCATTTCCGTCCCGTATGCACCTCTGGTCATTTCACTGGGTCTCCTGCCGGTTGCCTATTTCGTTTCAGCCGTTTTTTCCTCTCACCAGGCATCGTCATTTTTTGGGTACCTTTTTGAAGGGGATACCTTCGGTTTCATCCTGGCGGGCACTGTGATGGCGTTTGGTGTTTTTCTGTCGATTAAAAATCAAAAGACTATTTTTTCATCACTCTTTTGGTTTTTGATCAGCGGGTGGGTCATTCTTATTTTTCAATTATTCCAAACCGTTGTTGCTCCGCTTGCTGGGTTTACCGTGTTCGCATCCCCCGTAACCAATCTTATCGGGAGATGGAATGATTTCGGATTATTTATCGGGTTGCTGGTGTCTCTTGTTTTGGTGATTTTTGTTTCTGTGCCTCTTTCTAAGATTCAAAAAAACATCCTTTTTTTAACACTTGCCCTTTCGATATTTTTCCTTGTCTTGGTCAACTTTACGTTGGTGTGGTCTTTGGTCGGTTTTGTCGCATTCCTACTCTTTGTTTTCTCGCTCACACGATCGCAGTTGATTCCTCAGCGTGATCCTGAAACTGATTCGGGCGCTTTCATCGGAAGCATGCCTTCGGGCATTGTTCTCACAGTGGCGATTGTTTTTCTTATTTTTGGCAACTCGCTTTCATCTCCGTTTCAGAATATCTTCGGTCTGCAGACGTTCGAAGTACGTCCTTCGTTTGCGGGCACGCAAACTATTTTGGAAGCGGTCTACCAAGAGAATCCCGTATTTGGTACCGGACCAAACACGTTCCAGAATGAGTGGTTCTTGCACCGGCCGGCGGAAATTGTTGCGACACCGTTTTGGAATGTTCCGTTTGTCGCAGGGTTCGGCTTTATTCCGACGGCGTTCGTTACGGGCGGATTGTTAGTCGGACTGTTCTGGATTATCCTCATCCTTTCATTCTTCTATACCGTTTACAGAGCCCTCATTGGTCAGGGTGAACAGAAGGGGGCGTCATCGTTTTTGATTGCAACAGCGGGGGTGGGGACACTCTTTTTGATTATTGCCCATTTGTTTTATGTCCCTTCAACCAGCCTGACGCTTGTTATGTTTCTCTTCCTGGGTCTTTTCCTCGCATCACTTAAAGGGACATCGGCGTTACACACCCGCGACATTACGTTTACTCAGAATCGATCACTCGGATTCGCATCCGTCTTTCTCGTGATTATCCTCATGATGGGAACGCTGGCTCTGCTGTTTTTTGCGGGGAGGTTGTTTTTGAGCGCGTTGTTTTATGAACAGGCCGTGTCCGCCTTCTCTCAGGGCGACATTCCCCGGGCTGAAACAAAAGCCCAGCGCTCTCTTTCTTTCGCGGTAACCGACCGGGCATATCGTATCCTTTCGCTTTCTTCGCTGTCGCGCTTGTCCTCAATCGTGGCGACCGGAGCCACCGACAGCGCTAGTCAGGATCAGTTCCGCTCGACGCTCACCAATGCCATCACCTCTGCCCGTCAAGCGCTTGCCTATAATTCGAACAGTTTTGAAAACTGGATGGCGGAAGGGGCCGTGTACGGTGCCATTGTGCCTACCGGAATAGATGGGGCGTATGACAACGCAATTGCCGTCTATGGAGAAGCGCGGAAAAGAAATCCCATGACCCCGGAAGTTGATTATAGAATTGCTCAGATTGAGGCGGCTAACGGCAAACGGGACGCCGCGCGGACATCCGCGGAGGCATCGATTGCCTTAAAAGCTGACTACACACCTGCTATCCTTTTCCTTGGGCAATTGGCGCTTGATGAAGGAAACCTCAACCAGGCGATACGTTCCGTTGAGTCGGCGCTTGTGTTTGAACCGCAGAATACGCTTATCTTGTACCAACTCGGCGTTCTGAGGCTCTCCAATTCAGAGTACACACTCGCGGCCGACTCATTTGAAAAGGCGTTGGCGATCAATCCGAATTACGCCAACGCGCAATTTTTCCTTGCCGAAGCATACACATTCCTTAAGAAACCGACAGAAGCTCTTTCTCTCTTGGAAAATTTGATTGTAAGTAATCCGAACGATCAAAATCTCCCTGCTCTCGTAGGCGCTCTCAAAAAAGGAGAAAATCCATTTGTACAGAATGTCCCACCTCCCCAAGATCCGACAGTCGAGGAATAGCACAATATGGTACGGCGGGTAATCGTGGCTCTTACAAGGCCTATACAAGGTCTTCATGAAGCGGCGTACCTGCTCGCGGTCTTTACCGTCCTTTCGCAAGTGTTGGCTCTTGTGCGCGACAGGACATTTGCCCATCTGTTCGGTGCAGGACCGACACTCGACTCGTATTTTGCGGCGTTCCGCGTACCCGATCTTGTCTTTGCCTTTTTGACGCTGTTTGTTTCATCGTTTGCACTCATACCTCTTTTGTCAGCCAGGAATGAAAAAGAGCAAGGAGTTTTGATTGGCAATGTCCTCTTGGCATTCGGGATTGCGTCGGTCACAGTGTCATTCCTTTTGTGGATTTTTATGCCTTCCATTATTCCGTTATTATTCCCCGGCTTTTCCGGAGAGACTCTCGCCAACACGACGATGCTCTCGCAAATAATGCTTTTGCAACCGATTGTCCTTGGTTTTTCATCAATCGCGTCAAGTGTCATACAGGTGTTACGGCGCTTTGTTATTTACGCCGTTGCACCGATTCTTTATAACGTTGGCATCATCATCGGCGCTCTTTTCTTATACCCGTCTCTCGGTGTCGCCGGGTTGGCATGGGGCGTCGTTTTGGGCGCATTCCTTCACCTCATGACGCAGGTTGCTTTTCTTCTCAGGACCGCGCGTCATATGGTTGTACCAACCATGGCATCGCTCAAAGCATCAATCGTTGAGGTTGCACTGCCTTCGGTTCCCCGGTCGCTCGCGTTATGGGCCCACCAGATCGTCCTTTTGGTTTTCGTGGGGATTGCATCGTTGACCGCCGCAGGGTCGGTTGCCACACTGTCGTTTGCGTTAAACTTGCAGTCGGTCCCGTTGTCTATCGTTGGCTTGTCCTATGCCGCGGCGATTTTTCCCGCCCTGTCCGCACTCTATTCGTCAGACCAGTTTCAAAACTTCACACGTGAGGTGTGGGCGAGCATACGCCACATCATATTTTGGACACTGCCGGCGATAGCGTTCATTATCGTTCTTCGGGCTCAGATTGTGCGGGTCATTCTTGGTTCAGGAGAGTTTTCATGGTCTGACACCCGCTTGACCGCCGCGATACTTGCGTTGTTTGCGGTTTCGCTTGTCTCCCAGGCGACTATTCTCATATTTTCTCGCGCATACTACGCCGCAAAAGAAACACTTACGCCGATCATAGTGAATGTCGCCGGTGCTCTTCTTGCCGGAGTTGCCGCCTACTTTGGCGTTCTCTGGGTGCAGACTGTTGATTTTCCACGGTACGTGCTGGAAAGTCTATTTCGTGTAAGCGGGACTCCCGGTACAGAAGTATTGATGATTCCGCTCGCATACTCAGCGATGATCACCATATCATCGCTGGTCTTTGCATTTTTGTTCGCGCGCCGTTTTGGCGGGGACCAATCGGTGTGGCGCACCATTGGCCACTCGTTTGCCGCTTCAACAATCGGTGCCGCCGCCGCATACGTAGGGCTTCAGGTTTTGGCGCCTCTATTGCCGACCGACACGTTCTTAGGTATCTTCACTCAAGGATTGGGTGCCGGACTGGTCGGAGGAATCGTGTGGCTCGGAATGCTTGTTCTTCTCAAGAGCGTCGAGTTTTCTGAAATTGTTTCTCTTGCTTCTCGCCGTCTTCAGTCTCCGAACGCATGAGCAAACAAAAGCACATACGCAACTTCTCAATCATTGCGCACATAGATCACGGCAAATCAACGCTTGCGGATCGCATGCTCGAAATCACCAAAACGGTTGAATCGAGACGCATGCGGGCACAGGTACTTGACGCGATGGATCTCGAGCGAGAACGGGGGATTACCATCAAGATGCAACCGGTCAGAATGCACTTTGCCTCCGCGGGAGAAGATTACATTTTGAATCTGATTGATACACCCGGCCATATCGATTTTGCCTACGAAGTATCGCGGGCGCTCACTGCGGTTGAAGGGGTCGTCCTTCTGATTGATGCAACACAAGGTATTCAAGCTCAAACGCTTGCAACCCTGGGCATGGCAAAAGAAGCTGGTTGTGTCATTATCCCGGTGCTTTCAAAGATAGATTCACCGTTAGCGCGTATTCCTGAAACGAAAAATGCACTCGCAGAATTGTTGCAAATTTCCGAAGACGACATATTTTTGGTTTCGGGGAAAACGGGCGAGGGTGTTGAGCGTCTGTTGCAAGGCATAATTCGTACGGTGCCCCCGCCCGTGAGTGCCTACGAAGGGCAGGGCGGGCGGGCGCTCGTGTTTGATTTCGAATATTCCGAACATCGTGGCGTTGTTGCATTTGTTCGTGTTGTAGACGGCTCTATTCGTACCAAAGACAAAATTTCTCTGACTATTTTTAAACGAAATATGACTGCGCTTGAAACCGGCTGGTTCTTGCCTGCTGAAACACCGACCGAGGTTTTGTCAGCCGGAGAGATCGGTTATGTCGTTACCGGCATCAAGGAGCCCGGCATCGCGCTTGTCGGTGACACTATGAATGCCGCCCCCTCTGCACTGCCTCAGTTCCCGGGATACCGGAGCCCGCGCCCGGTCGTCTGGGCGTCCTTGTATCCCGAAAGTCAAGACGGATTTACGTTATTGAAGCAAGCACTGCAACGCTTGAAGTTGACCGATGCAGCTCTGTCGTTTGAAGAAGACGGTTCCGCGATTCTCGGCAAAGGATTCCGATGTGGTTTTTTGGGGATGCTTCACATGGAAATTATTACCGAGCGGTTGAAACGGGAATTTTCACTGACACCAATTGTTACGACGCCGTCAATTGAATACGAAGTAACCGATCTAAAAGGGAATGTCTCGACGGTATTCACTTCGGCTGCTTTTCCCGATGATGGTTCCGCAAAATTGATAAGGGAACAGTGGGTCACGTTATCAATCATCGCGCCACCCGAATATCTTTCTCCGTTAACGCAAATACTCTATGAATATGAAGCAGTGACGAGTGCAACGGATCTGTTGGGTGACAATCGGATTATAGTGAAAGCAGAAATGCCGCTTCGAGAGTTGATGCGCGGGTTTTTTGACCGTCTGAAAAGTGTTACCTCTGGTTTTGCATCGCTCTCATACGAATTTGCTGATCTGCGCCCCGCGGCGGTTACTCGTCTGGATATTTTGGTCGCTGAAGAGATAGTCCCCGCATTGACGCGCGTGATATCGAAGCGGAGAGTAGAAGAAGAGGCGCGTGCCGTTGTTGAAAAACTGGCGAAGACACTGCCGCGACAGATGTTTGTCCTTAAGATTCAAGCGAAAGCAAACGGAAGAATCATTGCATCGCGGTCGATATCCGCTATGCGGAAGGATGTAACGGGATACTTGTATGGGGGAGACGTCACAAGGAAAAAGAAGTTGCTCGAGAAGCAGAAAAGAGGAAAAGAGCGTCGCGGGGAATATAAAAAAGTGAACATCCCCCAAGACGTTTTTTTGAAGATGATGAAGCCGGATAACTAGTCTCTAGATATCTAGATTCTAGACATCTAGAAAATCGGCGCGTAAAGGAGGACCATGCTGATGATGACCAAAATGGCCACCACTGTCCACACTGCCTTAACCACCCCTTTTGTCTTTTTATTAAACAGCATCGGAATGAGTATACTATAGTTCTATCATGGCTTCTCGTATCGTAAAACGATTTTTGATGCGCTTCGTGATCTGGTTCATCATCATTACCCTTTCTGTGCTCGCCCTTTTCGGTGCAATGGCCGCGTGGAGTGTTTTCCACAAGGAGCGGATTGTAAAAAACGAACTTACTCGGACAAGTCAGAACCTGACCGACCTCAAAGAGCGCCAATCTGCGCTCCAGGCCATACTGTCCTCTCTTGATACTGATCGTGGCGTCGAAAACGAGGTACGCAAACGTTTTCCCTTAACTAAATCCGGCGAAGAGGTCATTGTTCTTTTAGATGCAAAAGACGATCCAAACACTGCGCCTGCAGAGAAAAAAACCGGCTTGTGGTCCTTCATTCTCGGTTGGTTCAAACGCTGACATCGCAAAAAAATCTAAGGTCCGACCTACAGAAATACCTCCAAAAAGTTTGGGAGTATTTCCATAGCTTTCCGCGTTTCGCGCGGCCGAATCGGTCGGGCAAAAATCAAAAAGTTTAATTGTGGTGCGACTTTGTTTACTTATGAGCGAAGCGAGTTAGTAAACAAGAAGTACTCTTGTGGTGCGACTTTGTTTACTTATGAGCGAAGCGAGTTAGTAAACAAGAAGTACTCTTGTGGTGCGACTTTGTTTACTTATGAGCGAAGCGAGTTAGTAAACAAGAAGTACTCTTGTGGTGCGACTTTGTTTACTTATGAGCGAAGCGAGTTAGTAAACAAGAAGTACTCTTGTGGTGCGGGATGGGGGAATCGAACCCCCGTCTAATGCTTGGGAAGCACTCGTTTTGCCACTAAACTAATCCCGCGTGATTAGGATAATACCATCAGTAAGCTGTACCGTCTCCTGTACGGTATGAGTATCACAACACCTTTGCTATACTTGAGAGGTTACCAAGTAAATAAGAACATGGATCAAGATACACAGACGAAGAAGGTGGCAATTTACTCGACCCCAACGTGCCATTTCTGCCAGATGACCAAGGATTTCTTTGCAGAAAACAAGGTTGAATACACGAACTACGATGTTTCCAAGGATTTAGAAAAACGACAAGAAATGTTTAACATAACCAACCAGATGGGTGTCCCCGTCATCGTGATAGGGGAAGATGTGGTGATTGGATTTGACAAGGGAAAGCTTTCGGAGTTGCTCGGCATCGTCGCGTAATTTAGAGCCCGCCATACGGCAGGTTTTTTGTTAGAATCAAAGCTCGCCCTCATAAACGAAACGCTTGTGAGGGATTCTCTCTGACAGAATACGCTTACGAGCATTTTTGCTCATTCAAAAAAATATGAGCAAGCTCCTATTTTCTCTCACTCGCAAAAACCCGCGCTTCGCGCTATTCTCGTAGACACGTAACCGTCATTCGAAGAAAATGTCCGCAAGCGTTCATTTTCCTTCTCATTCGGTTCCGTAAGCAGCTTGCCCTCGTAGTTCAATGGATAGAACGGCTCACTCCTAACGAGCTGATCTAGGTTCGATTCCTGGCGGGGGCACAAAATAAAAAAGCTGAATGTGACCGCATTCGGCGATTATTATTTTGTAGGCCCCCAGGAATCGAACGGCGGAGGCGGTATACAAGACGACTCTGAGTTTGCCGAAGGGGAGCGCTTGTCGCCGAGCCGCGTCCAGCGTTCTTATGAAGCCGAGTTTGTCGAGGCTGAATTAGAAAAAGCGGGGACGATTCCTGGCGGGGGCACAAAATAAAAAAGCTGAATGTGATCCAGGCACAGACCTATGGGGCGAGATACTCTTTCGCTTGGAGTTCAAACATCTCCTTATACATCCCGTTCTTTTCCATGAGCTCGGCGTGTGTGCCGTTCTCCAGGATCATACCGTCGTTCAAGACAATAATTTTATCCGCTTTTCGTACTGTCGAAAATCTATGGCTAATAATAATGACTGTCTTATTTTTCATTTCTTTGTTCACCTCATCAAATATCTGCGCCTCTCCGCGCGCGTCAATTGCCGATGTCGGCTCATCAAGAATTAATATCTGTGCATCACGGAAGAAATTTCGTGCGATGACAAGACGTTGCCACTGACCCCCGCTTAGACGAATGCCATTCTCATCCTGGTCATACAGCGTGCTCGTTAAAGTGTCTTCCTTCTTTGAAAGTTTCTGAACGAATTCGTACGCATGCGCGCGTCTGAGTGCCTCATCAATATTCCTCATTGATGATTTTTTGTTGACACGTCCAAACCAGACATTTTCCTTGATAGTAGCGAAATCAAATGCTTTAAAATCCTGGAAAAGGATGCCTATTTTTTCATGCCAACTTTCCATTGCATAATTTTTCAGTGCCTCACCGTTCACCTCTATAGATCCGGCAGTTGGTTCATATACACCAAGAATGAGTTTTATAAGGGTCGTTTTCCCGGCGCCATTTTCGCCGACAATGGCAAGGTGGGTCCCGGCGGGGATAGAGAGTGAGATATCGTGCAGGATTTTCTTGTTGGTATGTGGATAGGAAAAATGCACTTGTTTTAGCTCTATATCCGGTAACTCTTTGCTTAACGTTTTGTTTCCTCGTGTCGCTATGGGGAGATTAATGAACTCGTCATAATCCTTCAAATTAACAAAATCTTCGTCAATCCTACTTAACCCGTGCGTAAACCTGTTTATTGAGCCGATTGTTTGAGCGGTCAAAGACTGTACATAGACAAACTGTCCTATCGGCTGAATTTTCTGTGCGATCTTGACGATAATCCATATGAGTGAAAAAAGAGATGCTGCATGTTCTAATACATCGGCAAGAAATTGCCACTTGAGGTATTTTTTTTCAAACGTGATTCGTGCCCCTTCATCAAGTGTCCGCAATGTGTCTCGCTCTCCCATAAAATACTTTACCAACCCGTAAATTCTGGTCTCAATAATTGAACGAGCTTCTGTGAGTACCCACTCAATCGCAACTTGTTTTCGCCTGATACTAACCGTTTCTTTCCAATGTTTCTCCGTAAATCGGTTCATATGAAACTGCAATATCGTTGCCGGTGCCATGGCGATAAGAATAATAACCGCAATTAATGGTGAGACGAAACTCATTGCAGAGATGGCAATGACCAAAGAAATCACAGATTCCACCATGGAAGAAAGTCGATCAAACGCGTTGCTAAAGAAACGGCTAAAACGAGACGCGCGTTCTTTCAGGTCGTTTGTGTATTTATCGTCGTACCTCCAGAAATCTAACGAAAGGTATTTCTCATACATCATATCTTCAACAGCTTTTTCAATTTTGAAACGCGAAAGTCCCTGCGCATAATTTTCTAGGCTTCGCCACAATGTCGAACCAAGAGCAAGCGCTGTC
>Ga0210057_1011051_pt1 | contig 10068 bp, 11 predicted proteins | sample CryGeyCG2114_010_2_FD_183968 | JGI IMG/M metagenome (GOLD analysis project Ga0210057, IMG submission 183968) | Groundwater microbial communities from aquifer - Crystal Geyser CG10_big_fil_rev_8/21/14_0.10 (SPAdes) (version 2) | ecosystem: Environmental > Aquatic > Deep subsurface > Groundwater ...
CGCCATTTTGGATGCCGACAAAGAAGGATTTCTGAGAAACGAAACAACTTTAATCCAGACTATGGGAAGAGCGGCCCGGCACGAGCAGGGCCGGGTGATTTTGTATGCCGATAAAAAAACTCTGTCAATCGAAAGGGCAATGAAGGAAGTCATGCGACGAAGGAAAATTCAGGCGGCATACAACCGAAAAAACAAAATAATTCCAAAAGCTATCGTCAAAGAAATCAGAGATTGGCCGTTCGCTTCCAAGAAAAAGGAGGTTATTTCTGAATTCGGGGTAGTTCGTGACGCAAAACTGCTCGAGAAGGAAATGAAACTGGCCGCCAAACAGTTGGATTTTGAAAGGGCGGCGGAAATCCGCGACTTGATAAAAGATATAGAAAGTGGTAAAGATAAAACATATGCCGATAATCAAGAGCGCTAAGAAAGCTTTGAGGCAAAGCATCAAAAGAGGAGAAAGGAATTCAATCTACAGAAATAAAGTAAAAAGCCTGCTTAAACAAGCGAGGTCTTTAGTCGGTCAAAAAAAAATAAAAGAGGCAAAGAATCTTTTGCCCCAAATTTACCAAGCCCTGGATAAGGCAGCCAAAGTCGGAGTTATTAAAAAGAACGCTGCCTCTCGCAATAAATCCCGTATTGCCAAGTTGGTGGAAAAGGCTTAGATTTCAGCGATAAATAAATCAAGAGCAGTTTGAGGGTCCGATTTACCGGTTTTAATATTATAATCTACCTGAAAAATATTCCGGTAGATTTTTTTTAAGTCTCCGAAGGCAAACCTCTGGGCGAGCCCGTAAGTTTTGCTGATAACATAGGGGTGGAGTTGGGAAAGTTTGAGCGATTTGCCTTTTTCCAGCAAATCTTTGACAAGGAGGATGTTGCGGAATTGGAAAGTTATCATTGAAAGAAGATATAAAGGAGCATCTCCCTTCTCCAGATGTTTATGAATCAGCCTAAGGGCTTGTTTTTTGTTTTTTGAAGCGATAGCGTCAATCGTTTTGAAAATATCAGTCTCGGTTTTAGACCTGGTCAAAAGTTCAACGTCCTTCGTTTCAATTTTTCCCTTGTTTTTGTAGCTGGCGAGTTTTCTGATTTCGTTGCTCAACCCCCAAAGGTCGCTGCCGACATACTCAATCAGTTTTTCGACAGTGGCCGAATCGGCCGCGGCCGAATATTCCGCCAACTCTTTTTTGACCCAGTTTCTCAGTTTTTGGCCAGATAATAGCTGGAACTCCTGGGACTTGGCTTGTTTTTTTAAAAAACTGAAGAGCGAATTGTTTTTGGGGATTTCTTTCGTTTCGTAAAACAGAACCACGTCTTCAGAGTTAATGAGTTTTTTTGAGTTCTTTAAAAAATTATCCTTAAACTCCTGATTAGAGAAAACATCGGTCAGAATCAGCAGTTTCTTCTCTTTAAACATTGATGTTATCTGTATCTCGTTTTTGAAGTCGGCGTAATCCAAGTTCTTGCCGTCCAAATATCTCAAATTCAGCCCGCTTTTATGGGTTTCTTCATAATGTTCGACAATCTCCTTAAGTTTTTGGCGCGACCGGTATGAGTCTGGACCGTAAAGAAAAATCAACATAGTGCTGTTATGTGGGGAGGTCGCGGCACGACTCGCCTTAGCTCGTCTAACACCGCTCCTTAAAAACCCTCGGTTTTTAATATTTTCCTACACGGGAGAACCGCAAGGTTCTCCCGACCCCTTTCCGATGTGGGATTCATATGCTATGACTTTTGGCATTTGGGGCAAAAATGGGCGCTTCTGCCGCCAATTTTTACCCGTTTAATAATCGTGCCGCAGCGAGAGCATTTCTCGCCTTCTCTTTGGTAAGCCTTAAGAAGGTTGTAATAGTTGCCTTCTTTGCCGTAAGCATCGCGGTAATATTGCTCGGTGGTGCCGCGGTATCGAATAGCTTTCTGTAAAATCTTCTTGATGTTCTGATGAATTAACTCAATTTCCTTGTCTTTCAACGTTTTAACCCGACGCAAAGGATGTACTCGGGCCGCAAACAAAATCTCGTCTGAATAGATATTGCCGATGCCGGCAATGAATTTCTGGTCCATTAAAAGAGGTTTAATTCTGGTTTTAGAGTGTTTTTTAAGGCCGTCTGCAAAAGTTTTTAAGTCAACGGTTAGTGCTTCTGGGCCAAATCCCTTTTCCATTGGCCCGGTGTCTTTTACTATTTTCCACCAGCCGAATTTACGGACATCGTTAAAAACCAATTTTGAACCGTCGCTAAATTTAAAAACTTTCCGAGTGTGTTTCAGGGGTTGGCCGTTGAAAATCAGCTGGCCGGTCAGCTTCAAATGAAAAACCAAACTGGTGCCGTCGCTAAAATCAATCATTAAAACTTTGGCTCGCCGTCTGACGGCCGTGATTTTTTTGCCGTTCAATTTCTTGCCGACAATCTTTTTCTCCAATTGCCGCCTAATTGTTTCTACCTCTGGTAACTCCGGCATATTAATTTATCTTAACCCTTTAGTAAAATCAGAGCAAGAAAAATAGAAACACGCGGCCGGGGCTCGTGAATATGGAACGACGTTAGAGTCTATCTGTCTTTTTATATAAATACACACTGCCTTCTTTTTTAATTTGCGGCCAGGTAGGGAAACAAAAGCCATTAGAAACAATTCTGGCATTATTTTTGAGTTCCTTTCTTAATTTTCTCTCCAATTTTTTCATAATATAACCAATGCCATAAACAGTAATAATATCAAATATAGAAAGATCTTCATTCCAAAAATTCTTCCAATGAATAAAAGCTTTTCCTTTCAGTTTAGCTTTATTGACGTTTCGTCTGGCTTGCCAAACCAATATAGGATTTATTTCGTAACCATGGGTTTCTATGCCTTTTTTAGCTAAAGCAATAACTAATCTTCCGTCGCCAGCCCCTAAATCAGCTGCTTTTTCTCCCGATTGAATTGCGGCAAGTTCAATCATTTTTTTAATTTTATCCTCTTTGCTTGAAACATAACTTGCTCCCCAAAATATGAAAGGAATTGTAAATATTAAAAATAGAAAAATAAAGGAAAATAATAATATACTAAAAAAATAAAAGAAAATTATAATTACTAAATTCATAATTTAATAAAAACCTGTCCGCTTCTAATGCTACCAAAAAACCGCCTAAATAAATAGGTGGAAATTTGCAGAGGCATAAAGATTCGAACTGATTCAAGGTAAACGAGAAATGAGGCTGAAGAATTCGAGGTCTTTCAAGACTTGGGCGGCTTTTTCTTTGTCGTAATTTCCCCAGCGGCAATTTTCTAAATCAAAATCGATTGGAACCGCTTGATGAATTTGGCCCAATTCGCGGCTGAAAAAAGCCTGCTCCCTGTTCTGGATTAATTTTTCCCTGACCTTGGCGCCGATCAAAGGCAGATTTTCATAAACTTTTTCCAAAGTGCCGTATTCTCCAATCAGGCCGAGTGCGGTTTTCTCCCCTATCCCGGGGACGCCCGGAATATTGTCGGACGCATCTCCTTTCAGAGCCCGGAAGTCCAAGAGTTGTGCAGGTTTCAGCCCTTGATACTTTTCTCCCACCATTTTTTCGTCGTACAAGACAATATCTTTAACTCCCTTTCTCAAAACATAAACGCGGGTCTTCGGATTGACCAATTGCAAAGTATCGGTGTCGCCGCTCAAAATGACGGTTTCAATTTCCGGAAAAGCCTGCTTTTGGGGGGCCAAACGGCTGACGGTGCCGATAATGTCGTCGGCCTCAAAACCCTCTTTCTCGAAAACGGAAACTCCAAAAGCCCCTAAGACCTCTTTGACTTTTGCAATCTGACGGCCCAAATCTTCCGGCAAAGGAGGGCGCTTGGCTTTATAGGCTTCGTACTTTTGATGACGGAAAGTCGGACCCTTAACGTCGAAGCAAACGGCAATGAAGTCCGGCTGAAATTCTTTCACGGCCCTAAGAAAAACCAAAAGAAACCCGTAAACCGCTCCCACCACTTCTCCCGTCTTGGTGCTCAAGGGCGGCAGGGCATGGTAAGCCCGATGGATGACGGAGTTGGCGTCAATGACGATGAGACATTTTTTATCTGTCATCTTTTGATTCTACCACAATTTTCCTTTTATTTTTATCAACGAACTCAAAGCTGAGCCAAAGAGCTCCTTTGGGGATAATTCTGCTGACCCTGTCGGCCCACTCAACAACGACGATATTTTTGGGGTCAGAAATAATTTCCTTAAAGCCCAAGTCTAAAATCTCTTTTGGTTTTTTTATGCGATAACAATCGATGTGATGAAAGGTTTGGAATTTTGGAATTTGGAATTTTGAATTTGTTTCGAATTTCGGATTTCGGATTTCGAATTTTCTCATAATAATGAAGGTGGGGCTTAAAACTTTTTCCTTAACGCCCAAACCTTTGGCCAAACCCTGCAGAAAAGTGGTTTTGCCGCCACCCAAATCTCCCACTAAAGCGATCAAAAAAGCCTGCTGGCGATGTTTGTTTTTCAGGACTTCTTTAGCCAGTAATTTTCCGGCTTTTTGGGTTTGCTTGAAACTGCTTGTAAAAATTTCTAATTTCACCCCGTTAGAAGTTGTTTTCTTCGGCATAGAATAATTTTTATAATATACGATTTTAATGGGTTAATATCAACTGATAAAGTAAATAAAAATTTTTATCAAAATTTTTAGTGTAGACTTCTAACGGGGTTCATGTTAGACTGAATAAGATATGCCCCGTTAGAAGTCTTAGCCAGAAAAAATTATCTATAATTTTTTCTGCAAGGCACTAAGGGGGTAATAAGAATTAATGGTCTGTTTTCTCAATAAGTAATTAATATCTGAGACGACAGACTTCTAACGGGGTATGGAAGCCTTGAACCAGGCTAAAAGCCTGATTGAAAATTCCCAAAATATTATGATTCTGCCATCCCAGGAATTAGACGGGGACAGTTTAGGTAGCGCCCTGTCCCTTTTTTTTACTTTAAAAAAAATGGGAAAAAATGCAAATGTCAGACTGGAAAACGTTCCGGAAAAATTCCGCTTTTTGACCGAATTCCAATCTGCCTCGCCCCAGAATTTCGTCATCAACATCAACGGCTCGGAAAAAGAAATCTCGGAAATGCGTTACGAGAAAGACGAACAAGGGCTGAAAATTTATCTTACCATTAATAAAGGGGAAGTGAAAGCAAAAGACATTTCTTTTCCAGCCCTTGCCCAAAATAACCTCAGCCCCGACCTTTTGATTACCTTGGGGGTCGCCTCGTTGGAAAACTTAGGAGAATATTTCAACCAGAATTCCCAGCTTTTTTCCGAAACGCCAGTCTTAAACATTGACAATAAACCGGCTAATGAGAACTTTGGCGAGGTTAATTTGATAGAAATAACTTCTTCCCGGGCAGAGATTCTGACTAATTTAATCAAGTTGATCGACTCGGAAATGTTCGACGAGAAAATCGCTACCTGCCTTTTAACCGGGATCGTCTGCGCCAGCCAGAATTTCCGCAGCCCGAGGACGAGACCGAAAACCTTCGCCGTCTCTTCTTTCTTGATTGAAAAAGGAGGCGATCATCAAAAAATCATCCAGCATCTCTACCGACAAAAAAACATTTCCCAAATAAAGTTGCTGGGGAAAATCCTAGGCAAGATAAACCTCGACGAAAAAAGAGAACTATATTCCGCTTCCTTGACCGAGAGTGATTTTAAGGAGTGCGGCGCCGTTTCCAGCGACCTAAGCTTTGCGATTGAAGAACTTAAATTCAACTTCCGCTATCTGCCGAACCTTTTAATCCTTTGGGAAAGCCACGCTTCCCCGACCTTGGTCAAAGGCGTTTTCTATTCGCCAAACTTGAATTTGGTCAGAAAAGTTTTAGAAAACTTTGAAGGTGCTTCACGAGGCGAAGGAGCGATTTTCCTGGTTAGGGATGCTGACCTTAATTCAGCCCAAGAAAAAATATTAAAGGTTATCTAACTATGGAGGAAATAACCGGAAAAATTCAAATTTCCTCTCCCCAATTCGCTGAACTGCAAAAAAGGGTAAAAAATATCGCCGAATTTCAAAAAGAATGTCAGGACTCTTTAGCTAAAAAAACAACCGAGCTTTTGGAAATTATCGTGGGAGGAGGATTGACTCTCAACGCTTCCGATATCCATCTCGAACCGCAAGAAGAAAATGCGAAAATTCGGGTCAGGGTTGACGGAATTTTGCAGGATGTAATCGCCATTGACCGGGCTGTTTACGAAGCTGTGCTCGCCCGCATCAAATTATTGTCGGGACTTAAACTTAACATCGCCAACCGCCCCCAAGACGGCCGCTTTTCGGTTGCGCTGCCGCCCGAAACAGACAATTTGGTGATTGAAGTCAGAACTTCCACTTTGCCGGCCGAAAAAGGAGAAGCAATCGTTTTAAGGCTTTTGAATCCCAAGAGCTTGATTGGTATGGAAAAATTGGGCTTGAGAAAAGACCTACTGGAAATTTTTAAGAGAGAAATCAGAAAACCGAACGGCATGGTTATCGTAACCGGACCCACGGGCAGCGGCAAAACCACCACCTTGTACGCCTTTCTGAAAGAAATCCAAAAACCCGAAATTAAAATCATCACCATAGAGGACCCGATCGAATACCACCTCAAGGGAGTTTCCCAAACCCAGGTGGCTTCGGAAAAGGGTTACGATTTTGCCTCGGGCTTAAAATCGATCATGAGGCAGGACCCCGATGTTATTTTGGTCGGTGAAATCAGAGACCTGGAAACCGTGGAAACGGCACTGCAGGCGGCCCTGACCGGACATTTAGTCTTGACCACGCTGCACACTAACGACGCGGCCGGCACCGTTGCCCGGCTCACCAATCTGGGCGCCAAACCTTCGAATATCGGACCGGCAGTCAATCTGGCTGTCGCTCAAAGATTAATTAGGCAAATCTGCCCGAAATGCGGCCAATTGAAAAAAATATCGGCCCAGGATTTGCAGAAAATCAAAAAAGAGCTGCAAGGTGTCCCCCAATCGGTCAAAATACCCAAACTTTCCCCAGACTTAAAAATACCGCAGATAAAAGGATGTAAAATCTGCAATTCCACCGGTTATAAGGGAAGAATAGGAATTTTTGAGGGATTTTTGATGGACGAAGAAGTGGAAAGGTTTGTTCTGGCTAATCCCTCTATTGCCGCTTTGAGAAAAAAGGCGATGGATAACGGCATGGTATCGATGAAGCAGGACGGATTTATCAAGGTCCTGGAAGGTATGAGCACTTTGGCAGAAGTAGAAAGAGTAACGGGAGAATAAAAAAAACAACTCCTGAGCTGAGGGCTACTCTAGTTTAGGAACATAAAGTTTAGAATTTCTCCGAGGAATGGCCTCGCCTCACCCCGTTAGAGACTCCAATTATAATCCAAGATATAAATTTCTTTGCTAATCAGCTTTGAATTGCAAAGTCTCTAACGGGGCAAGCCAGACCATCCGGCTAAGAGAAATTCCTACCCCCAGCTCAAGAGCTGTTTTGATTGATTAGGTTAACCCCCTATTATAAGGCAATATGAAAAATTTGTCAAGGGCGAGCTTGCTTTTATTCCTTTTTGCGGCGGCAGGAGCAATTCTAGCCAATCCGGTTTTAGCGGCAGAAAAAATAGACGTGAATACCGCCCCCTTGGAGGAGTTGGTCAAAATCATCCATATCGGGGAAGCAAGGGCGAAAGAGCTGATTTCCTTAAGGCCCTTCTCGTCGTTAGACGACTTAATGAAGATAAACGGCGTAGGCAGCTTAAGAATTGCCGATATTAAAAAACAAGGCTTAGCCTGGGTGGACGAATCTTATCAAGTTGAATCTCAAACGACAGAACCTCAACCCATATCAAGCAAGGGCTTGACGGCTGCAGGGGAACCAATATTCAAAACGCCGGCTTCTTTCACCGTATTTCTAATTGCAGCGCTGGTCGCCATCTTTTCAGCAGTAATAATCTTAGCCCTTGAAAAGAAAGTTAGAATCGGGTTAAGATAAAATATATGTCTGGTCATTCGCATGCTAAAAAAATAAAACATCAAAAAGAACTCACCGACCAGAAAAGAGGCACGATCTTCTCAAAGGTAACGAGGCTTATTTCGGTTGCCGTCAAAGAAAGCGGGCCTAACCCGGAAACCAACGCCAAATTGCGCATGGCGATTGAAATGGCCAGAGAAGCACGCATGCCCGGAGAAAACATTGACCGGGCAATTAAGAAAGGTACCGGCGAGTTGGCGGGCGAGAAGCTGGAATCGGTTATTTTTGAAGCCTACGGCCCGGGCGGCGTCGCTATTATCATTGAAGGCATCACCGACAATAAAAACCGCACCTTGGGAGAGGTGAGGCAAATCCTCAACCAAAACAACGGCAAGTTGGTGGGCGAAGGCGGAGTGAGATGGATGTTCGAAAGAAAATCTCAAAAACCCGGCTCTTTAGAATGGATCCCTAAACAAGAAATGGAGGTTTTAGAAAAAGACAAGAAGGACTGCGAAAAGCTTTTTGAGGCGCTGGATGAAAACGATGCGGTGCAAGAAATTTACTCTAATATCAAATAGGCGAAGAGGTAAAACCTCTTCTTGACCTTCACTCGGCTTCGCCTCGTTCGGTGGACAAGGAAGCCTAATTATGGCTAAAGAAAATTATACCCGAAGAAAACTCATTAAATCGCTTGAGAACGAAGGCTGGATTTGTTGGGCGCCGCCAAAAGTGCGGTTCCAGCAGAGCGATGTCTTCGGGATTATCGACGTTTTGGCCTTAAGAAGAAACCAAAGGAAAAATATTCAACTGACAACCCTTCCTAATGTCGCCGCCAGGAGAAAAAAAATAACCGCTTTCCTGGCCAGCAATCAAATACAGCTGCCGGTGGAGATTTGGGCATGGCACCCGCGAAAAAAAGGATTTAAAAAAGAGAAGGTCAATATTAAACTAAAAACCCAAAAAAAGGCCGGGAGGGCTTGACAAGTTCGCTGGAAACCTTATAATACCCCATAGAACCAAAACTTGGTTCTTTTTATAACCGAGAAGAGCCAAGGAAAGGTCGAGTAAACTGAAAGAGAAATTAAATAAATCAAAACATGACTTACGAGGAAACTTTAAACCCTGTCGTTGCTGAAGACACCCCTGAAGAGGAAACTCCTGCAAAAGATGACGAAAAAACTGAAAAAGACAGCGGAAGCGAAGAAGTATAAATTAAAAACCCCTGCTAAGAGCAGGGGTTTTTAGTTAGTCAATCTTCAGGAACTTTCTCTTCCCTACTTGGATAATCATGCCCTTTTTTATCTTTATATTCTTCTGCCAATCTCGCTGGACTTCCCCGCCTATCCTGACACCGCCCTGCTCCGCCAGTCTTTTGGCTTCCGATCTCGATGGAGCCAGTTTTATTTTAGTTAATAAGTCGAGGAGGTTAAGGTTTTTTTCTTTGATGGAGGTTGTCGGCATTTTGGAAGGCAGTTTCTTTTCTCTAAAAACTTGATTGAATTCTCTCTCGGCTTCGGCAGCCGCTTTCCGGCCGTGATATATTTCCACTGTCTCACGAGCTAATTTAGCCTTGGCCTCCCGAGAGGGTAAACCTTTTATTCTTTCCAATAATGCCTTGGTGCATAATTTAAAACAATCTTTAATAACTTCGTCCGGCAAGGCCATTATTCTCCCATACATTTCGTTTGGAGGAAGATCTAGCCCAATAAAGCTTTCGGTTTTTGACATTAATTTGCGACCGGTTTTAGGATTGACTAAAAGAGGTGTAGTAATGACGAATTTCTCTTTATTTTTATAAATTTTCATCAGGTCCCTCCCCACCAGCATATTAAATGTTTGGTCGGTCCCACCCACCTCAACATCAACGTTCATTGCCACCGAATCGTAGCCCTGAAATAAAGGGTACAAAAACTCATGGAGGTATATTTCTTTGTTCTGTTTTAACCTTTCTTGGAACATCTTTCTTTTAATCATGTACCCTTGGGTAAAAGTAGCGGCTAATCTGATAATTTCCTGCATTGTTAATTTGTCTAGCCACTCACTATTAAATTTTAATTCAATCGGGTTCTTTTTAGATTTAAAATCTAATATCTTGGCTACTTGCTGTTGATAGGTTTTACAATTCGCCAATACTTGTTCCTT
>Ga0210057_1011052_pt1 | contig 10067 bp, 9 predicted proteins | sample CryGeyCG2114_010_2_FD_183968 | JGI IMG/M metagenome (GOLD analysis project Ga0210057, IMG submission 183968) | Groundwater microbial communities from aquifer - Crystal Geyser CG10_big_fil_rev_8/21/14_0.10 (SPAdes) (version 2) | ecosystem: Environmental > Aquatic > Deep subsurface > Groundwater ...
TTTTTTGGGTAAAGTTAGGATTGCTTAAAAATTTATTAACTAAATATTCACCAAATTCATCTGAGTCTTTTTCACCAAAATAAAACCACAAATGGAAACCTTTATATATTCCCAAAACTTTTTTATAAGCCCGACCTGAAGGATATTTAAATTCATTAGCAAAACACGTTATCCAAATATCAGAAAAAAAGAAATCCATATCTGGTATATCCTCAGCTAACATCCATGGGTCATTATCATTTAAATATTTTAATTTCGTCATATAATTTTTACTTATTTATTTTTCTAACAACCCCCTTAGTCGCATCCACTTCAACTATATCTCCATCTTTTAGTATTTTAGTGACCAAATCAACCCCTACAATAGCTGGTATATTTAATTCACGAGCCACAATAGCTGTATGGCAAGTTAAACCACCAGCTTCACCAATTAACGCCCCAGCTTTTTTCATTGCTGGCACCAAATTAGGATTAGTTTGGAATGAAACCATAATATCACCCTTTTTCATTTTACTCATATCATTTGGTAAATTAACAATTTTTACCCTACCTTTTACTTTCCCAGCACAAGCGCATGTTCCACTCAACTCATTTATCTTGCCAACTTCAATTTTTTCCCATTTAATTCTATCTAAAAAGTTTTTAGCTTTTAGACCACTTAAAATTTCATATTTATTTTGAGTTACATAGTCAACACATAATTTTAATCTTGCATTTAATTCATTTACCTCAAATTTATTATTTAATATTGCTTCTATGATTTCCCAATAAGTCATAGCCCGCACTTGTTCTAATGACAAACCTAAACGCTTGCTGATTTCTTTAAATAAAAATTCATAACAATACATTCCATGATATAATGCCATTTTACGATAATCTTTAATAAACACCATTCGCTTTGCCATATCGATTAATTTTGTTTGATGGGCATTAAATTTTATTTTCTTCATTAAAATAGTTTGTTTTTGGAGAATTGATTTTTTATTTTTGATTAATTTATTAAGCATTTTTTGTGGTTGGGTCCCTTCTCTTAATAAGGCTTGCCAACGACCAATAAAATCTTCCAAACTGTAACCAGGGCCACGATATTGATAGGGAATATAGGCATATTTTTTATAATGTCCTATTATTTTAATATATATTTTTTGATCAATGCTTTTAAGTTCGCTGGTCAACCAATCTAAATCACTTTGAATAAATGTTTCTCGTACTTTTTTATTTTTATAGATTATTTCAGCTAATTTTAGAAAGTTATGTTCTTCATTTTCCACCATACTCATTTCTTTGGGGGTTGATAATATGGGAAAAATTTTCATTGGTGATAACTGTAATTTTTGTTTTTTAATTTGTTCACTTACCATTTTTAGTAATGCTTGAGTTACTAATTCTTTATCTGCATCAGCATTCCATGATATTGAAGAACCGACTCCATGAGATAAAGTGTGATATTTTAGTGTTCTTTTAAAATGAACAATTAAATTTTGATTACTTAGTGTATGTAATTTTAATTTAGTTAATATTTTAGCATTAATAAAAAATTTACTTGACCAATCCTCAACATTATTAATAATATTTAACGCCCATTTTGGATTTTCTATCATTTTATCAGCTAAAAATTTACATTGTTTATCAAATTCTTTTCTCTGATAACACATCCATGATTCATCTCCTTTATATAAGGTAAAATATTTAGAGACTTTATTACCCAAACCTCTTTCCGGCCATTCTTGCATCATAAATTTAAGGGCACCGCTCATCATAAAAACAGTGTTCATCGGAATCTCACTTATTTTAGCCCAATTGTTGTTAACTTGTTTTTTTAACATATAATAATTTAATAATTCTATATAATCTATTCATTATTTTTTCCAATCACTAATAACTAATTTTTTACCAGCTTTTTTAATAGTTAGTTTTTGACGTTCTTTCCATTTAAAGTCTTTTATTAATTCTTTGGGGATATTGATGTAGTATGTTTTACGGCCGTTTTGTATTATTTTTCGTGTGTATTCCTTCATATAATTATAATTATTAATTTATAATAGACTTTCATGTGAACGTTCCAATGAACGTTCACATGAACGTTCATTTAAAGTATTTAAATTTATAAAGTAGTTATTGGTCGACTTTGAGTAATATAAAATTTATTTTTAACTATTGCCCATTCAATATCACATGGAAAGCCATAATGTTTTTCTATTTTTTCACACAGTTCAGCTAATTCAATAATTTTTTTACCCAACAGTTTTTGTTGTTCTTGCCTAGTTTTAATAATTTTAACAGTTTTGGTAATTTTACCAACTTTAGTAATCATTTTTTCTTGTTTGGCAATATTAATATCCATTATTGACCAATCACGTTTATCGATCACATAAGCATCGGGAGTAATTTGTCCAGACACAATGGCTTCACCTAAACCCCACCCGGCTTCAATAATCATTTGGTTTTTATCTTGGGTTACCGGATGAACTGTAAAAGTAATTCCACTGATTTCAGATTGCACCATCGTTTGAATAACCACTGCCACGGAGACTTTAGCTTTAAGTAATTTTTTTTCATGGCGATAAAAAATAGCTCTGGGAGTAAATAGCGAAGACCAACATTTTTTGACATTAGCAATTAAATTTTTCCCATCCGTATTTAGATATGTTTCTAACTCACCGGCCCAAGAAGCATCACTAGAGTCTTCAGCGGTCGCTGAACTTCTAACTGCCACGAGAGGAGCTTTAAGTTTTTTGAATTCAGTGATAATTTCTTGTTTTAAATCTATTGGGAATTTAGCCTTATCAATTAAATTTCTAATTGTGTTGGCATATCTATCAACTGAATTTATATCTTTATAATTTATTTTATTTAGTTGAGCTTGGATATCTTGAGCTAAATCAGTTTCTATTAAAAATCTATCAAAAGCATTAGCCAACAACACAAAACCTGGTGGCACTGGAATTTTAGCTTGAGTCATTTCGCCTAATGATGCCCCTTTACCACCAGCTATGGCTACATCTTTTTTACTAATTTGTTTAAAATTTTTACAAAAATTCATATTATTTAAATTAATTATTATATCTTAATCTTACTAAATTCAGCCAATTTTTGCAAAAAAAAATCCCCTAGACCGCTCAATGGGATAGGGGATTAAAGATTGGTGTTTTTAATATTATATTTTAATATAGTTTAGTGTTTACTAATTACAACTACCTGCTGGTACAGCCTCTCCAGTAGCTTGAGTATTTAAAACATTTTCACAGCCAGCGACATCATTATATCTACAAAAATTAGCTTTAATTGTTTCTGCATCTAGACCGCTAAAAAGATATTTATTATTAACCATCCAAGTTGGGCTAGCTCCGATTCCTAAAACATTACCTAATTTAATATTTTCATTAAGTAACGTTTTTCCTTCACTGCCACTAAAACAAGTTTTAATCTTTGGAAAATTAGTTCCACAACTGGTCCAATCCCCAGTAATATTTTGGTTTCTGCACCAAATATAATCCATATAACTGTTTGGATAATATTTAATAGCACATAATTCACGAATATTTTCATCTACTTCCGGTTGACCATGGAGTGAATTAAAAGTTCCATCAGCATTGGCTTCGGCAATATAATTAATATTAAAATTAATATTATTATCAAAATTTGGCAAAACTTCCGCCATGGCATCTAAAGCTTTAGTACCATAGGGGCACTGACTCATTACAAAGATATCTAGCCGACCAGCGATTTCTTCTCGACATACCATATCATTTTCACAATCAGCATCAGCACAATCTATTTGTCCATTTCCAGTATCATCTTTATCATTATCACAGATTTCTTTTAAAGGATTATGAATGGCACCAATGGCAAGATTATATAAATCATCAACTGGTGTTAAATAGTTAGCTACTTGAGTATAATTATCAGTTTCTTGTACTTCCTGGCTGAATAAAACTGCTGGTAATAAAGTTAGTTTATATTTATTAAAAAATTCTTTACCATCATTTGTATTATAATCAAGTTTCTCAAATTTAACTTTATCAAAAGTAGCTTCAAGTTGTTGAATTAGTTGAGCTGTATCACATTCTGGTTTTTGACATCTTGAATCTTCAATTAAATAAGCTGTGAATTCTTTATCTTGTGGTAGGTCGTCACATTTGGTGGGCTTATTATTCAAAACTTCACAAAAAGATCTTTGTAAGGCAATTTCGGTGCGTGGGCCACTATAAATTTCCTGATTAATATAAAAAGTTGGACTGGCACTAACCTTTAGGTCTTTAGCTTTATTTAAACTAGCTACTAGTAAATTTTTACCAGTTTCACCTTCGGCACAGTCTTTAATTGTAGCGAAATCAATATTAGTTTCATTGGCACATGATTCAAACGAACTAGCTAAGTCTTGATAGTTTTTATTTTGGCATTCAAGATAATTCCAAAATTTATCATTAAAATATTTTTTAACACATAATTGGTAAAGATTACCATCTACCTCTGGTTGGCCATGCAGTGAATTAAAAGTTCCATCGCCGTTTTCTTCAGCAATATATTCTACATTAAAATTAATGTAATTTTCAAAACCATCCATGGCTCCCAAAACAACTCCTTCAGCTTGTGATCCATAGGGGCACTGACTCATTACGTATAAATCAAGATTAATTTTATCACCACTATTATTTTCCATTTTAGAAGTTAAATAGGCTCCGCCCAAAAGAACTATTAATAAAATAGCAAAAACAATAATCTTTTTACCTTCTTTAAAGGCACTAGTTTTCTTAATTTCACTCATATTATCTTATTTAATTATTAATATATTATATTTATATAATGTTTTATAATTTTAACACTTTAATAAAAAAAAGCAAATTTTTAGAAAATTAAGGGATGTTTAATTAAACAAACAAAAAACACCTCTTAGTGAGATGTTTTTGGTGGTACGCCCAGTAGGATTCGAACCGTTAAAAAGATTCACTGGATCTTTTTAACCCTTCTCCTTACTGAGAATATGCCAGTGGCATATTCTCAGGGAGCTGCGAGCAGCTTTCTTTTAAAACAAAAAACACCTCTTAGTGAGATGTTTTTGGTGGTACCTGCCTGTCGGCAGGCAGGCGCCCAGTAGGATTCGAACCGTTAAAAAGATTCACTGGATCTTTTTAACCCTTCTCCTTACTGAGAATATGCCAGTGGCATATTCTCAGGGAGCTGCGAGCAGCTTTCTTTTAAAACAAAAAACACCTCTTAGTGAGATGTTTTTGGTGGTACCTGCCTGTCGGCAGGCAGGCGCCCAGTAGGATTCGAACCGTTAAAAAGATTCACTGGATCTTTTTAACCCTTCTCCTTACTGAGAATATGCCAGTGGCACATTCTCAGGGAGCTGCGAGCAGCTTTCTTTTAAAACAAAAAACACCTTTTAGTGAGATGTTTTTGGTGGTACGCCCAGTAGGATTCGAACCTACGACCTTCTCCTTAAAAGGGAGCTGCTCTACCAACTGAGCTATGAGCGCTTAACTATAGTATATAACTTTTTAGTAAAAAAATAAATGACAAGCTTAAATTCCATCTAAAAAAATAGTAGCACAATTTAAAAAAGTAGTCAATATAAATATTTTTATTCCACCTCAACCTCTTTACCAATTGGCACAACTTCAATCCAAATATTACCCGGTTTAAATTCTATCTCATTATTATTAGTGTCATAAAAAACAGTTCTAGTCTCAACATCACGTTTTTTCCAGCTACCTTGAATTTGTTGACCATTTCTAAAAATTAAAGCCTTACCACTACCAATTAAATCTAATTCAATACGACCCTCATCATCTAGAATTTTTTTCTCTGGTATAAATTGAACTATTACATTATTAACTTCAATTTGTTGGTTAATTAAAGCATCCAAATGTTTTTCTTCGCCCTGCCACCTCAAATAGGTTGCTGTACTGGTATTATATTTATAGCTAGCATCATAATCATTATTTTCTGAAAAACTAATTTTAATATTATCAGCTGTTATTATATTGGTAGTTTCAAAATTCTCATTAAATTTCCAAGCTCGATAATTGGGTATATCTTCGCCCAATTCCCAATCAATAATTGCTTGGGCTAATTTATTACTTGAAGTAAATAGATTATGTGGTGACAAGCGAGAATAAACTCGCCAAAAATAATCTGGTCCCCACCAAGCAATTTCTTCTAAATTATTTATAGCTAGCTCCTCAATTTTTTGTAAAGCCTCTGGAGAGCCTCCGGAATGTGCCAAAAGAGCATCATATTCTTTTGCTAATTCTAAAAAATAAGGTCTAACAGATCTAACTGGGCCAATTTTAATTATCGTTTCTTTAAGTTCATTTTTGGGAGTATATAGAGCCAAAAATCTTGTAAAATTACCTTCCACTAAAACTTCATAAACTATACTGGCTTCACCTAATCCATAATTTGGCCAAGCATCAAAATGATTATCTACCATAACTGCGACTGGCCATAAATTTTGGTTAGCTTCATCAGTTAATACACCATCAATTCTTCTGATGGTGATTTTTTCTTCAGTTTCCACAATACTTTTTTCAGTGGTATTATTCTTTTCATATTCATTTTGTTGATTAATTATTTTATATAAGTTATATCCTAAGAATCCTTCTAGGATAACGAAAATACCAACTAAAGTTATTAGCTGGTATTTTAATATTTGGTTAATCTTATCAGAAACGAATTTCATTAATTTAGCAAAAATTAATTAATTTACCCTAGCACCATATTGCTGGTGCTGGATTTATTTTTTTTCTTCTTTTTTATCACCTTTTTCTTCCCCAGGTTTATCTTCACCAGTGTCTTCTTCTTTTTCCTCACCTTCAATGGCAGCTTCACCTTCAACTTCTTCTTTGACTTCAGGCTCTTCAATTATTTCTTCTCTAATTTCTCTAAGAGTTGCCACTGGAACTGCTCCGTCAGTAATTAATTCTAAACCTTCAGGTAAATTAATATCTTTAGCTAAAATAGTATCATCAAGTTCTTTCAAATATTTGCTAGCATCAAATTCAATTTCTTTTATTAAATCTTTAGGTAAACATTCAACAATAATTTTATCTAGGTTAGCGATAACTTCGCCACCAGTATTTTTTTCAATTTGGTCACTACCCAAAAGATTTATAGTAACTTCCACCTGTGTTTTTTTAGTCATATCTAGTTGATAAAAATCAACATGAATATAATTTCCATTTAATGGATTGTGTTGTACATCATGTACTAGCACTTTAATTGTGTCTTTATCGTCTACAGTTAAATCAATTAAAGTAGATTCACCAACTGCCTTGTAAGCTTTTTCAAAATTTTTATAATTAATAGTTAAATTTTGATTTTTACTTTTGGGACCATAAATCACCGCAGGTATTTCTTCTTGATTGCTCTTAAAATCTTTTTTTCTAGATTGTACACTAAGTTTAACATCACTCATAGTTTTATCATTAATTTATCTTTTTAAATATTTCTAAAACATTATCATTGCTAATGGTTTTATTTTTTCTCATTTTAACTACATCCTCATAATTTAAATCAGTGGCCATTCCGATTAGGGTTATACCCATTATATCTTGATATAATAAGGATATAATTCCACCATGACATTTAGGACAATTACTGTGTGCTAAAACAGTATCACCAGCATTTTCTACCATTTTTATGTTAGTAGGTTTATAGTTTTTATTACACAAAGGGCATAATATAACAGCCTCTTTTTTAAGTTGATTTAAAATAACGTTCATATTTTTAGATTAATTTTAGTATAGATTAAAAATCAATTTATGTCAAATTTGAACAAGTAAATAAAGTAAATTAAGCAAGACTAGTAAAATCAGCAAATTTAATTTAAAATAATTTTTTTATACCACCGTTTGTCTAAGTCTAATACTTTCAATAATTCCAATAGCTAGCATACACATTAATAAGAAAGAACCACCGTAACTCACAAAAGGGAGTGATAAACCCACAATTGGCAAAATGCCGATGTTCATGCCAATATTAATGATAGTCTGTATAAAAAATATTAAACCAAATCCATAAATTACATAAACCCCAAAATCATCCCGAGCTTGTTTCATAATGAAAATAAGCCTCATAAAAAGAGACATAAAAAAAAGGACAATTAAACTCGTGCCTAAAAAACCTAATGTTTCAGCTGCGGTTGCAAAAATAAAATCAGTGGTAGTTTCTGGTAAGAAACGTAATTGGCTTTGGGTGCCTAGTCCCAAACCCCTACCTATTAATTGTCCAGAACCTACGGCAATAATAGCTTGTCTAACATTATAACCTTCATCAAGGGGGTCATCCATAGGGTTTATAAAAGTATTAATTCTAGTTTTTTGATAATCTAGTAAAACAAAATTCCATAAAACGGTACTGATTACTATAATTATTAAAATAATAAATATTAAATTTTTTAATTTCATACTAAGCAACATATAGAATCCAAAACCAATGCCCATCATAACTGCAGCTGAACCAAAATCAGGTTGGAGCATTGCTAAACCTACTGGAATGAGTGTTATTAACCCCACCGAAAATATTGTTGACCATTCTTTTTCACGGCCTTTATTTCTTGAATATAACCAAGCTAATATTAATACTAAAGCAAATTTCATTAGCTCAACTGGTTGCAAACCAAAACCAAAAATAGAAAACCATCCAGTCGTCCCTCTAATTGTTGTTCCCCAAAATAGAACTATCACCAATAGAATTAAAGATATGCCGTATAAAACCATGGCATAAGTTTTCCAGCGACGGTAGTTAATAATACTGGTTATGATTAATAGGATTACACCCAAAATAAAAAATGACAATTGTTTATTAAATAATGTCCAATCAGGGTTAGCTACATTTAAAGTTCCACTATATAAAATAGCTAGCCCAAAAAAAGATAATAAAAAAACAGGTGCCAATAGCAACCAATCAAAGTTTTTTAAATATGTAAGATATTTGTTAAGCGCCATAGCCTAAATATTAAAAGTAAATTAAGCTATTATTCATAACCCGAAGGACTGTCAGGCGTTGTCTCTAACTTCATAATTACATTTTCATTTAACAAATTAACTTCAGGGTAAACTTCGGTTTTATAGACCCGTGTTTCTATATTTTCATACCAGTTTAATTCCAGTTCCCTAGTTTCTCTAGATAATAATTTATTAATTACAATATAATCTACCGCCAAAGGTTGCATTGCTTTATCATACAAAACAATTGGTGCTCCTATTTCCCAATAGTCAAAAGGGGAGTCATTATATATTTCAATGGTACTAATTCCTGAGTATATATTTGAATTGCTGGCTTCAAAATTACTTTTAGTTATCTCAAATTTATCTTTATAACTTAGTAGACTGAAATCTCTAATTCTTTGCCAGCTGGTATCTAAAATTTTTAATTGAATATTTTGAGCACTAGCCGCATTAAAATACATTAAGTATTTTTCACTTGCGGGTAGTATAAAAGTATTTTTTGGTTCTAATTCTTGTCCAGCTACTACAAAAGTATATTTAATATTCATTACTGCCCAAACCTCATTATTATTAATTACCTTAACAATAAAATTATATTTATCATTATTAGTTGGAATAACGATTGGTTTTTCAAAATATAAGTCTTGTGGTTGAAATTTTTCTATAGTTTGATTATTTACTAGGTTAACAGATAATTGCGATAAATAGGTTTCATCTTTAAGTAAGCCAGTTTTATAATTAATCCACATAGTCCCCAACATAAACAAAATTAATAAATCTACAAAAAAGAACATGAACAAACTAGCCCGTTTGATAAAAACTTTATTTTCTGTATAAAAATAAGCTAACTTAAGTTTCCACTCAGGTATTTCTTGAGTAATAGTTGTTTGTATTTTTTCATCATTTTTCATAATGTTATTATATCATTAAAACATAGGGAAGACAAAAATTATTTTTAGAAATTATCCTCCAATTCACAATAAAAATATTCTTGTTAGGTGATGGAGGATTTCCCTTAGGGAGAGAAATTATTTTTTAAAATTACATTTTTTCTGGTGCACTCACTCCCAAAATAGTTAAAACATTTTCTAAAACTTGTTTGGTAACCTT
>Ga0210057_1011053_pt1 | contig 10067 bp, 7 predicted proteins | sample CryGeyCG2114_010_2_FD_183968 | JGI IMG/M metagenome (GOLD analysis project Ga0210057, IMG submission 183968) | Groundwater microbial communities from aquifer - Crystal Geyser CG10_big_fil_rev_8/21/14_0.10 (SPAdes) (version 2) | ecosystem: Environmental > Aquatic > Deep subsurface > Groundwater ...
ACCCCGTTAGATGAGCGAGCTTGCGAGCTCTATCTAACGGGGTAAAGGTTTTCTAGATAAATTTTCGGCGGCTTCGCCTTGAAAATTTATAGAAAGCCCTTTAGACAACTTTTTGAGGCAGAGAATCGATGGCTTATTAGTACCTCTCGGCTAAATTCGTTACCGAACTTACACCTAAGGCCTATCAACCCAGTAATCTTCTGGGTGCCACCTAAATAATTACTTATTTAACGATACTTAATCTTGGGAGGGGCTTCGCGTTTAGATGCTTTCAACGCTTATCCCGGCCGAACATAGCTACCCGGCGTTTCGGTTGGTACCGAAGCCGGTAGACCAGAGGTTCGTTCATCTCGGTCCTCTCGTCACATAATCTTCTATCACTAGAAGTGTAGACTATATCTTCACCCGCCTAAGTTTTTACAAAGTAAAAATTTTGGCGGGGTCGGCGTATTAATAGAAAAATAAACTTCATATTTTTCCATTCCGGCTCCGACATAATGTCAGAGCACAAGTCGTTACGGGGTCAAACCTAAAATTTTTAACAGTTCTTTTTTATTCTTTTTTCTTTTAGTCACATAATTTTCTGACTGAATTTTCAGAATATTATCAACTAATCTTTTTAATTCTTGCTTCGTCAATTTGCTTTTTTGAAGCAATCTTGTTGATGTCAAAAGAACTTTCGCCTGAATTTTCTTGAATTTGATGAACGGTAATAAATTTTGTAATATCCCTTCTATTTGTTTGTAACCGTTTATTCTTAATTCTGTGATTCCGTCATTTCTTCTGGAAACATAACCAATATTAAGGATATTACGAATCCAATAAAGCGGTTTTTCGTGGCGGCTATCCTGATAAAAACAGATAGTAACCATAAAACGCTTTCTGGATTTATTGCCGTCTTTACGTTTTTTTATCTGCAACATTAAACTCCCATCACCATCAAGAAATCCAGCGATATACGCAAAATCAATTTTAGATCGACTTCCCACGGTATTATCTTACAATCGGCAGCGAGGTAGCGCAAGAAATAAAAATTTCTTGTGCTCGCCGAGCGAACCGATTGATGAAGCGAAGCTTCATAACATCTCTTGGTCCTCAAGTAAATTATTACAAGACCGATCGTAATAATTAAATAATAAGATTCCACCGTTATTAGCCGAATTTTCAATCCAAATTACTTCGGAAGGTAGCAATTCATCTTACTAGAGACAACTTCCCTCAAGTATCAACGCTGACAGTAGATAGAGACCAACCTGTCTCACGCATATTTATCCACGTATTACTACGGGTATGGACTATACCATCTTCTTTTTATTTTTTACTTTGGGGAAAAAGAAGATCGACGTATTAGTCCGACGTTACGTCGGACTCCGTCCCTTGTTATCGGGACAAGTCTCTACGGGGTCATACAATATCAAAATGTAAATATCAAAATGTAAAATGACAGTGTAAAATGTTAAAATTTTAACGAATTAAAACATTTTTAATTTTGAATTGTCATTTTGATTTTTGAATTTTGATTTTTTAATTTTTGTAGACTTCCCTCGGTATTATCCCAAGATACAACAAGTTGAAATGTGTATTGGGACTTCACCGATATGAGTCGATTTTTTCTACGCTCCAATGTTGCCATTGGAGGCCGCCGCACTCTTATAACAATCAGAGTGTTTGCTGACGGTTTGAACCCAGCTCACGTATCCTTTTAATTGGCGAACAGCCAAACCCTTGGGACCTTCTTCAGCCCCAGGATAGGATGAGCCGACATCGCATTTTGTCTATTATTACTAATAGTGTGGACTATATCTTCATCCTTTCTATCTTAGAAAGGCGCTGACGTATTAGCTAGAAACTATGTTTCTAACTTCGCCCTGTTGCAACCCAATGCATCGGGCAAGTCTCTACGGGGTTATAACTCAATTTTATATCTCATTGAAGGAATAATTTCTTCGTTCAGCAGTGCTCGTAATGTAGTAAGTGAAAATTTCAGAAAACGCAACCGATAATACTGTTTATCTTTATTAAGAGTTACTTCCAAATTGAGCTTTTGAAGAGCTCGCACTAATTTTTTCTGATCTTGAACGCTAAATTGCTGAGTATTCAGGTATACGTCATTAGTTCTGCAACGACCTCCATCGTCCATAAACCAGACCGCTAAACTTGTTGGATCTAAGGTAAGATTCACAGGAATTATTTTCTTCGTTTCTCTATAAAAGAGTTGGTATAGAGCGGTTAGCTCTGGCAACTGCTTCGAGTAAAAACGATATGCAATTCTTGATCCATTACCTTTTCGCATTTTGGGCGGAGAACCAGAAATATTTTTTAGTATTTCATATTTCCAATCAACATATTCTTTTTGGGCAAAAGAATGGTTGATTTCCAAAAGAGCATGTTTTCTCTTCGGGATAATTCTTAGATAACCGTCTCCTAAAAGCGTTCCAATAATCAATGATTTTTGTTGTTGAGTTAAACTTCCCACGGTATTGTCCATACAATAATTCTATCATTATATGGAGTCCACCGTTATAAGTCAGATTTTTCTTTGATCGCATTACAGCGATCGGGAATGAAATTACTTTCATTGCACCCCAATGTGTTAAGGTGCCGAGCGGAGCCGTCGATATGGACTCTCGGGCTCCACTAGCCTGTTATCCCCGGGGTAGCTTTTATCCGGTGTCTCCGACCTTTCTATAAAGAATCGTCGGGTCACTAAGTTCTGCTTTCGCATCGGCGCGGCTTGTATGCCTTGCCGTTAAGCTGGCTTACGCCTTTACACGTCCAGCCCGATTTCCATCCGGGCTAAGCCAACCTTAATAAACTCCTCCGTTACTTTTTTGGAGGACAACGCCCCATTGAAACTGCCCACCAGACAATGTCCCCAAACGTTTTTGCCGTTCAGGTTAGACTTTAAAACTCGAAAGATGGGTGTTTCATTGACGGCTCCATCCCAACCGAAATCGGGACTTCAAAGCCTACCCACTACGCTACGCATTAAAGTTCTAAAATCAATATCAAGCTGCAGTAAAGCTCCCGGGGTCTTTTCGTCTAACTGCCAGTACCCCGCGTCTTCACGGGAATCGCATTTTCATCGGGCTTATCGTTGAGACAGTTCTCCAGTCGTTCCGCCTTTCGTGCGCTTCAGAACTTACCTGAAAAGGAATTGCGCTACTTTAACACAGTTATAGTTACTGCGGACATTGACGAGGGCTTCGGGCAGTAAGCCGCACCTCACTAAAGTTCGGTGCTCCATAGAACATGGAACATGGAACATAAAACATGAAACATAAAAATTAATTTAAAAATTTAATGCTCCATGCTTCAAGTTTCATGTTTTATGAAGCATCTCGCCTTAGTGAGATGCGACTCCCACCGTTAACCTTCTCGCATCGGTCAGGCGTCACCCCCTATACATCCTCTTACGAGTTAGCAGGGAGCTGTGTTTTTGGTAAACAGTCGCCAGAGATACTTTCGCTGCGGCCTCGCTCGAAAGCGAGGCAAGACATATTGCGAACTTACGTCTGCTTTTTTGCCGAGTTCCTTAACGATAAATTACCCGTTCCCCTGAGGCTTCTCGCCTCACCCACCTGTGGCGGTTTACGGTACGAAGCCCATTAACATGACTCTTAGAAGTTTTTCTTGAAAGACTCTTCAACTGAATTGAATTGGTAAAAACCAAAACTTTTTTCGGTTTCCGAAATTCGCCATTGAAAGCAACTCCAGCAGATTTTCTAGCCGGAGCATTTCTCGAAACAAACAACGCCAAACCATTAAGGCGCTCAATTTTATGTTCTTTGTCACTCCATCGATATTTAATGGGCGGGTCGGAATATTAACCGACTTCCCTTTAGCTGCGGCTTTCGCCATTGCCTTAGGATCGCCTAACCCTCCGTCGATTTTCGTTGCGGAGGAAACCTTGGATTTTCGGGGATCCGATTTCTCATCGGATTTGCGATTACTCATGCCAACATTCTCTCTTCCCAGCGCTCCAGTCGCCCTCGCGGGTCAACCTTCAGTGCACTGGAAATGCTCTCCTATCACCACACGCACCTCACTAAAGTTCGGTGCTCCATAGAACATGGAACATAAAACATTAAAAATATTTTAAAAAAATTTAATGCTCCATGATTTAAGCTTCATGCTTTATGAAGCATCTCGCCTTAGTGAGATGCGCATGATCCGCGTCTTCGGTAGTTTGCTTAGCCCCGGTAAATTTTCGACGCCCTCAACCATCGGATAGTGAGTTGTTACACACTCTTTAAAGGATGGCTACCTCTAAGCCAACCTCCTATTTGTCTCTGGTTGAAGACTTTCTTTCACACTTAGCAAACATTTGGGGACCTTAGACGGCGGTCAGGGCTTTTTCCCTCGCGACCATGGAGCTTAGCCCCCACGGTCTGACTGCCGGAAAACGATTTCTGGTATTCGGAGTTTGATTGATTTGTCGGACTTTCGCCCTTTACAAATCATCCAGTGCTCTACCCCCAGAAATTTATACTCCGACGCTAGTCCTAAAACTATTTTGGAGAGAACCAGCAATTCCCAAGCTCGATTAGCTTTTCACTTCTTGTCCCAGTTCATCCGAAAGTGTTGAACGGCTTACCGGTTCGGACCTCCAGCCGAATTTCTTCGGCCTTCATCCTGACCAGGACAAGCTCGCTTGGCTTCGGGTCTTACTCGTGCTGCTTATAGCGCTTTTAACACTTGGTTTCCCTTTGCTTCCCCTCAAAAGAGGGTTAAACTTGCAGCACAAATAAAGTCGTTGGCTCATTCTTCAATAGGCACCACGTCACCCATGACGCACCTCGCTAAAAGCTCGGCGCATGAATTATGAAGTATGAATAATGAATTAAGGACTTATATTTTCCCATAATTCATAATTCTTTATTCATTATTCTGCATCGAACGCTTAGTGAGATGCGCCTTTAGGCTCCGTGTCCTTGTAAGTGCATGGTTTCAGATTCTATTTCACCGGCCTCACCGGCCTATTTTTCACCTTTCCCTCACGGTACTTGTTCACTATCGATCGCAAAGCGTATTTAGCCTTAGGAGATAGTACTCCTGGATTCCCTCGAGACTTTCTGATCTCGAAGTACTTAAGAATAAAAATTTAAGAGTTTGCCGACTTTTGTCTACGAGGCTATCACTCCCTTTGGCACCGCTTTCCAACGGTTTCGACTAGCCAACACCGACACATCATCAAAATAATAATGAGTCGCGTGTCCCGATAAATCGGGACAAATTTGTAACTCTTCTCGCTCGCCCCGCTCGCTAATACGATACCAATATACGAATTGATGCTAATGATACGAATGGATACTAATAATTTTTTATTCGTATTTATTAGTATAATTCGTATGCATTCGTATATTAGTATCGCATCAGCGAAACGAAGTTGAGCGAATAATTCTCATCTTGCAACCCCTATTCGCACCTCACTAAAGTTCGGTGCTCCATGAAACATACAACATGAAACATTAAGCATTTTTAAAAAAATTTAATGCTCCTTGCTTCAAGCTTTATGCTTTATGAAGCATCTCACCTTAGTGAGATGCGTATAGGTTTGGGCTCATCCCTTTTCACTCGCCGCTACTTAGGGAATAAAAATCTTTTTTTGCTCCTCCGCTTACTGAGATGTTTCACTTCAGCGGGTACGCTATCTCGCCATTTATAGACGGGATCATCCCAATTTTATCGGGATAGGTTTCCCCATTCGGACATCCCCGGGTCAAAGATTGCTAGGCATCTCACCGAGGCTTATCGCAGCTACGCCACGTCCTTCATCGCCACTTTGCGTCAAGGCATCCACCATACACCCTTATTAATTCTCTACCTCAAAAAATTGTCTAACCCCGTTTAGAAATTGTCTTAAATTTCTTTATCTTTTTCTAAATTTATATTAGGAAATAGATTAAGCAAGATAAGTAGTATAAGAAAAAATTTACTTAAGTAAATTTTTTCGTTAAAGGTTTCTAACGGGGCTAATTCCGCATTAGAACACAGGTTCTATGCGGGGGTCATATTAAATTTTCAAAATTCTTTCCGGTTCAGCCATATTTTTCTTTACCCTCACACCGATAAAGCATTTTTAGCGCCGGACGCTAATGCTTAATTGGTCTGGGGGCAAATGATTTCGTTGAAATTAAAAACCGCCTTTTCAGGCGGGGCATAATCAGCAAAATAAAAAAATCAGCGCTTATCACCTCGCCTGTAATTGATATTTAAAATTCTGTTCATATGTATCTTAATTTTAGGTAAATAATAAACTTTGTCAACCCCGTTAGAAGTCTATCTTAAACTAACACTATATATAGTGAAATACAAACCAAGCTTGAGATTGGTTTTGGCAAATGCCAAGTAGAAAAAATTTAATAAATTTTTTCTACTCAAGACTTCTAACGGGGTCAAGCCCTCATTTTGCTAATTAACTTAATTCCTATCTCTTGTGGTCTATTTCGTCTCTCATTTTGGAAATAAGAGAAGAAGCATAATCTTTACCTCCCAAACCAAAAGCAATTCCGCCGGCTAAAGCGATCATCGCCACCAAGCCGGAAATAATTATGTTGAACAAGCTGCTGGCAATTCCTAATTGCGCCAAAGCGGCAAGCAATCCAAAAATAACCACTGTCCACCATGAAAGCGCGCCTAAAAAGTTTGCTTCTTTAGGACGAACGCCGGTTACGGAAACTTTTACTACGGATTTAAGAAATCCGGCAATAACGAAAGCTGCTAATGCTATTAAGACAGCTATAATGATGTTGGGAATGTAAGCCAGAATTGAACTTAAGAAACTGGAGAAAGCGTAGAAATTCAAAATATCCGAAGCTGCCAATACTGAAGCAATGACTATAAACCAATAGACAATCTTGCCTAAGAATTTTCCGGTATCAAGTCTCCAGCCGCCGCGTTTCAAATATTCCTCCAAACCTGAGCGGGTCAAAAGATTATCCAATTTTATCAACCGGATAATTTTTACCACTATCAGTTCCAAGACCGAAGCAACAATCAAACCGATGATAAAAATTATTAAAGCTCCCAAAATCATCGGGATAGCGCCTAACACCTGGACCCAAAGACCGCCTAAGGCCTGAAAGGTAACATCTCCCCAACTTTGTAATAATTGAGCCATAAATTTATTTTACGAATTACGAATTTTTTACGAATATACGAATTCGTATATTCGTAGTGATTAGTATTTCGTAAAGATTATTTTTTCGACCTTTTTATTGCTGATTTAATTATATCACATTGGAAACTATTTCGTGGTCAGGAAATAATACCAGGGGCGTTTTGCGCTGACTAAATTCCCGTTGTCGGCATTGACGGTCTGCGTCGTCCCGGCATTAATCTTTATCAGCCCGAAAAGCTTTCTTGCTTCGTTGACTTCCATTTTATAAACCGGACGGGAATTTTCCGTGGTCAACTGGACGGCTTGCGGCGCGATATTTAATTTTTCGGCTGCCTGGCTGGCCGTCATTTTGACTTCAACATTCGCTATTTTGAGGGCATTATCGGAAATAGAAACATTATCAGCCGTCACTTCCAGGTTTTTATCCTTAATAAGGACGTTCTGCCCTTGGGCTTCCACGCTTATCGGCCTGTCGCCGACATTAAGCAGTATCTTTTTCCCAACGGCTTCCACTCTCACGTTGTCAACTCTCACTTCATTTTTGTTGAAGTTTATATCCGTGGCCACCTGGCTGATTTCAGAGGCCTCAATTTCGTTCCGGTTCTTAATCAAGTCGCCGACCATCTGATTTTTTTCTTCTTTTAAGGCCTGGAGTTCCCTGACTTGATCCGGCGCGTTTTCAATGGCGCTGATATTTTCGATTTTGGCTTTGTAATAGGCGTTTATTTCCCCTGCTGATTGAACTGCCACCGGTTTTACCGGCTCGGCGATTATCGCCCGGTTCGCGGCACTTGAAACAGAGCCGGTCGCAGTTTGTAAAGCACACTGCTCTCTCACTTTTTTCATTCCTTCTTCTAAATTCGCTAGATTGCTTTTAATTTCGTCTCTTGAAAGGCCGGTTTTATTTTTTAAGTCGGCGTCATTCAACGCGTATAAATTTTGATAATAATTAAATTTTTCCTGCCATTGCTTGACCTCATCGCAGCGGTTCACTTCCACCGGCTTGGGAATGACAACGGAAGAAACTGTCGGCTCCGGCCGCGATTGCTGTGATTGTGTTGTTTGCTGTGATTGTGTTGTCGTAGTACCGCATCTCTCCCGGCTTTCGGTAATCCGCTTTTTTAATTCCAAAATTTTCTGGGTTGCTATATCGGCTCTCTCTGTATTTCCGCTGGCTTGCGCCGCCTGAAGCTCGGAAAGAAGAACATCATATTGTTTCATTAAATCGTCTCCGATATAACAAACGGAAATGGCTTGAGGCGCGGCAACCGCAGTGGGAATTGAAGTTACCGGAATATTCTGCCCGGGGACAACGGAAGACCCGGTGGAAAAATTTGTGCCGGGGATTAATGGCTTGGCAGTCGCATTAACGTCCGCGCAGCGGCTGCTGCAAATTTTTCTGGCATATTCCTGCCAAAGCGAAGAAGATTTACAGGATCCTTCCCCTCCCTGGTTTTCCACATAGCCGTCATAACACTGAACGTAAGAATTTTTAAAAGCGCCGGCGCCGCATTCATTGGAAACAGAAAAACTATTTACGCCGCATTTAGTATTAACGGCGGTATTTGTATTTGTAGTGGTAATGCTTGGCGCTGGGACTGCCTTTGTTTCGGCAGGCGCCACTTGCGTGGTTGACGGCGCTACTTGAACGGCCCTTCCGGAAACGTTCGTTGTTTGCGCCAAAGAAATCGCCGGCGCTGCCAAAACTAAAGCCGATAAAACGGCTATAAGGGTTTTAATGTTTTTCATAATCTAATTATACAACATTCTGATTAAAATATGGGTAATTTTTCCTGAACAGTGGACCTAAGGAGAATCTCCCGATATTTCCAAAATCTACGATTTTGTTAAATATCGTGGATCCTCGATTTTGTCTTCAAATCAAAGATTTGAACAAAATCGGGAGAACTCCTGCCTCTACAATGTCCCGATAACTTTGGTGGGCTCACTATGTGGACCTAGGGAGAATTGAACTCCCGACTTTTCGATGCCATCGAAATATTTTACCACTAAACTATAGGCCCGTGTCTGTGGGCGTTGGAGGGATTGAACCTCCGACCTTTTCAATGTCAATGAAACGCTCTACCACTGAGCTAAACGCCCCTATTTACGCTTATTATAAATTATTAAACCTTTCCTGACAATATTTTTTCGAATTATATAATTAGAACAAGCACTATCTATTTTTTGGAAATTGCTATTCCTATATGAGATGCTATAATAGAAATATGCGGGTTCATTCAGCAGAAAAAATCAAAGAGTTGAAAAAATTAAGAAAGAGAGGTTATAGTATAAATGAACTGGTAGAAAAATTGCTTATTCCCAGAACCACGGTCTGGCATCATATCCGCAATGTCAAAATTTTACCAAAATATCTTCCAATATTAAATGCTAAGCGAGGCGGAAGCGCAAAACTTAAGCAAAAAAACTGGGAAATAGCGAGAATAAAAGCTCAAGAGTTATTAAAAAGCCCTAATAAAAATTTTTTAATCGCAATTACCATGCTTTATTGGGGCGAAGGAAGTAAAAAAGTATGCGAATTTATTAATTCCGATGGGAAAATGATAAAATTGTATTTGACCGTATTGAGAAAAACCTTTAATATCCCAGAAAAAGACATAAAGCCGACTATGAGAATATTTTCGGGAATGGATAAAAAAGAATGCCTAAATTATTGGTCGCACATCACAAAAATATCAAAGGATAAATTTCTGGTCAGATTTAATGACGGAGGAAAAAGAGGGAGAACTAAATACGGAATGTGCAGAATAACTATTAAAAAAGGGAGTAATGTTTTAAAATTAATGCATTCACTAAGAGACCAGATTTTTGAAAAAATAATGAAGGAAATATAAGTTTTATTTATACGCCCTCGTAGCTTAATTGGATTAAAGCAGTTCCGTCCTAAGGAAAAGATTAGAGGTTCGACTCCTCTCGAGGGCAC
>Ga0210057_1011056_pt1 | contig 10065 bp, 7 predicted proteins | sample CryGeyCG2114_010_2_FD_183968 | JGI IMG/M metagenome (GOLD analysis project Ga0210057, IMG submission 183968) | Groundwater microbial communities from aquifer - Crystal Geyser CG10_big_fil_rev_8/21/14_0.10 (SPAdes) (version 2) | ecosystem: Environmental > Aquatic > Deep subsurface > Groundwater ...
GTTGTCGATTGGCGCAACAGCCACCGGCGGACCATCGACTGGTCATTTACCAAAGCCAAAGCTAAAGAAAAATTCCCCGGGCTGTATGCTGAGACAGCTACGGGGAATTAGTGAGGGGTGGTACTAGAGTGCTGGACAGAAGACCATCCGTATCTAGTTCCGATTTACTGCCATACCAAGCCGAGAAGGCTTGGGTTAGGCAATTTCTACTATTTGTTTGTATTTAAAATATGGTGCCTGGCACGAGAAAGGTCAATTTTAACTCAATTTTCTAGACTCGCTATTGCGTTATTGAGAGCGCAACACGCCGGTGTTACAGTTATATTGCAGTCTGACATTTTCTTCTTGACAATTACAGAAAATTGATCTATAAGGAGGTGCGACTGGCAGTAAACTGCTGAATCGGAACGTTCTTTCCATCAACATCTACTTTCGGAGGGTTGCCAATGGCTACCATTCTTCTCACCGGTGCGACCGGTACAGTTGGGCAAGCCTTGGTGCCCTCCTTGAAAAAGCGAGGGCATCGGCTGATCTGTCTCGTGCGGGGTACCAACCCCAAACAGCGCATTCAAGCGGAACTCGGAGATTACATCACGGATGACGACCACTGCTGGAATGGAGATGTGACGGAGCAGTGTGGAGGCGTTGATTCGTCATTAATTCGCGAGTGGCGTGGCAAGATTGATCATCTTGTTCATCTGGCTGGCTCCATCAAGTTTGATGAGCGGCTGGCTGACGACACGCAGCGAATGAACGTTGAGGGAATTCAGAATGTGCTGGCTCTGGCAGATGAGTTGGGATCGCCCATGTTCCATCACATGAGCACGGCGTACGTTGCTGGTGACAAGAAGGTCTTCAGCGAATGTGACATGGATGGTGACCAGCGCAACTTCAATGCTTACGAGCGATCTAAACTTGAAGCGGAGAAGATTGTTCGGGCTTGGCACGGACAACCGCGCATCTACCGCATGAGCATCATGGTTGGCGCTTCCAAGACAGGAGAGGTCTCAGCCTTCAACGGCTACTACGGATTCTTCACCTCGTTTTGGCGTCTACTCTGTGATCTGCGGTCGAAGTGGCACCAGGACGCCGATCGGCTGCGAGCGCAAGGAATCATGTTCACCTCAGAAGGTCAGCTTGTCCTTCCGCTGGCGGTGCGGTGTTCAGTTACATCTCGGCTGAATCTCATTCCAGCAGATTGGCTGGCAGAGACCATGGCCGAGCTGATTATGGTAGATCCGCGTCACCTGGTGTACCACCTGGTGCATCCGAATCCGCCGCGAGTGCAGTGGGTGATTGAACAATCACTCAAGCACATGGGGATCACCGGCCTGATATACGGTGAATCTTCTATTGGCCCAGCGGAGCGCGATCTGCTTGGACACCTGCAGCGAGCATTGGATAAAGGTTTGGAGCAGTTCCTGCCATACGTGACACACGGTCCTGCTTTCACCTTTAATCATGTTCGCAATGCTCTTGGTGATCGCTATGTGCCTCCTGTGCCAGTGGACGACTCGTTCCTTGCAACCATGCTGGACTACGCTATGTCGGTGAACTTCGGACGACCCGTTCCGACACCAGCGTAAAAAGCACAGCGGGAAGTGTTTAACTACACCTCCCGCTTTTTTTGTGTGTTTATCAGTTATAATGAGAAAAACGTATGCTCAATCTTTTCGCTATTTCAGGAATTCTCATTACGTTCACAAGCAGCCTGATGGTACTCTTGATGTTCACAAGGGGCCGACAACGCTTGCATTATCTATGGGGAATTTTCTGCGTCTCAGTGGTGTTTTGGGGAGTTGGAGCTTTCCTGGTTGGTATTACCAAAGATCCTTCTTGGGCTGACTTATGGTGGCGGTTAACACATATCGGTGTGATCTTCATTCCAGTTTTGTTTTTTCATTTTACCTATGAATTCTTACAGCTCAAAAGTCGATGGCTAGTAATACTGGCTTATATTTTTGGCTTTCTTTTCTTAATTACAAATTTCGTCGGAGACTTGTTCATTGCAAACATGCGATGGGTATTTGATCAGTTCTACTATGATTCGCCACCCGGCCCTGTATACATACCTTTCACTGCTTTTTTCTTTGGCTTAGTGCTTTATAGTCACTGGAGATTATGGAGGGCATACCAGACAGCACATGGTGTGCGGAGAACCCAGATTAAATATTTTCTTGTAGGCATGGGAGTCAGTTTTGCTGGCGGTAGCCTGAGCTTCTTACCTGTGTACTACATAGATTTTTATCCTGTGTTTAATATCGCAGCCTCCTTTTACCCCGCAATTATAGGGTATGCCATCATGAAGCACCGTTTGATGGATATCCGTATGGTAGTTCGGCAGGCGGTCATTTATCTCTCGCTCATGCCGTTTGCCTATATCATCTTCTACATTGTTGCTGGGATATACCACATGCTCTGGGGCGGCGTGTTTGCACGACAAGGATTTATTGCAGGCATATTTATCGCATTCATATTTGCGATTGCTTTTCAGAGGTATCAAAAAGCAGTTTACTCGTTTGCGAACCGATTTTTTTATGTAGGGATATACAACACGCAGCGGACGATGGAGGAGTTGTCACAAAAACTCACGACCATTATTGATTTGGATGAGCTGGCTCATTCAATAACAGAAACTCTCACAAAAACACTGGGCGTCCAGTGGGCAAAGACTATATTACTTTCGGAAGAGCATGATTATGAGAAGAATGATGCCTGGAATCAGCAGGAGCTATTGGAAGATCAAATTATTCGCAAACAGTTAATCAAGGCTGGTGTCCCGCTCATTTTTGACGAACTGTCTTTGGAATTAAAGGAGACGCATGACATAGAAGAGAAGAAGCGCTTGCGGACAATTTTGGCGGTTATGGAAAAGCATGAGGTCAGTATTTACGTTCCGCTCATTGCTCGCGATGAGCTGTTAGGCGCGATCGCGCTAGGCTGGAAAATTAACAACGAAGCCTACTCTCATGAAGACGTTCGGCTTCTGCGAATGATTGCCGCACCGGCAGCTGTGGCTATTGAGAATGCACAGCTTTATGAAAAATCGCGGAAGTTTGGGGAGCGTCTCTCTAAAGAAGTGGATATGGCAACAAGAGATTTACAGAAAGCAAACCAGCATCTTGAATCACTTCTGACAATAAAGAATGAGTTTTTACAAATAGCCTCGCACCAGCTTCGCACTCCTGTGTCGGTGATGCGTGGTGTTTTAGATATGCTACGCGAGGGTGAGAATCTTAAGCCGGAACAAGAAAAAGAATTTATCGAACGCGCCTATCTTAAATCAGAAAAGTTGCGGCAAGTTATTGATGATATTCTTTCTGCTACTGAAATGGATGTACCAAACTTTGATATTTCTGGTACGGCTCGATCAGTGGATCTCAAGGCACTGGCGCAGAAGGCAGTGGATTCTCATATGGAAGATGCGGCCGATAAGGGCTTATCCCTCACCTTCGCGCCAGCCGATCGGGACTTATTCATTAAGGCATCAGAAACGTATCTTCCTCAAGCGATGACAAACCTGATCGACAATGCCATTAAGTACACCAAGGAGGGATCGGTTACTGTTAAGGTATATCCTGAAGGTGATAAAGTTGTCTTTGCTGTCCAAGATACCGGCATGGGCGTACCCGAAGAGGATGTAGAGGGCCTTTGGAATAAATTCACACGAGCGAAGAACGCGAAGAATATGTACACTGATGGCTCGGGCTTAGGCCTTTTCATTGTCAAAAAGATTGTAGAAGGACATCCTGGAGGCGAAGTGTTTGTAGAAAGCAAAGAGGGGCAAGGCTCGACCTTTGGCTTTAAACTACCTATGATAAAAGAGGCCGAAAAAGCATAACTATGGCAAAAGAACCAAAAATTCTCATTATCGAAGATGATCCAGACCAAGTACTCATGTACACTGTTGAGTTTGAGGGGAGTGGATTTGAAGTGGTTTCAGCGACTGGAGGAGTAGCGGGATTAAGGCAAGCATATGAAGTAAAGCCGGACGCAATCCTTCTCGATATTCATATGGAAGACAAAAGCGGACTGGATGTGCTGCGAGAATTGAAGCAGAGCGATGATACGAAAAGCATTCCGGTCCTCGTTTTTACTAACTTTAGTAAACAACACTTTGAGAAGGTTGCCGAAGATCTAGGAGCTGATAAGTTCATTGTTAAAACGGACAAGCTGCCACGTGAAATTGTAAAAGATGTTGCGGATCTTATCGGTAAATCACCGAAGCAACCAACGTCTTCAAAGCCAAAAAGATCGGAGAATATTTTAATGGTGGAGGATAATCCCTACCATCGTCAGATGTATACCACTAAGTTTTACCATTCGGGTTTTTCACTTATTACTGCAGCGAATGGAGAAAAGGCTTTAGAGGAAGCTCGGAACAGAAAAATTGATGTGGTCCTTCTTGATTTGGCACTGCCTGGAATGAGTGGTGTTGATGTCTTGAAAACTCTTAAATCTGATGAAAAGACAAAAGATATTCCGGTCATCACCTTTACTGTTACTCCTAAAGAAGATTTGCCTGAAGATACAAAAAAGTTCATAGAGGAGAATACGGTGGCTTACTTTGAAAAAATGACGCAGTTACCGAATGAAGCGGTGGAAGTAGTAGAGAAGGTGTTGAAAGAAATAGCGCACTCGGTTCAGTGAGTGCGCTGATCACTTTTTGAATTCTTCAAGAATTCACCGGAGCGACTACGCCGAAGCGAAAGTAGGGATGGTGCAGGTTGCTGATTATACTGGAAGGCGAAAAAAACTCCTGAAGATGTATTCAGGGCGGCCAAAGGTGCAGCGGATTTCGCTGGGGCAGAGCGGAAAATACGAGAGGCACAGGGTCTTGAATAGGTTGCCAGAGCTTTTAGAGAAAACGAAAAAGATAAGGACAAAATCTGTCAGTTACTGCTGACAGATAGCAAAGGCGTCCCTTTACAAACTACGTAAATTTATACATACTACATCGTTTCAACAGGGTCCGTACTGTTGAATCCTCCAATTCCCCATGGAGGTTCAAATAAAGTTCTTTAACAATCGTCAGACCGATAATTGGGAGTACATAATGCAAGTAAGAATTACTCCATTTCTCAAGAAATTGATTGATGGTGGGAGTAGCGCGACTGCTGCTCAGTTTGAAGAAGTTGCAGATGTTTCAAAAGTGGTCTTTGATTCTCAGGACCCGCTTGGCGAGGAGTTACTATATTCTCCAGTTAAGGGACTGGTTCACAAGTACTCGAACAGGGTGTTGTGGAAGGTCTCTTATCGCTGTGCGGCACATTGCCAATTTTGCACGAGAGTTCGTCAAATTGGTACTAGCGAAGGGGATCTTTCCGATCAGGATATCGAAGCTGGTCTCCAATATGTCAAAGATCATCCGGAGGTGGACGACGTGATCTTGAGTGGTGGCGATCCGCTCTACACACCGCGTCAAGCCACACGCATTCTAGAGGGGCTTTCGGAAATCTCATCTGTTCGAGTGATACGCATTGGAACGCGTCTACCCATTCATGCACCACAGAGCATGAGTGCGACACCGATTTCGGGCTTGCTGGAGAAATTCGCGAGTCTTGGAAACGACAAAGCATGTTACTTGTTGTTGCATATCAATCACCCAGATGAATTGGCACCGGAAGTTCAACAGGCTCTGCAGGTTCTCATGCGGATGCACATCACAGTTCTTTCACAGACAGTTTTCCTGCGAGGCATCAACGATGATGTGCATATTCTTCAGGAACTCTTTCGAGCGCTCTACTACTTGGGAATCATTCCGTACTATATCTACCGGTGTGATTACGTCCAAGGGTTGGAACGTTTTGTCTGTGATCTTGCGGTAGAACGAGAGATTATGACAACCCTGCGGCAAACCATGTCAGGTATTGCCGTGCCAACATACATTGCCGACGTTCCCGGCACCGGAAAAATCCCGGTTCCCCTTGGGTTCTGGGAAGTGCCAAACATCAATCAGTGTCGGGACTTCAAGGGCGAGAGTATTGATCTTTAGGTAATGCGCTGGGCGTATCCATAGAGACACGAGTTGTTAACAAGCGATTGTTATCCAGCTCGCGTCTCTTTTTAATTCAGATTGATACGAGAAAGACTGGCGTCGAGTTGGCTTATTGCCAATTTCAATTCTTGATCGGTAATAGTCAGCGCTGGCGAGATTTTAATGTAATTTCCTTCAATGCCGGCAGTTTGAATAATAATGTGGTCTTGAAATGCTTGTTGCTTTACTTTCTGTGCAGTGGCGTTGTCTACTAGCTCCCAAGCACAAGCCAGTCCAATCACGCTGATGTTTTTAATGAACGAGTACTTTTCTTTCAGTTGTGTCATTTTCCTCGTAAATAACTTTTCTTGGTGCTGAACTTTTTGCAAAAGATTTGTTTCTTTTATATACGTCATTACTTTATCAGCGATACCGATACCAAAGAGATTATTGGAGAATGTTGAGTCAAAGCCTGTTTTTTGGTTGCCTACGCTATCGAAGTACTCCCGTTTGGAAATTACGGCGCTCAACGGATAGAAGCCCCCAGCTAGTGATTTTCCCAAGAGGACAATATCGGGTTGAATAGAAAATTTGCTGAAGGCGTAAAACTCTCCGGTTCGGCCGATACCACTCTGAATCTCATCAAGAATGAGAATTATATTATGGTCTTGTGTGATTTTTCGGAGTGATTGAAAGAATTTTTTGTGAGCTTGTCTGAACCCCGAAGCTCCCTGGATGGGTTCGATTATTACGGCAGCTGTGGGTTCTTCTTGAATAGCATCGCGAAGTTGGTCAAGCGCTTCTTTATAATCACTTGTTTTATTGATATCAGGGAATTCAATCAATACAACTTCGTGGTTAAACATAGAGTAGTGATGATTAAAGAACTGTTGATCAGTTACGCTCATGGCTCCTTTTGAGTAGCCATGGAATCCGCCCCGAAAACTTATCACCTTTGTCTTCTGGGTGTGCAGCATTGCTAATTTTAGAGCTGTCTCGACTGCCTTTGCTCCACCCACCGGGTAATAAATTTGGTAATTATTGTTATCGAAGGGGAGATAATCCAAAAGTTTTTTGCTAAGAGAAATTCTTTCCCGAAAATTGAAGGCCGGGGTATTATCGCCTTTTTGCAAAGCCTTCTGAATGTATCGAATAATATCCGGATTATTGTGTCCAAAATTGGTTGAGCTGTATCCCATGACAAGATCGAAGTAAGGAACAGAGTCACCTTCAAACCAAATATAATGCCCCGCCGCTTTCTCAATCATTAAATTAGCGTTATACAAGCCGGTTTCGTCTACGATCGGGAATGAACTTAAATCAGTATCAGGCATACATTATTTCTTGGAGAATGACCGGAGTTTGTCATCGACTTTTTTATCCAGTAAATCTTTATCTGCCATCCAATCATCGTTGAAAACGCTGCTAAGATATTTTTCACCCCCATCAGGGATAATGGTGACCACAATTCCTTTTTCCTGATTGTGGCGATTGATATAGTCCAGAGCTTTATACACCACTCCACCAGACGAGCCGCCAATAAGCACCCCAAAGTTCCTGGCTAGAAATCGAGCAGTATTAAAAGCCTCTGCGTCTGAGACGAAACCGTGCTCATCGATAATGTTGTAATCTACGTTCTCGGGGACAACTGTTCCCGGCGGGTTGCCGGTACCTGATTGAAAAAATGGTCTACCCTCTTTGCCAAAAATTGTAGATCCATGTGGCTCGATTGCAATTACCTTAAGATTAGGCAAAGTCTTTTTTAAAGATCGTCCAGTTCCGCATAATGAGCCGCCGGTACTAATCGCCCCTATTAGGATATCAACATTCGGAATCTCATCTAATATTTCCTGGGCCATGGCTGTATAGCTCAACGGGTTGTCGGGATTGTTGGCTTGGTCAGCATAGAAAGAGTTAGGTATGTCATTACTTAACTTTTGCCCGAGATCTCTTCGTTCTTGCATAGCTGCGTGTCCCTCATTCTTACTCTTCACGAAAATAACTTCAGCTCCATATGCTTTGAGGACGCCTATTTTTTCGCTTGACGCGTGGTTGTCAACAATGGCAATAAACTTATACCCTTTGCTGGCGGCGATCATTGCAAGTCCAGTCGCAGTATTACCTGAAGACGATTCTATGATCGTGCTGCCTTTCTTGAGTCTGCCGTCTTGCTCAGCCTGTTCAATAATGTTCAGAGCCACGCGATCTTTCATGCTCTGGCCAGCATTAAATTTTTCAAGCTTTAGATATAACTCCCAACCATAGCTATTCGCTAAGGGGTATCTAAACAGGGGAGTTTTGCCGATTAAGTCGGTAATTGAAGTAGTGTTTACCACGCCAGATTATACTGAAGATATTAGTTGAACACAAATGCTAGCGGGAAAAGTATTGGCTCTAGCTGGCTTTTTAGGCAAAACTATGCTTTGATTATCTGTTGTTCTTTGACAACTAGCGGTCGCCAAGTGGGTCGATCCGTCAATTTTCCTTCGAAAATCATCCCTAGATGCTTAATGCGCAAAGGAGTAGGAAATGCGAATTCTGATTCTCTACAACCTGGCTCACACTCTGAAAAAGGGCGTGCAAAATGATCTCATTTGCGAGCAAGAGATCACGATTATTGTTCCGTTGATGGCGGATCTGTTGTCCGCTCGAGGACATCAAGTTGAAACTCTGCAAACGGAGTTTGATTTGTGGGAACAGCTCAAGGCAAGGCGTGGACAGTTCGATATCGTTCTTAATATGGCCGAGGCGTTCGGTGGCACAAATACCAACGAAACACTTGTCCCGGCCATGCTCGAAGCGCTCGATATTCCTTTCACCGGTGCAAGTTCTCACAACATGCATCTCACGCTGGATAAAGAAAAGACGAAGCTGGTGGTGAAAGAATACGGCATTCCTGTACCTGCTCATCAAATCATCAGAGATCGTACTCAGAAACTGGAAAGCGGAGTTGGTTTTCCGCTGATTGTTAAGCCTGTTCGAGAGGAAGCCAGTATTGGTATCCATCTGGATAGTGTCGTTACAACGCGGAGAAATCTGTATCGAAAGATTACGGACTCTCTCAAGAAGTACAATCAGCCAATTATCGTGGAAGAATTTATTAAGGGACGAGAAATCTCCGTCGGCATCATCGGGAATTCCCCGGATCTGACAGTATTTCCACCCCTGGAGTTCCTCTTTGACGATGCTGGTTCTGATCTCGAGCAAATCCGCTCCTATGAATACAAATGGGGCGGCCGTAAAGAGACGATGGTTCAGGCGAGTCTGACCGATGATCTTATCGCGAGGTTTGCCGATTATACGCGAACCGCATATCTGGCAACCGAGTGTAGGGATTATGCTCGAGTTGATTATCGTTTTGACGATCAGGGGAACATTTACTTTTTGGAGGTGAACTACAACCCAGGCATCGGCCCCAACACTCACGGTCTCAACAACACGCTCACCATGATGGCCAGCTTTACTGGAATGACGTTCGAAGATCTGGTAGAACAGATTGTCCTGATCGCCGCCAAGCGCTACGGAAATCCCAAACCCAAACGAAGGAGGAAGTAGACATGGACGTAATCATGATTGCCAACACTGCCGAAGCCTTCGCTGCCCTACTGAAAAAAGTGGCGCATACACCAGAAGGAGCGCGCAGGATCAGGCATGAACTGACGTTGTCCCAACGGGCATTCTTCTGGGGTGGTGATAACAAGTGCGTTATCACCCCATATCCTATCCCTACTGCGCTGTTGCAACACAATGCTGAGAGATGTGGATATGGGAATGTAGTCAACTTGTCTCCGCGTGAGCCAACAGTCTCACTGTCAAAGGCTGTGATGAACGACACAATCGTGCGACGGGAGGTGGTTGCAGCAATGAAGGGCAGCTCTCCTGTTAGGATGTCCCCGTACGCATTCACCGATGATTTCCTGTGGCTCCTTCGCGAACTCACTCGAAGAGGAGTGGAAGTAGACGCTGAAGGCATTCCGAAGGAGCAATCCTTTTGGACTGCCAAGCATCTTGATTCCAAACTTGGGTTCCGGACGGAAATGTTGAAACTCATGGGCACCCATGAATTTCTGCGGATACCCGACGGGTTT
>Ga0210057_1011057_pt1 | contig 10065 bp, 7 predicted proteins | sample CryGeyCG2114_010_2_FD_183968 | JGI IMG/M metagenome (GOLD analysis project Ga0210057, IMG submission 183968) | Groundwater microbial communities from aquifer - Crystal Geyser CG10_big_fil_rev_8/21/14_0.10 (SPAdes) (version 2) | ecosystem: Environmental > Aquatic > Deep subsurface > Groundwater ...
TTGTAAATCCGGATCAGTATATAGATAAATTTGGTGCAGATGTCCTTAGAACATACCTAATGTTCCTTGGACCATTCCAAGAAGGAGGGGATTGGAGAGATGCAGGCATTATGGGTGTTGTTAGGTTCCTAAATAGAGCATGGGACTTTGTCTCGGCAGGAGAATTTAAAGGAGAAGGTCTTTCCGATTGGATGCACGCTTCAATCAAAAAGATTACAGATGAAACTGCAGGGATAAAATACAATACAGCTATCTCCGAACTTATGGTGATAATGAATACTTTTGAAGAAAAGGGAGCTACAAAAGAAGATATAGATGTTTTCTTAAGGCTCCTTGCTCCATTTGCCCCATTTATATCAGAAGAACTTTGGGAGAAGGTTGGTAATAAGTATTCTGTACATAAAGCCCAGTGGCCAACATATGAGGAGGATAAGTTAATAGAAGATACCTTTACCCTAATTATCCAGGTAAATGGCAAACTGAGGGGAAGTGTTGATGTTAAAAGGGGAATTAGTGAGAAAGACGCCCTCAAATTGGCCGAAGCAGAAAAGAGGGTAAAAGAGGTCCTTGGAAACAAGAAAATAAAGAAGGTTGTCTTTGTAGAAGATAAACTTATTAATCTTGTTATTTAGGGCTTAGAGTGTAGAATATCTTTTGCTGGGGCCCGTGGTATAACGGTAACACACGTCCATGGCATGGATGAGTTGGGGGTTCGATTCCCCCCGGGTCCACTAGAACAAGAACCAAGGAGGGGTGCCGGAGTGGCTAAACGGCCAGGTCTCGAAAACCTTGGGAGATATTTATCTCACGTGGGTTCAAATCCCACCCCCTCCGCCAAGAGACTGGGATGGTTCGATTCCCCGTCCGGCAGCCAAGGTATGGAGTTCCGAGTGACCACAAAGGCATAAATATATAGATGGAATTCACGAATAAAATAACCATTGTTAAAAATCAACAAGAGTTGATTAATCTTCTAAATGGAGAGAGGCAAATCGTTGTAGATTTCCAGAGAGAGATGTCTAGAGACATTTTGGAGAAAAAAGTCTCTGCAATTAAAGAAAAGAGGGTGTTCTTTCAAAATGTAGCCCTAGCATCAGCTACCATATTGGGACTTACTTCAGTATTTTCATCAATTTCAGGTAGTGCGATAGTTGTTAGCTACCTAGGTTACGGGATAGCACTACATCTAGCTGTGATATCGGTAGTTTTTTTATACATGAGGGAGGTACTAGATGAGGACCTTGAGGGATTAACAAAAACCCTAGATAAGTACGGCCAAATTCTTAGTGAGAAAAAGATTCTTATCGAATCATCATTAATGAATGTTTTAACTTCCGAGCATATTAATGTAGATCAGGCTTTATCTGAGTATATGGCCGGTATCGAGAAATTGCCCTCCATAGATGGAGTTAAGAAGGATATGGAAGAGTTTGAGGAGCAACGTAGATCAAGGAAGAGTGGGAAAGACATAATGGAATTCTATGGCGAGGTGATTAACTTCTTATTCATTTCTGCCTCTCTTTTCATTTTGATGGCCATTATATTTAAACAGCCCATCCCTATCTCTTGGATATGGGGAGGATTGCTCGGTGTGTTCATCCTAACTTTTACTAGTATTCTGACTAAGCTATTTAAGCTCTTATTTAGAATGTTCACATATGTGAGGAGGTTCTTCATTAAGCTAGAGAAATAGGTTGTTGTTTGATATAAATACGCTTACCAGAAAGAATTATCCTATCCCTCAAGCTAGTCATAAATAGTCTTTTCTCGACAATAGTCCCTTCTCTAAGAATATATTTGGCATAGTCTCGCATACCTACTTCGCCTAGTTGGACCTGGTCAATAATGTCCACATATCTGCCTATTTTCCGTCCGATTCCGTGCTTTTACGGGCGTATAGGCAGTACTTTAGGGGCATAAATCTATGGTTTGTTCCATTACCCCAAGGGATGACACAAAGTGATAATATAGCCAGAGGAGAGGAGCTGGTAACTACTCTACGCAAGATAGTAGTATATGGTTTAATATAAAAGTAATGCCAACATTGAATTGGATTGGGAAAGAGGCTGTGATAAATCACCACAAGGATGTGCCTTTTAAGTTGTTAAATAGGGTGGATAGTATTTTGGTGGGGGATAATCCAAGCAACTTAATAATACACGGTGATAACTTGGAGGGGCTTAAGGCATTGCTCCCTTATTACTACAATAAGGTGAATTGTATATACATAGATCCACCATATAACACTGGAAAAGAAGGGTGGGCATATAACGACAGAGTCAATTCTCCTAAAATTAAAGAGTGGTTAGGGAAAATAGTTGGAGGTGAAGTAGAAGACTTAACGCGCCACGACAAATGGCTTTGCATGATGGCCCCTCGTTTAACGCTACTAAGGGAATTGTTGTCTGAAGGTGGTGTAATTTTTATATCGATTGATCAGAATGAGTTACACAACTTAAGATCACTGATGGACGAGATCTTCGGAGAGGAAAATTTTATAGAAATATTTTCTTGGGTAAAAACATCTACTCCGCCAGGACTTTCACACAAGTCGAGAAAAACAGTTGAATATATACTCTGCTATGAGAACGGGAAAACAGACGCCAAATATAAAGGGGAGCTTTTGTCGGGGGGAGATCAACCTCTACTGAATAGAGGCAATAGATATCGCACACTTATTTTTCCTTCAAATAGCGTTGTACTAAAAGTGCCCGACGGTGAATATGTAGCAAAAAATTATGGAAGAGTTGATTTAAAGACGAAGTTGATAGTAAAGAACGGTGTATCAGACATAGATGTAGTTTTGGGTGGAGAATTTAAATGGACCCAAAAGACGCTGGACAAAGAGGTGTCACTTGGCACAAGCTTTATTGTTAAATCAAAACAATTCTCCATTCGTTTTATAAGAAATGATGAGGGTAAATATAAAGCACCCACCAACATGATTAAAGACAAATATATTACACCAGTTATTAATAAAACAGTCGGAGTGGGGACTAATGAAACAGCATCATCTGAGCTATTAGAATTATTTGGAGAAAAGAAATTTGATTATCCGAAACCTGTATCACTAGTCAAATTTCTTATAAATTTATGCGCGGATAAGGATGCTATTATTTTAGACTCATTTGCTGGATCTGGTACTACGGGACATGCGGTTCTTGATCTAAATAAGGAAGATGGTGGCAATAGAAAATTCATAATGATTGAGCTAGAAAATAATGTGGCCAAAGATATAACAGCTGAGAGAATAAAAAGGGCTATCAATAAGTACAGTTATAAGGATGGATTTGAGTACTGTGAGTTAGGTAAATCACTCTTCGACGGAGAGGGAAAGATTGATAATGCCTGTACATTCAAAGAGCTAGCCAACTATATTTTCTTTACTGAAACTCAAGTGAATATAGATACTAGGAAAATAACCAGTAACTTTTTGGGAAGCTCAACGGATACAGATTATTACCTCATATACAAGGGTAGGGGACAGAACGATCTAGATAAGAAATTTTTAGGTAGTCTCAGGGAATCTAACAATAAAAGAGTCATCTACGCAGACCGGTGTTTGCTTGATGAAGAAATTATTCAAAAACATAATATTACCTTCAAACAGATTCCATACGAAATTAAGATATTCTAACGATGAAACTCAAAAAATATCAGAAAAATAGCATAGAGGCCCTAGAGAGTTTTTTGCATGAGATGCAAAAAGTTGGCCCTAAATATGCTTTCATGGGAGCTACCAACGATCCGTATCAAGACGAGGCTTTTGGTGAGGTTCCTTTCGTGTGTGTAAAGATTCCTACTGGCGGTGGCAAGACTTTAATTGCTTCTCATGTTTTAGAAAAGATAATGAGCATCACTCTGCAGGAGAAGTTGGATAGAGGTATAGTCCTTTGGTTTACACCATCAGAAGCTATTAAGTCACAAACCCTCAAGAAGCTGAAAGACAAGAATGACTGGCACAGAAGGGTGATCGATGAGGCTTTTGATAATAGCGTTAGGGTTTTCTCTAATGAGGAGGCAATAAGCATTGGTAGGCGAGATGTAGAAGATAATCTTTGTATTATTGTTGCGAGTTTAGAGGCATTCCGAAAGCAAAAGACACTCCAGAAGAAATATAAAGTGTATCAAGAAAACGGTGCACTCTTAGATCATTTCCAAAACACAGAGGAGGTAGATTATCTAGAGAAAGATGAAGAGGGGACTGTGATTAATTCTCTAGCCAACGTCATCAGGTTATCCAATCCATTGGTTGTAGTAGATGAGGGTCACAAAATTAAGTCTTCTTTATCAATTGAGTTTATAAGCGATCTTAACCCGAGCTTCATCATTGAGTACACCGCAACTCCACGAAAAGGGAGCAACGTTCTGATTAATGTTCATGCTTCAGAGCTTAAAGACGAAGAGATGGTCAAGATCCCGATTGTCTTGGAAAGCGCTACTCAGTGGCAAAAATCATTAGAACAGGGGATCACCCAAAGAGACTCTCTAGAAAAAATCACCAAGAAGCTTAAGGGAGAATATATAAGACCCATCGCCCTTATCCAGGCTCAACCTAAAAGTAAGACTGAAGAAAAGATTACGGTAGAAAAATTGAAGGAGTATCTAATTGAACGCAAAATCCCAGAAGATCAAATTGCCATTAAGACTGAGGATAGGAATGACCTTAAGGGAGTAGATTTGTTTAGCAAGAAATGTAAATTCAGATACATAATAACTGTTAGTGCGCTGGCGGAGGGATGGGATTGTTCTTTCGCATATGTTCTTGTGTCAGTTGCTAATTTAGGGGCGAAGGTTGCAGTTGAGCAAATCATCGGGCGTGTTATTAGAATGCCTGAAGCGAAAAGAAAAAAAGAAGAAGAGCTCAATAGGAGCTATGTATTTACGTCTGCTCGAAACTTCAACGAGGCGGCCACTCAGATAATCTCTGGACTTGAAGACAATGGCTACAGCAAATATGATTTTATAAAAAGTGATAGCAAGGATAAGTCCACCGAACTAGAGGTCAAAAAGACTATAAAAGAAGATTTCGCAGCTCCATTTATCGCAAATGGCAAGGAAAAGCTTTATTTCGAGGATCTTATAGGGGACAAATTCCAGTTGTCTAAACAAGACTCCAAATTCGAGTTTGAAATTCATTACGATAATGATGGCAGGGCGGTTATAGACATTAAAGAAGATGATCGCTGGATAAGGGGGGCTCAGCAGTCGCTACGGCTTAGGTACGAAGACAAGAACCTTACAAAAGAAGAGTTAGTCCAATGGCTAGACAAAAAACTTAGATTCACGATTTTAGAACAATCTGACAAAGTGGCTTTCATTCAAAAGGCTATTAATCATCAGTTGAAGAGCAGAAGTATGGTTGAGCTTTCAGTAAACAGGCACCTCCTGAAGGATAGATTATCCGACGTCATCAGCCAGATATTAGAAACTCACGCTAAGAGCAAGTTACAATCATTAGTGAAAAACAAAGTTCTCAAGCTCAAAAAGTTTGAACCATTTCCAGGTAAAATTACTCTTAAGCAAGCTGTCCCCAGTGAATTCAACAAGAATCTGTACGAGCGTATAGATAAGTTGAATCTAGAAGAACAGGGCTTCGTAGATAGATTGGATTTGGATACCCTCCCTAACATCAAATTCTGGGTTAGGGTGAGAGAAAAGAAAGATCCATTTTATATACAGGGGTGGAGAAAGGACAAATTCTATCCAGACTTCATCGTGGTAACTAAAAAGGATGAGATAATTGCTATCGAATGGAAGGGTGAAGATAGGCTTAGCAATGATGACACTGCCTATAAAGAAGGGGTGGGTAATCTATGGGCAGAACTCGGAGGATCAAAATATCACTTTTTCCTTGCGCATAATAAAAATGAGGAGGATGTGCTGAGAGCTGTAAAGAGGCTATAGCCTCTACGCAAAATAACCTCTTTAAGCTAAGATACGAAGTGTAGGGTTATTTTCGTAACATAGAAATTATAAAAATGTGTAGATAATGCCACGGATAGATAACATAAGTATTAATAGCTGGAGGGGTTTTCTTAGCTTTACGAACCCAATGGAGTTTAGTCCAGGGCTTAACCTCTTAGTGGGAAAAAACGGTAGCGGGAAGACATCAGTACTTAAAATGATTGTATTTGCTGCCCGCAATACTCCACAGACTATTCCTCCCCCAGAGCAGCAAGGGAGCAGCAGTGGCGAGGTAGAGTTTGTTTCCATAAAGCTTCAAGGGGATATCCCTAATATAGTGAATGAGCGTCATCCTAATAACCTAGCTGAAGGGGTATGGAAACATGCAAGTGTGCTGGAGGATGGGATCGAGTATATTCCTTCGTTAAGACAGGTAGCCATGAATCCTTTGTCTACAGGGTTAATACCGGAGTTGAGACCCGATAAGCTAGGCACACCTAACCCTGATCAACCGATAGATGTATCCGAGGAGTTTAAGAATGCGATTAATAACCGAGTTAGGGAAGAGTTAAATAAACTAAAGCCGGACTTCCTTGATGTGCTTGCGGAGGACTACAAGAGGGGATTAGTTGACTTTGATAAGAAACTCAAGGTGGAGCTTACAAAGATATGGTTAGAAGACCATAAGGGAAGGGAAGTATCTATAGATAATCTGAGCTCAGGAGAACAACAGTACCTGTACTTCTACTCATATCTTACAAGGATACAAAAGGTTGAAAACAAAATTATTCTAATTGATGAACCAGAACTACACCTACACAGCACCCAGATAAGACGGCTTTGTGAGCTAATCGACAACCTGGCTGAGAATAATCAAGTTGTGATTGCTAGTCACTCCTCTGAGGTTCTTCAGTACTTCATTAATAAGGCTCATGTAATCCTATTAGATAAGGATGAAGTAAGTAATATAGGAACTGTTTCAGAGCTCCAAGAAGCTCTGAACATAATAGGTATGCCTATAGACCCATCTGTATTTACAGCCACCTGGATATGTGCTGAGAACAATCCTAATAAACAGTTAACTGGTAATAGTAGTCCCACTACACCAGAGGTCTTAGAGTGGGTTTTTGGCTCGGGGCTTAATAAAAGATACTGGAGTTTTGGTTATGACCCGAGCATTGCAGGAGCCCACATTGAGGGAGTGAGTCAGGCTTTGTCCCAAGAAGAACATATTGACCTAAAGATTATTAGGGATGGAGATAAGGCAATTAGGAGCTTTGCAAGCTATCCAACCCCCGGGAGTTTGCCCGTAAGAGACAATATATACCACTTCCCGTTTTGGGAGTTAGAAAACCTATTTCTCGCTCCGGAACTGTTGGGAGAGGTTTTAGATGAAGGAGAGAATCAACGTCTGTGGGAGAAAATCAACGAGGAATCAGATGCTCTACATAGTGCAGTAGAAAAAACTATTGCAAATAACATTTTGAGGGAGTACTCCCCTGATAGACACGGTATTGGTACGCAGGGGAACACCCTAGGTGAAGCGCAAGAGTGGCAGGAAAAGGTCTCAGCGCTTAATCTCGACACAGGGGACCTAAAAACAGAGTTTAATAAGGTGGTTTCTGGTAAAGATTGGAGGTGGGTACCCGGCAAGGAGGTTCTCGGTATTTTAGTGAATGAAGTCAAAGAAACATTTTGGGGAAAGGTTAATAGACTAGTCGATGAGGGTAAATTCAATTCAGTTATTCTAGCAAACACAACCATTAAAGAATTTGTAGATTCTGTTAATCATCTCACTGGTACTTAAGGTTGAGCCCTCCCACATAACCCTCCCCCCCCTAAGCCAATATACGAGTTGTATAGTTATTCGCTATGTACTTTGAAATGAACCCACCCAAACGTCTCCCCAGGGACATAGTGAGAAGCCCCGCCTAAGGCAGAAAGTCCTCGTCGGAGCACAAGAATGTACACGTAGGCACATAGAAGAAAACTAGTATATAATACTCGAGATAATTAAATACTGGATTTATCACGAGTGGCAGATAGGGGATTGGCCCAATGACCTGCCCAGCAACCCTTGGAGATGACGACCCAAGATAGGTGCTACAACCAATTAGATAAACAAGTCGTTTTTTTTGTATTAATGGAGTGATTCAAATAAAAAATGATTAAAGAAGCTATGAAAACTTTTGAATTCGTATCTCCTGGGCATCCCGATAAGATGTGTGATCAAATAGCTGATTCTATTCTAGATGCCTATCTTGAACAAGATCCGGAAAGCCGCGTTGCAGTAGAGGTTATGGGAGGACATGGGAAGATAAAGATTACCGGAGAGATAACTAGTAAAGGAGATGTAGATATGAGCAGTATTGCCCGCAGTGTCTCTGGTGAGGATTACGATGTTGAGATATTCGTATCCAAGCAAAGCCCCGAGATAGCTCGTGGTGTAGATACGGGTGGGGCTGGAGATCAAGGAATTATGGTTGGCTATGCATGCACTGAGACGGACTCTCTTATGCCAAAGGGATATGAGTTAGCGCGCCAGCTTTGTAAGGATATATATAATGAGTATCCCCATGACGGGAAAGTACAGGTAACCCTCTCCAAGGAGAGAATTACTGATGTAGTTGTAAGTTTCCAGAATGCGAAAGGATCTGACTTAGAAGAGTTGATTAGAGAGAAGATAAAAGCGGATAGGTATCACATTAATCCAGCTGGAGATTGGACTATAGGAGGATTTGAGGCAGATTCCGGCTTATCGGGGAGGAAGATTGTTATAGATAACTACGGTCCCTATGTTGGTCTAGGTGGAGGGAGTTTCTCTGGTAAGGATCCAACTAAAGTAGATAGAAGTGGTGCGTATATGGCCCGAAGAATTGCAGTAGATCGCCTGCGGGAATCTGGAGCAAAAGAAGTAACTGTTCACTTAGGCTATGTAATAGGGGAGCGGGAGCCCGTTATGGCCGTAGTTACAGTAGATGGAGTTAGTAGCGATATTACTGATTATGACCTTACGCCGGGTGGAATAATTAAAAGTCTTAATCTTAAAGAGCCTATCTATGGAGATACAGCTACTTGGGGGCATTTTGGTAGGGGGTTTAAATGGGATAAATAAAAGAAGCCAAATGAACCCATATAGTCTCCTAAGACTAAATTGTAGATAAGAAGAGAAGGTTAATAGCAAAACTATTAACTGCTATGTGTAACATGAACGACGGGAGAAGGGAATTTGTCTTGTTGTAGATCCAAGCACTAGTAAAGCCTAAGACAAAGGCAAAAGGCATTATTACCGGACTGATATGTAATAGAGCAAAGATAGTAGAACTCCATAGAGCAGCTTTTAGAAAAGCATTGTTTTGTCTGAAGTATCTAAAGAGAACTCCTCTAAAATATAATTCTTCTACTATTGGTATAAGGATCGCTCCAAATATCTTTAAATAAAGGACATTTAACCACAGACTATCACTTAGTAGATCCTCCGTATTTAAATTACCCGCTTCTTTGCCAAGGAAATTGGCCAGTGAAGATGAGAGAAAGCCGCCAATAGTAATTACTAACAGAGAAAGAAGGATAGCCAAGAATATCCACCTAAATCTGAATTCATCAATACCTATAGAGCTTAAGGAGATTTTATTGACCCGTAGGCGCCAGAGTACTGCTCCAAGAATTGATACCACTAATCCAAGCTCAACCAAAAGAACCTTATAGACGAGCTCTACGTTTATAAAATAAACTGCCATTAAAGACGCGATAAGACCGGCAAGAAAAATAAGCGATATATTGATAAGGTCGTTCTTAGACCAAACTTTTTTCCATAGGTTATCGTGAGTGTTCATATTAGGATCATTATATACTCCGCCCAGCAACATTTGTCAGTTTTAGTTGAGACGGCTCTAGTCTAAGGACCAAACCCATCCCAACACCCAAAGAAGGTATAATTAGAACCACTGCCCAGGGGGAGGGCACATAAGGAGCTATCTAGCCAAAATGATAGAAGGGATTCAAATATCAACTTTATTCTATGACCTAGGGAGATGGGCCGGTATTATAGGGTTCACTTTTCTTTCCATACTTATAATCTCAGGGGATACAGCTAGGTTCTTTGATAGGTTCTTTGGTCTAGATAAGATAATAAAGTTTCAGAGAAAGTTTTCTTTA
>Ga0210057_1011058_pt1 | contig 10065 bp, 10 predicted proteins | sample CryGeyCG2114_010_2_FD_183968 | JGI IMG/M metagenome (GOLD analysis project Ga0210057, IMG submission 183968) | Groundwater microbial communities from aquifer - Crystal Geyser CG10_big_fil_rev_8/21/14_0.10 (SPAdes) (version 2) | ecosystem: Environmental > Aquatic > Deep subsurface > Groundwater ...
TACTCTTAAAGAAAGATACTTCTTCAAGTCTTCCTTTTTCCGATGGAGCTTTAGGCGGACTAATTCAGCCTGCAAATCGCGCGGCGTTCCGCTCGCGCTCTTTGGGCTTCATTGAGCATTCCGCCACCACGGCTTGATTTTATAGAAAGTAATTTCTAGTAACTCCAGTCTGCTCCGCCAAAGCCTTAGTCTTCCCACCGCCCCCTACTCTTAAAGAAAGATACTTCTTCAAGTCTTCCTTTTTCCGATGGAGCTTTAGGCGGACTAATTCAGCCTGCAAATCGCGCGGCGTTCCGCTCGCGCTCTTTGGGCTTCATTGAGCATTCCGCCACTCCGGCACGATCTAGAAGTTGTTAGTTTTTACTAACATTCGTCTGCTCCGCCAAAGCCTTGATTTCCCCATATAACTTTACCTTTCCGAGAGAGAAATTTCTCTTTGAGCCTTTATTTTTTCCGATGGAGCTTTAGGCGGACGACCTCACGCTTAGACATCGCAGTTTAAAAGTATGTAGTTTGTCATTCCGAATTCATTTCGGAATCTTACTGGGTATTAGATCCTGAAACAAGTTCAGGATGACAAAATTCCATAGGTTTAAATGTCGTTCTCTACTCCCAAATCCGCCTGAGGCGGATAGCAACTACTTCCGTTTACCCGTTTACCCGCCTCTGGAGGGCCTGCGGCGGGCGCTAATCCTCGATATTAAGTTAAAATTAGCAATAAAAATAGTCAAAAATCTTACTATTTACAGGCTCTTTATACCACAAAAAAACCCCGAAGTTAATCGGGATAAAACCCCTTTGTACTAAAGGTACTCAAAAAGACGCACTAAAGTACAGAGATATCCCCCAGGGGGGGGCGTTATACACAATATAAGAACATTTTTCGGACTGGGAACGTGGTAAAATCAAGCTATGAACTTCTTTATTCAAACCTTCGGCTGTGCGCAGAACATTGCCGAAAGTGAAAGAATTATTACTTATTATCAAAATAAAGGTTATCAACTAACTCAAAAACTTGATGAGGCGAATTTGGTAATTATAAATAGCTGCTTAGTTCGCGAACAAGCGGAAGATCGTGTTTACGGATTTATTCACTACAAAATCAAACCAGTTCTTAAAAAAAATCCTCAGCTAAAGATCGCGCTTACTGGTTGCCTAGAAGGGGCGGCAAGAAACCAGCCCAACGGTTATTTTTCTAAAAGGATCAAGCAGGCAACCCCTACAGTAGAACTTTTAGATAAAACAGATATAGGTTTAGAAATCACTCCCTGCCGACAAAACAAAGAGCATGCTCTAATTCCCATTGCCAGCGGTTGCAATAATTTCTGCTCGTACTGTGTTGTCCCTTTAGCTAGAGGAAAAGAAATATCCAGACCGTTCACCAGTATTATTAACGAAGCAAAAGAAGCCTACAAAAATGGTTATAAAAAAGTAACTTTAATAGCTCAAAACGTCAATTCCTATGGAAACGATTTGATCAAGGAAAGTTCTACAGAATACATTTTGCCAAACGGCAAAAGGGTTTTACCAATTATAGTCAAGTTTATGGGAAAAGAGAGAATTCCTACACTATTTCCATATTTGCTTGAGGAGGCAGCCGCGCTTGGTTTTGATTTAGTCAGTTTTGTCGCCGCTAATCCGTGGGACTTTTCCAACGAATTGATAGATATTATTGCCAAATACCCCAACATTGACCGGCAAATTCACCTGCCCGCCCAATCCGGAGACAATGAAATACTAAAGAAAATGAATCGCTGGTACACCAGAGAAGAATATTTAGATTTAGCGGATAAGATAAAGGCCAAAATTCCTGGCTCGCAAATTTCCACCGACATTATTGTAGGTTTTCCCGGTGAAACGGAGGAACAATTTGGAAATACGGTTGACCTGTGCCAGAAAATAGGCTTTAACAAAGCCTATATTGCCTGCTATTCCCCAAGAGCGGGCACCTCTGCCGCGCAATTTGAAGATACTGTTAGTCACCAAGAAAAAGACAAGCGATTCAGAATCCTTGACCATTTGATCAATAAAAACTAAGATAAGACAAACGAAGAAAGGAGAACAAAATGGTTTCGACACGAGACGCGGCTAAACTTGTTTTTGAAGCAGAGAGTATGAGACGAATAATGAGAATGCATCAGCAAACATTGGGGGCATTTGATCCCACTGATTCGATTGCTGCCCATTCTCATCTTACTTCCGTGATCGCTTTCTTACTGGCAGAAATAGCAGGCGCTGATATTTTTAAAACAACCACTATGGCAGCTCTTCACGATCTTGAGGAAGCAAGAACAGGCGATCATAACTGGGTAGCGAAAAGATACGCGACTGTGGATTACGGAAAAGTTGACAGGGAGCAACTAACACCAGCAATGAAGAAACTAATTGAAGAGTTCAGAGCTAAGCAAACATTTGAAGCTCAACTGGCGAAAGATGCCGATTATATTGCGCAAATTGTTTTGCTCATAATCTACGGACGCAATGGCTGCCAAGAAGCATGGGACTGGCTACACCCAGAAGATTTTGAGGGGCGCTGTCAACAGTATCTCAAGATCCAAACTGACGCAGGACACCAGTTAGCAGTAAATATCTTTGAGCAAAATCCTCATAGCTGGTGGGACAATCTGTGGACTAGTGAGTAAGTAATACCCATTTGTAGAGGCGCATAACAATTATGCGCCTCTACAAATTATTAATATGCAAATAACTGTTGACTTGCATTCTCACTCCGGCGCCTCGGGCGGGGTAGGGGATATAAATTTTGATGACATATACAAGGCCATGCGGCTCAAGGGTATTGATGTTTACGGAACTGGCGATTGTCTTTTCCCAAAATGGCTGGAATATCTAAAGAACCGCTTTACACTAAACAACGGCCTGCTATCAGCGCCGGAGTATTCCCAAAAATATTTTCTCCTGCAAACTGAACTCATCTTCACCATTCCATACCAGCAACCGGAAGATAGCTCACTCTTTGGTACAATTGACACCGGAAAAAGAAAAAGCTGGCATAATGTGGTTCTTTTTCCTTCTTTCGCTGCTTGTGAAGAAACAGCCAAACTATTGAAAAAATACCAAGTAAAAAACACCATTGGCCGCCCTTTTGTTAAAGCGGAGTCTCTTGAGCAGTTAGAAAAGTTTCTCTTTGAACTACAGTCAATAGATCCAGATATTGAAGTAATTCCTGCCCATATTTTTACTCCCGACGGGGCTTTTGGTTCCAACAACCCAATTAACAATCTAAAAGACCTGTATGGCAGTTTTTTACCTTGCATTAACGCCGTGGAAACTGGGTTATCAGCCAACCCTCAAGCGCTAATGATGATACCGCAGTTAGATAACCTTTCGTTTGTTTCCTTTAGCGACGCGCATTCAGGGGCGCTTAACCGCCTGGGACGGGAATATACCAAATTAGAAATAGAGGAGGGAGCTGAAAAAGAAATCAGCTGCAAAAAAATCATTCAAGCTATTAGAAATCACAAAGTAAAAAAAACATGCGAGTTCAATATGGCCGAAGGAAGATACTTTCTCACCGGCCATCGCCAAAAACCAAACCATACCCAACCTTTTTATTGCGCGCCGGATAAAACCCCCTCGGGATATAAATGTCCAATTTGTGGAAAAAGGCTAACTATCGGCGTGCTTGACCGAGTTTATCATGTAAGCCAAGCGCAAAATGAAAAGGAGAGGGTTTGGGGACAATCTTACGGAATAACAAGAAGCTGGCAAACACTGGTACCGTTAATTGAAGTAATCGCCGCCAGCACCGGACTGGCTAGCTTACCCGGCAAAAAGATAAATCAAATTTACCGGCAGGCGGTTTCAAATTTTGACGGAGAAACTGCTCTGTGGGAAACGGAGAGTGAGGAAATTGCTAACCGGCTAGAAAACAGCCAAGTCAACAAAAAAATTATCAACGACATAATAGCAGTGAGGGAAGGCCTCTTTAAGTTTGACCCACCCGGATTTGACGGCTGTTATGGAAAATTAGTTATTGGTTGCCGTTAAGCAAACGAACCTTTATTCCGGCTACCATTCGTCCCAACTCCGAAGAACCTTTTGATGAATCATAAGTAAGCAACTCTTCGCCAAATCGTGGTTTTTGCAAACGATTTATTTCGTAATGAAGACGTTGAACATCCATAACAAAACCGCCGTCACTATTGCCAGTCAAAGACACATTATGTCTTTTAAGCCTTTCTCTTATATCATCCGGGGTAACAGTAAAAATACAGACAGGAACACCCTTATTGTCTATAGTTACTTTTCTAAAGCGCTCTCGCCATTCATAACAAAAAACATTAGCGTCAAACAGGCAACTGATTTTTTGCTGGCAAAGCTGTTCAAAAATTTTTTCTACTAAGCCAAAAATCAAATTCTCCTCACGGTCGGTAAAAGTTCTATCAGGAGTGAGATATTTAACAAGCTGGTCTTCGTTAAACAAGCAAAGGTTAAAAATATTGACCAATTTTTTTGTTAGGGTTGATTTTCCCGAACAGGGTATTCCGGCAAAATACAAAACCAAAGGCGGATTGCTCGGTTTTGGAAGCTCAAATGTTCTGATTGCATCGCGCGCCAGCCGATCAAAATCCATAATTATTCTATTTCATCAAATCTCTTACGATTCTTAAGAGGAAAATATATCTTTGAAACATACTCATTTACCATACGGTGAGTGGTAAAAGTAGCGCCGTTCAAAGAAACGACATTAATCATCATTTTGGCAAACTGTTCTGGCTGATGGTAATACAAAGGCATAATCACACTGCCTAGCTTATGATAAAGATCCTCCTCGTCGTAATCCTGATCAGACCGATCTTCCACACCAATACCTGAAAGGCGAGAGCCAATAGACCATCCAGTCACGCCCTCCACCCAACCTTCTTCCCACCAGCCATCCAAAACGCTAAAATGAGGCACTCCGTTAAGCGCCGCCTTCATCCCGCTAGTGCCGGAGGCTTCGTAAGGACGCAAAGGTGTGTTTACCCATACATCTACCCCGGCCACCAATTTAGCGGCGCTATCCATGTCGTAATCCTCTAGATAAACAATTTTTAACGAATCTTGGTATTCGCTTGCCTTTTTTAGAATCTTTAAAATCAGGACTTTACCTTCCTTATCGCTGGCATGCGCTTTACCAGAAAATATTATCTGCAACGGACCAACTTCGTAACCAAAACGAGACAGTTCGTCCAATCGGCTCAAAAGCAGAGACGGTCGTTTATATGAAGTCATTCGCCTAGCAAACCCCAAAGTTATGTGTTTTAAATTAAGCGTTACCCCGCTTTTTTGTGTCGCCCAAGTTAACAACTTCTGCTTAGCCTTTTGATGAGCCTGCCACAAACGTTGGGGGGGAATACGCCCCGCCAAATGTAAAAAGGCAGGGTTGCGCCGCCACAAAGGACAATACTGATCGTAAAGCTCCGCCAAAAATGAACTAGTCCAACGCAAATGGTGAACTCCATTTGTAACTGTAAGCAGAGAGCGATTAATTGGCATAGTTTCTTTTGTAAGGGCTCGATGCTTGCGAGTAACGCTAGTAGCAATACCGGAGTAAAACATTGCTAATCTAGTCATATTCAATTCATCTTGATCAAAAGCCGTCTCGGGAAGAAACTTTAATAAACGAGGTTCAAGGCTAGCAGAAACAAGGCTTTTTAAAAACCGATCATGTCCGGCCGGTAGAGGAGTATGAGTAGTAAATACCAATCGGGTGGCAAGAAAACCTAATGCGCTTTCGTGTGAGAGAAATCTCTGGCGACACCAATCATATAAAGCCAGACCAAAAAAAGCGGCGTGCCCTTCATTAAGATGAAAAATCCTTGTTTTCTCCACTTGAAAACCAAGCTTCTCCAGAAGATAAAAACCGCCAAGACCCAGAATCTGTTCCTGATGGAGTCTATAACGCGAATCTCCACCGTACAAATAACTGGTAAGACTGCGGTCATACTCACTATTTTGTTCCGAGTTAGTATCAAGGTGATAGACACTTACTTTCTCACCAAACTGTCCAACCAGATCGTATTGCCAAACTTGGCAAATTACGACACGGCCTTCAATTTTAACCGGCAAGGTAAAGGGTAATTTTTTGAGCAAAGACTCCTTTGGCCAAGGGTTATTCAAAATCGAGGAGTAATAACCACGCTCATTAAGAAGAGTGATACCAATCGCTTTGTAGCCAAAATCTGCCATGGTTAATAGGGCATCGCCAGCCAAAACTCCCAAACCGCCGCTGTAGTTAGGAATTGCATCAGACAAAGCTATTTCCATGGAAAAGTAGGCGATATCAAGATCCATAAATATAGCATAGCAAAAAACAGAGCTGCGCATAAAGAACAAAATTGACAAACAAAAAAAGTTTGTGGTAGCTTTAAGACAAATGATAAAAACAAAACTGTTTAGCAGAAATATAAAAAGGATTATCGTTATAGCCAGTCCGCTCACTTTTTTCGCCGGGGTTAATTTGCTGGTCATTATTTTGTGCGGCCTGCTGGCAGTTAACAACGATCAAAACTTCAGAAGATCCACTAAAAAATACTCGTCCTCTTTCTACAGCTCGCAACCAAAGGTACTTGGGGCGACAGCTCAAAACTTAAGTTCCGCCGATGCAAGAGGAGCGGTGATTGAGCAATTTTTAGCTTACCACCAATCTCCAATGGCGCCATACGGCCGCTATTTAGTCACTATGGCCGATAAATATAATATTCCCTGGAACTTAATGCCGGCTATTGCCATGCAGGAGTCAAATGCCGGTAAAAAAATACCGGCTGGCAGCTTTAATCCTTTCGGATGGGCAATTTTCGGCGATCAGGTAAAAGGTTTCGGTAGTTGGGAAGAGTCGATTGAAACAGTGGCAAAAGGCTTGCGGAAGACCTACTTTGATCAAGGTTTAACAACGCCAGAAGCAATCATGCCTAAATACTGCCCACCAAGCTTGGGAAAAGGTGGCCCCTGGGCAAAAGGAGTACGGTTTTTTATGGAAGAAATGCAAACCTAATCCACATTATTCCTTCGTCATCCTGTGGAGAACTAGAACGACGAAGGATTCCATGAAGATTCTTCACCCGCCTTTAACGGGTTCAGAATGACGACGCTTCTCCGTCATCCTGAAGAATCAAATCCCCCCCCGTCATTCTGTGGCTAAACTCTCTATACGCCAACCAAGAAAACCATGGGCTTTTTTTCTCCTTCGCCGAGGCTACGGAAAGACAAGTAACTCATGGATAAATCGGTTTTCTGATTCAGTATGCTCACCCCAACATAGCCTAAATCTTTCCTCTTTAGTATCCCTTAGTTGACAATTGTTGATAAATGTGTTATAAGTAGTATATCCTAGCTTGGCTTGGCAAAGGCGAGGCTAGGACAAAGGAATATATTTTTCCTCAATAGCCCCAAGGCCCTGGTTTATCCAGGGCTTTTGGGTTAAGGAGGAAATAAAGATTATGAAAAATATAAGTAAAACCAAAATTAAATTGGGACTTAAAATAGCCAAAAATATTACCTTAACCGGAGCAATTTTTGGCGCCCTTTTTTGCCTTTCCAGTTTAAAAAACAAAAGCGTGCCAAAGGCACAATTTAGACAAAGTTACAATTTCAAAGAAACGGCGGTTAGTTTTGAACTAACCGCCTCCCAAGATAATCGTGCCGTCCGGTTAAACAAATATTTAGAAGGTAAAAATTCGCCGCTGGCAGAGCACACCGATCTGCTTGTAAAAAAGGCCGACGAGAATGATTTGGACTGGCGGTTGCTGACCGCTATCTCTGGCATTGAGTCGTCATTCGGTAAAGCCCAGTTGGATGGATCTAATAACGCCTGGGGGTGGGGTGGAGGATACATTTATTTTGATTCTTGGGGGGAAGCTATTACTAAAGTATCCAATTCTTTAGGGGAGCGTTGGGCAAAAAAGGGTGGCCGCGACCATTGGCAACTTTCTAAATCATACTGTCCGCCAAACTGGTATAATTGGTCAATGGCGGTGGAAAAGTTTATGAAGGAAATAAGTAAAACGCAGGTTTAAACTAACTATTGTGAAATAAACAAAAAAGACTAGGTAACTCTAGTCTTTTTTGTTCCTCGTTAAATGCGAGAGTAGGAATAAATAAGGAAACCACGGAAGATAATCCCCTCGATATATAAACAAGTAAATAACGATGTCTGTAAGAAAACGAGCAAATAGCCCAAGCAAAATAAAATAAACTAAAGAACTATGTAAAAATACTATGTATAAAGAAAAAATAAGAATAAAAAATTCAAAGCTATGAAAAATATAAAACCTGGGAATGTGATTTTTATGATCAGAAAAAATTCTTGCCAAAACAAGACGGGGACAAAAAGGTTTGGTGGAAAGGAGGTAGTAGATAATATGATCTATATCTATAAATAATCCTGAAAGAATAAATGGCCAAATGTAAGGGGAAGGCACAAGAGCAAAACCAAGAATAATACCAATCAGTAGATGTAGGGGTATGTGAAAAAATATGAAAAGGTCTTTCGTTTTTGTACTTGTATTAGGACATACTAGGAAGTTCATAGAAACTTACAACATCTAAATTAGTCAAAAAATAAAACAACCCCCCACTAAAAACCTCACGAAAGTAATTCCCGATCTTTTTTGTTTTTCCAAACCGTTGAGAAATACAACAACAGACGACTATACTCAAACGGTAATATGTTTAAAAACATGATACTAAAGATCGGAAGTAAAAAGATACTTTGGCTTATTGCGGCAAGTTTACTAATCATTTTATTAATAGCCGGCATAATCTCAAAGAAAAATAAAGAACTTGCCGGCATCAATTGCCCAATTGTCTTGATAAACTCACAAGAAGCGGCATGGACTCCGGAAGGGAAGAGGAAAGTTACCGAGGTCTGCCAGATAATCCTATTGGATAGTGGATACGCCAATCTTTTTAACAGCAAGCTCTTAAGACTAAAGATGTTTAAAGGTAATGGGGGAGGAAATGCCAGTCAAGAGGAAATCAATTTTTACATCAGTGAGATACAAGACACAAAAGAGGCAACTATAACTTTTCTTCACGAAATTACACACTCTATTGATGCAAAACTAGAATTAGTATCAAGATCAACCGATTGGCTAATAGCAAGCGGGTGGGTTTGCTCAAATATAGGGAATTGTCAACACCCTTGCCAACAGACGGATAGTAAATATTATTATTGTGATAGCGCTGAACAAGAAACCCTCCCTTCAAGATATGGTTATCCTGAATACAACCGACGAGAAACTGATGTCAGTGTTAACCCAACAGAAGATTTTGCTGAAACAAGCAAATATTTTCTAGCCGCAAATGATGAATTAACTGTTACATCCCCCAAAAGATGCGCTTTTATGATGAATTTTTATAAAAAATTATCAACAGACAGTTGTTTTGACTGTAATTCTAAAACAGTATGCACAAATCCAAATGCCTTAAAAATCAAGCTTCAATAGCCTGTCGAAGGATGGCTTGCCATGAACCTAATGTGGTTCATGGTGCCGGAGGGGGGAGTTGAACCCCCACAACTTTCGTTACAAGGTCCTAAACCTTGCGCGTCTGCCATTCCGCCACTCCGGCACGATCTAGAAGTTGTTAGTTTTTACTAACATTCGTCTGCCCCCGCCTACGGCGGGACTAACCTGCCTGCCGACAGGCAGGTTCGCTCAACAAAGAATTTATCATTTCATTCAAATTCTTTGGAGCTCATTGAGCATTCCGCCACTCCGGCACGATACAATTTTTCTTCTGAAGGGGATATTCCCCTTCAACTTTGTTCAGGGTCGGAATGACGAGGAAACCATTTGAAGGAGATTCTTCACCCGCCTTTGGCGAGTTCAGAATGACGACTATTTCTCCGTCGTCTTTCGGAATCAGCTCATCTCGTCATCCTGAGTCCCGCCTTTGGCGGGACGAAGGATCTCATCAGGAAAGAGGCAGAATTGAAGAAGATTCTTCAGTCGCTATTTGCTCCTTCAGAATGACAGGCCGGTAAAACTAATCATCTAGCACATATAGTAGTATAATTATTCAAGATCTCCAATACACAAAATCACAAAGGAGGAATGGATG
>Ga0210057_1011061_pt1 | contig 10062 bp, 11 predicted proteins | sample CryGeyCG2114_010_2_FD_183968 | JGI IMG/M metagenome (GOLD analysis project Ga0210057, IMG submission 183968) | Groundwater microbial communities from aquifer - Crystal Geyser CG10_big_fil_rev_8/21/14_0.10 (SPAdes) (version 2) | ecosystem: Environmental > Aquatic > Deep subsurface > Groundwater ...
ACCCGAACAAAGAAAAGCCTTCGGCTTTAAATAAAGATCTGATAAGTGCCTTGGTTTTAGACCAAGGTTTTTTATTGCTAGACTTTTTGCATTGTGGTAAAATAAGAATATGATTTTATCTGATCGGGATATCAAAAAATATATAAAAGAAGGGAAGATAAAAATTAAACCCAAACCAAATTTTAAAGAACAATTGGGACCGTGTTCAATAGATTTACACTTGGGAAATATTTTTAAAACTTTTAAACCTTCTGAGTATCCTTATTTAGACCAAAAAAGAGAAATTGATTTTGAAGAAATTATGGAAGAAATTAAAATCGAAGATGGAGCACCCTTTATTTTACAACCCAAAGCCTTTGTTTTGACAACTACCAAAGAAGAGCTTACCCTCAGTAATGATGTCATGGGAAGACTTGATGGAAGGTCTTCTTTGGGAAGAATTGGAGTAATAGTTCATATAACCTCTGCCAGATTTGATCCGGGCTGGAAAGGAAAAGCAGTTCTTGAACTTGGTAACATGGGTATCATGCCCGTTGTTTTATATGCCGGAATTACTCGTATTTGTTCTATGACTTTTGAAACATTATCTTCTCCTTCTGAAATACCTTATTTGAAACAAAAAGATCACAAATATGCTAAACCCAAATCTCCCCAAGCAAGTAAAATAAATCAAGAATTTAAAGAAGGTAGAAAAAAAAGTTAATTATGAAACCCCGTCTGACATCAGATTTAAAAGTAAAATTCTTAGGTATTACCCCGCTCCTAAAAGACAGGGGCGGGATTTTGAATCCTCAAGAAATTGTTGCTCTTTCTGGTTTGGCAACTTTCAAAGGAAGACATATTAAAGAACTTTTAAAAGAAATTAAGAAAAAAGGTGGAAGCTTAGAGAAAACAGTCAAAGGAATTTTGTTAAAATCTTCTTTAATAGGTCATGCTTCAATTGCTACTACCCCTGTTCTTTGCTTGACTTATGAGGGAAGTAAATTTTTAGATTCTGCTTTAACCGGTATCGTTTTTTCTTCCTCAATGGTTTCTTCTGGAAGAAGAACTGAAACTACCGCAAAAGATATTGTTTTTCCCAATAAAATTTTTTTAAATAAAAGAGCACGAAAAATATACCAAGAGATTTCGGAAAGGGTTATTAAATTTTTCAATTTTCTTTTATCTCAAGGAATTCCAAAAGACGAAGCCAGTAAGATTTTACAATACGGAATTTATGGAACAGGCATAATTTCTTTGCCAATTGAATCAATTGCTGGTTTAAAGAGGGAGTATTTAGCAGAAAGAGAATGGATGCCAGGGGAAATTGGAATTTTACTTAAAAAAATAGAAAAGGCAACAAAGAAATTAGGAGTAGATTGGATTTATGCGACGAGAGAAATAGCCCCGAGAAACATTTATCCTTATCCAAATATTTTTAAAAATCCTGCTAAATTTAATATCGTTAGAGAGCTTTGGCAGAAAACAAAACTGGCTGAGGGGACAAAATTAATCTCAATGGATATTTTGATGACCCCAGGTCTTAAAAAAAGATTAACTGACTTGGGAGAAATGACTGAAAAAACATTTCATTCTTTTACAGAAATTAAATTTAATTGGCTAAAACTTCTTGCTTTACGCCAAGGGATTATCCGGGATTATAACGAAGCCATAAGATTTAGAGTATTATCTTCGGTACCCTGGCGGGTCTGGGGAGACAAAAAGCGGCATAGAACCTGCCCCCAAATTATTGAGTCGATATATTATTGTATTGAAAGAGCTGTTAAAAAATTCAGGAAGTTTGAAAAACAAATTAAAAATAAGGTAATTGATAATAAAACAATAGAAGAGATCGAAGAGATTTTTTCTATCCCGCCTTCAATTAAAAATAATTCGGAATTTTTGTCGGAATATCTTTTGACTGCTTTAAAATCTTTTGAAGGATATCGAAATTTGATAAACTTAAAAATTAAGCCACGAGAAGCGATTTTTTTGATTCCCCGGGGAGTAAAAATTGATATTTTACAGGAATATGATCTATATAACCTTTTGACAGGTTACTATCCTCTACGACTTTGCCAGACCGTTGAAGAAGAAATGAGAAGAAATACTTTCGAAGAGGTCACCCAGATTAAAAAAGCTCTAGCCAAAAAAGGGTACGGTTGGTTAAATAAATTTATTGTTCCTAAATGTGAAACAATTGGTTTTTGCCCGGAAGTGAAAAGCTGTGGATATATCAAAAAAATAATTAAGGGTTACGATGAAAAATTTCACCAGGAAATGCAAACAGAATTAAAAAGAAGGTTCGAGCAAAATTTAAAGAATTTAGGAAGGCGATGAGAACTTCGTTCTCGTCTCCCCCTGCGTTTTATAAATAAAAACTCGGTAAATGATTTTCGGGATTAAAAAACTATTAAAATTAGTCAAAGAAAAAAGATTGGTTGAAAATCTTTCGGAAAGGGAATTGAAAAATCCTGAAGGAGCCGGTTTCGATTTTAGAATAGGGGAGATATACGAGATTTATGGTAAAGGTTTTTTGGGAAGAAAAGAAAGAGAAACGCCAAAAGTTAAATTGGTGGCCAAATTTAACTCAAAAAAGAAAACTAGTTTTGTTTTTGGGCCGGGTAAATACTATCTAATAAAGACCATAGAAAAAGTTAATACACCGGAAAATATTCTGATTCTTTTTCGACCCAGAAGCACTCTTTTTCGGATGGGTTTAATGGCTTTGACTGCTAATGTATCTCCGGGTTATAAAGGAGAAATGGTTTTTGGTATTGTTAATCTTGGTCCTTGCGAAGTAAAAATAGAGCTTGGAGCCAGAGTAGTTTATGCGATGTTTTTTGAGGTAAAAGGAAAAACAAATCTCTATCGCGGACAATGGCAGGGAGGTCGAATTACCACAAAGAAAAAAGAAAAACAAATTTAAAATGAACCCCGTTAGAAATTCCATATTGAAATGGGATTTCTAATGGGTTAAAAATCGTGAAAAACTTATCAAATATTTCTAACGGGGTGAAAAAATTGTTATCTTTATTAAAGAAACACGAAAATTGGAGGAAAAGTTGTATCAATCTGATTGCTTCAGAAAATGTAATGTCACCTTTGGTAGAAAAGGCCTATCTTTCTGATTTGATGCACCGATATGGTGAAGGCATGCCTTTTAAAAGGTACTATCAAGGATTAAAATATTTCGATCAGATTGAAGATTTAACAATAAAGGCTTTTCAAAAACACTTTAAAGTAAATTTTGTCGATGTTAGACCTATTTCTGGGACCTTAGCCAATTTAGCCACTTTTTCTGCTTTGGCTAAAGGGGGAGATAAAATTTTAACTTTAGGAATCGAAGGCGGTTCTCATATCTCTCACGAAGAATCTGGAGCAGCTGGAATTTTAGGATTAAAAGTTCTCCATTTCGATTTTGATAAAAAAGAATTAAACATCGATTTAGAAAAGGCAAAAAAGAAGATTTTAAAAATTAAACCAAAATTTATTGTTTTGGGAGGTTCGGTAATTTTATTTCCCCAACCGATGAAAGAACTAAAAGAAATTTGCCAAAAAACTGGAACAAAAATTATTTATGATGCCGCCCATGTTTTTGGTTTAATCTGTGCTGGAGTTTTTCAAAATCCTTTCAAAGAAGGTGCCGATATTATCACTTCCTCAACTCATAAAACCTTTCCCGGCCCTCAAGGCGGAATAATTTTGGGCAATATTGAAGAAGAGCTTCAAAAGAAAATCAGGAAAAAAGTTTTCCCCGGAGTTTTGTCAAATCACCATCTCCATCGAATCCCAGCTCTTTATTTGACTCTTTTGGAAATGGAAAAATTTGGGAAAAGTTATTGCCGACAAATTATTAAAAATGCTCAAACCCTTGCCCAGGAACTTTCAAATTTTGGTTTTGATGTATTAGGAAAAGAAAAAGGATTTACTCAAAGTCATCAGGTTGTAGTTGATGTTAAAGAAGATGGGGGAGGGGATTTTGTTGCAAAAAAATTGGAAAAAGCAAATATTATTGTTAATAAAAATGTTCTTTTTGGTGACATCGTAGACGTAAAACATCCCAACGGTATTAGAATTGGGATTCAAGAAATGACCAGGTATGGTATGAAAGAAAGAGAAATGAAAGAAATTGCAAAATTTATAAAAGAAGTTGTTGTAGATAAAAAAAATGTTGAAAAAATTAAAAAGGCAGTAATCAAATTCCGGAAAGAATTTCAAAAGACAAAATACTGTTTTTAAAAATATTTTATTCTAAGATGGATGATAAAATCAAAATTCTTAAAGAAACCGTTCGAAAATTAAAAGAAAGAAAAAATGTCAAAGGAATATTTCTAGCTGGTTCTTATGGAAGAAAAGAGCAACACCAATTCTCAGATATAGACTTATACGTAATTGTAGAAAAACCAGTTAAGAAAGACTTAAAAGATCCTTGGGAACCTCTCCGTACAATTTATCTGACAGTCAATCAGTTAAAGAAGAGATTCAGACAAATGGATTGGATTTTCTCTAGATCATTGGTTTTAAGTGGAAAAATATTATATGATCCAGGAGGATTAATAAAGAAATTGAAGAAAGAAATTAAACCTTACCCCGAGGATATAAGACAGTTCGAATTAAGGGCAAATGTACGACATGCTAAAATGCAACTTTTTCGAGCTAAGTATGCTTTTAAAAAAAATGATTTTCCATCTACGATATATTTTATGATAAAATGCATTGAAGAAATTCTCTTTTTCTTTTATGTCTTAAATAAGATGGATTTAGAGAGCGAGAGGAAACTTCTGGAAGATAGAAAAAAGATTAAGATGAAGCCAAGAGATTTTGAGAAAAGATTAATAAAAGGAGCCTGCCTTGATTTTAAAAAAAGGAAGATAAAAAAGAGAATCTCGATTTTAGAATCACTGATAAAGGATGTTGAAAGTTTTTATATTAAAGAAGAAAAAAATTGGAAGCCAGAATATGTTAAAGTTTTGAAGGAGATGATTTGATTAAAAAGTTGACAGGAATTTTTATTTATGTTAGAGATAATTAGAGGTTCGTAAATTGAAAAGGAGGTAAAAGAATGATCCTGTCGGGTAAAGAGATTTTAGAAAGGCTGACTATGGTAGCACCTGTTTCTACTCCAGCTGGTCTTGAGAGAGTAAAAGAATTGATAAATGAGGGGAAGGTTGTCGTTAGTCCTTTTCCAGATATAAGCAAAATACTAAAGGTTTTCTCTTTAGAACTTGAAATAGGAAAGATAAAAATTCCAGAAAGTCCAGGATTCCTTAAAGAAATTTGCATTGATTTCTCTCGACCAGAAACTCTAAAAGAGAAATTTGAAATTTCTGATAAAGAACAAGTTTTTCTCCATCCCAACCCAAGAGATTTTCTAAGAGTAGAAACCCGCCAATTCCTCGGAATCCCAGCCGATCTAGTAGCTCAAATTGGCATTGGAAGCAAATTTGCAACACACGGTCTGGAAATCATTGGAGAGCCAGCTTATCTTTTACCAGGATTTGTTGGAAAGGTAGATCTTAATATAAAAAACTCTGGCAATCGCCCTATAGCGCTTTCTCCCGGCCTGCCAATTTTTCAACTGGTATTTGAACTACTGTCTTCTCCCCTAAATATATAGTTCCTTGAAGAAATATGCTCTACGAAGAATAATCGTAGGGCTTTTTTATTTTGTGAAGATTTTGTAAAACCCCGTTAGAAATATTAGAAGTAAAAACAGAGAAACCTTGTCCAAAAATTTCTAACGGGGTAAAATAGAATAATGATTGAAAATTCTTATCCCGGAAAACTTATTGTTTTTGAAGGGATTGATGGAGCAGGGTGCGAAACTCAAGTTAAATTATTATTTGATTATTTAAAAAGGCAAGGCAAATCTGTTGAAAGATTATACTACCCTGATTATGAAGGACCGATAGGAAGATTAATTCATCAGTATCTCCATAAACAATATGAATTTTCGGTCGATATCCAGTTTCTCCTTTATTTTACTGATTTTATTAAAGACAGAGAAAAAATAAATCAATGGATTGGTGAGGGTAAAATTGTGATTTGTGATAGATATTTTACTTCAACTCTTGCTTATCAGGGCCTGCGAGGTTTTTCAATAAAAAAAGCATTAGAATTAGCTCGAAGGTTTAAACTTCCAAAGCCCGATTTAATAATCTATTTAAGGGTTTCGCCGGAAGTCTCAATGAGCAGAAAATATAAAGAGAAGAAAGACCTTGATAGAAATGAAGCAGACAAGAAATTTTTGAAAAAAGTTTGGGACTCTTATGAAAAACTAATTAAAGGCAAATTTTTTTCCAAATGGGCGGTGATTGATGGAGAAAAGTCAATTAAAGAAGTCTTTCAGCAGATAGTTAAATTATTTTAAATTAAAATGAAAAATATTGAAATTGAAGCGAGAAGTTTTATTACGGCTTCGCAATATAAAAAATTAGAAGCGAAACTCAATGAAATCGCAAAGTTTTTAGGCGGAATTAACGAAGAAACGGTATATTGTGGAGAAGAACGCATGCGGATTCGGAGAGATGATGATTATAGTTGGCTTATTTTAAAATCGGGAAAAATTCACGACGATTTTCGCAACGAAATTAAAATTCAGTTTAAGAGATCCGATTTCGAAAAACTAAAAGAAATATTTAAGAGATTAGGATTTAATATTGCCGTAGTGTGGTTCCGGAAAAGAAAAGTTTATGATTGGCGAGGTATAAAAGTATTTTTAGACGACACAAAGGGATACGGAAAAATTATCGAATTGGAGAAAATCGGAAAAGAAGGAGAAGAAAGAAAAATTCATAGAAATTTAGAAAACAAATTAAAATCTCTGGGGATAAAGATTACTCCCAAAAAGGTCTTCAATCAAAAATTTAATTATTACAAAAATAATTGGCGAAAAATATTAAAAACATGAAAATTACAAACATTGCCAAAATCATTGATCACACAAATATAAAAAAAGATGCGACTAAAAATGAAATTATTAAAACTTGCCAGGAAGCCAAAATTTATGGTTTTCGGGGAGTTTGTGTTAGGCCGGAATGGGTAAAATTAGTAAAAAAAGAATTGGAAGGAACTGATATCAAGGTAGTAGTTTTAATTGACCCGCCGATGGGTCAAAGTTCTCATCAAAAACGAATGGCAATGTGCCGGAGAGCGAAAAAAGATGGAGCCGATAACTTAGATGTAGTAATGAATATTGTTGATTTAAAATATGGAAGATACGACAAGGTCTTAAATGATTTAAAAGGAATTTGTAAAATTTCGCCAACAAAAATAATTATTGGGTCTGGATATTTAACAGACGAGGAAATCAAAAGGGCATCGGAGATTGTTAAAAAAGCTGGTGCAATTTGCGTCAAAACTGCTACCGAAAAAGATCCATTAGAACATCGGGAATTAAAGGAAAAATTTTTTCATCTAAAATTGATGAGAGAAGGAGCTCCCGGACTTCTCATTAAAGCTGCCGGCGGGATCAGAACCTTATCTGATGCAAAAGAAGCAATTAAAGCCGGCGCTGATATTATCGGAACAAGCAGTGGAGTTGAAATCGTTGAAGAGAACTTAAAACGCAAAGTATAATATGAAACTCTTAATCGCCAGTCATAATCCGGCTAAGGTAGAAGAGTACAAACATTATTTATCCGATTTACCGTTAGAGCTTATCTCTCTGTCCGATTTAAATATCAAAGAAGAAGCGCTAGAAAATGGTAAGACCTTCAAAGAAAACGCGGTAAAAAAAGCCAAATTTCATCATAAATTAACCGGCTTGCCGGTGATTGCTGATGATGGCGGATTAATGGTAGATGCTTTAAATGGTGCTCCGGGCGTAAAAAGTCGACACTGGTTAGGTTATAAAATGACCGATGAAGAGATGATTCAATCTGTTATCGAAAAAATGAAAGACGTTCCAGAATGCAAAAGAACTTGCCATCTGGTTGGAGTGGTGGCTTTAGTGATGCCCGATGGCAAATTTTATACCCAATGGGCACAAATTGATGGGATAGTAGCTCAGATACCGACCGAGAAGAGATTAAATGGTTTTCCTTATCGCTCTTTCTTTTACCTTCCGCAATTTAAGAAATTCTATCTTGAATTAACTGACGAAGAACACGAACAAATTAACCACCGGAAATTTGCTTTATTAAAATTGAGACCATATTTATTGAAGTTACCTAATAAATAATTAAAATAAAAATGAGTAAAAATGAGGGACTGTAAAAATGAGGGACTGTCCCTCTCCTGTCCCTCTCCTGTCCCTCATTTATTAGGCCCCTCATTTATTAGAAGATCGTAGATGATTGCATTAGAAGAATTAAAGAACGAATTTCATCTATAAATTAAATTCATAATAAATATGTATAAACCAATTCTGGGCCTCGAGGTGCATGTAGAGCTCAAGACAAAAAGTAAAATGTTTTGTAGTTGTAGAAATAACCCTAATGCAGGGATTCCTAACTCTGAAATCTGCCCCATTTGTATGGGACACCCCGGGACCCTTCCCGTCATAAACGAAGAGGCGGTTAAAAAAACAATAAAAACTGGTCTGGCTCTCAATTGCCAAATTCCCGAATACTCAAAATTTGATAGAAAAAATTATTTTTATCCCGACTTGCCAAAAGGATACCAGATTTCTCAATTGTATCAGCCGTTTTGCAAAAAAGGGTTTTTAGAAATCGATGGAAAAAAAATTAGGATTCGAGAAGTTCATTTAGAAGAAGATGTTGGAAGGCTGATCCATAAAAAAGATTATTCTTTGGTTGATTTCAATCGGGCTGGGATTCCATTGATGGAATTGGTTACTGAGCCAGATTTAAATTCGGCAAAAGAAGCCAGAAAATTTGCTGAAGAATTGCAATTGATTTTGCGTTATTTAAATGTTTCCGATGCCGATATGGAAAAAGGCCAGCTCCGTGTCGAAGTAAATATTTCGTTGTCAAAAAATCAAAAATTGGGGACTAAAGTAGAAATTAAGAATTTGAATTCCTTTCGGGCAGTAGAAAAATCAATCGATTACGAAATAAAAAGACAAGAGAAAATTTTAAAATCGGGTAAAAAAGTGATTCAAGAAACCAGGGGTTGGGATAATATAAGGGGAGTGACTGTTTCTCAGAGGGAAAAAGAATACGCCCATGATTACCGGTATTTTCCCGAACCGGATTTACTTCCTTTGCATTTTGAAAAAGAAGAGATTGAAAAAATCAGAGCCGAAATTCCCGAACTTCCTCAGCAAAGGAGAGAAAGATTTGAGAGAGAATATAAATTAGATAAAAAAAGCATTGAGGTATTCGTTTTTAATAAGGATTTGGGAGAATATTTTGAAAAAGTAATAAGTGAGTTACCTCCTAAAATTCCAAAAGAAAAACTCCAAAAATTAATAAAATTAGCGACAAATTATTTAATTACTGATTTACAAGGATTATTAAAAGGAGCCCCCCACCAATATATTGGTGGGGGGTTAATTACCCCAGAAAATTTTGCTCAATTTATTACTCTGATTGCCGATGGCAAAATTTCAAGCAAAATTGCCAAAATTGTTCTTGAAGAAATGTTTAAAACCGGAGCCGACCCCTCCCATATTATTGAAGAAAAAGGACTTTCGCTGATTACCGACGAAAAAGAAGTCGAAAAAGTTATTCAAGAAGTCGTTGCCGAAAACCAAAAAGCAGTATCAGATTTCAAAAAAGGAAAAGAAACGGCACTTCAATTTTTAATTGGACAGGTTATGGCTAAAACCAAAGGTAAGGCAAACCCCGAAGTAGCCAAAAACCTCTTGATTAAAATTTTAAAAGAATTAAAATAAAATAGTACCTTAAAGAGAAGGCACCTTCTTTTTCGAGACAGATATTTAGATGATGACATTACCTCTAAAATGGTTCTGAAAAACTTTTGAGAGATTCTCCTTTCTCTCCTCGAAAAAAAAGAAGAATTCAGCCTTCTTTTTTATTTTATTAGGAATTCTTTTATGAATTTTTCTGCCTCTTTATAATTTTTTACCCAATGAATTCTTTTATCACGTTTAAACCCGCCTAAGTTTTGACCTGCCCGCCCAAATTTTTTCGAAATTTGTGGCGGGTGAACAAA
>Ga0210057_1011062_pt1 | contig 10062 bp, 7 predicted proteins | sample CryGeyCG2114_010_2_FD_183968 | JGI IMG/M metagenome (GOLD analysis project Ga0210057, IMG submission 183968) | Groundwater microbial communities from aquifer - Crystal Geyser CG10_big_fil_rev_8/21/14_0.10 (SPAdes) (version 2) | ecosystem: Environmental > Aquatic > Deep subsurface > Groundwater ...
CCTAGGCGGATCCGCCTCGGGCGGAGGAAAAGAAAAAATAGATAATGCTATAAATAAAGAAAAGTTGGAATTAGAAATTCTGAAAAAATACTTGCCCGAGCAGATGGATGAGGGTCAGATTAAAGAAAAGGCCCAAAAAGCGATTAAGGAGTCGGGCGCTACAGGACCCCAGGATACGGGCAGGGTTATGTCAGTTCTGATGTCTAAGCTGAAAGGTAAAGCAGACGGTAGTTTGGTAAGTAAAATCGTCGCCGAGTTATTAAACAATTTGTAATTATTAATAAATAAAATTAATAATCGAAGGATCGAGAGTTTTGCTATGAAAAAAATTGTTTTTGGTATATTTTTAGCCTCCTTATTTCTATTGTCCCTTTTTTGGATTAACAGATTTTTATCTGCTCAGACAGTTGGACCAATTTCCATCCCCCCGGCAGACGTAATCACCAGTCTCGATGGCCATATTCAAATTGGGGCGAGTCAGCATTATGGCGGAGCAGTTGTTTATTATAAAGATGACCGTATTCCCGATACTACCGTAGCTCAAGGAAATATTATTGATTACTCTGGTTCAGGAACGCTTTTCAGCACCTTGGTCTGGACTCTGCCTTGGAATAGAACAGAAATGGAACTTTGTTATCCAAACCAGAGATCTTATGATCGGGATTACGGGTTTAATATTTGTCCCAATGCCTTACCCTATAATAATCCAAGACAAGGCGGTTATTCGGGAGATAGCTGGGCCGGGAACCCCAATCCTACATCGGTTACGGTTTCAAATAACGAGATTCACGTTTCCTACCGAGGAGTTAATTATAATTTTGCTTATTCTCCCGTGCCGCCAATGAGTGATGCAAACCGAACTGAATGGCAGACCGATTTTTGGGGAGACGTCAGAATTTATTTCCATCCCGCTCTGGCAGGCGTAGCGGTTATAGAGACAACGATCACTTATTGTAAAGACATGAATGCTTACTGCCAAAACCAGTGGATTGTGACCCAAGACAATCAGTTAAGCACTTTGTTCGCAGCCGGCGACAAAAATCCCAATTCGGCTTTTCGCGGTCCTTACGGCCGAATAGCCTACAGAGATACAAGCGGAAACTATAAAATTATAAATAGTGGTCAAAGTAGCGAGGGTTGTTTTGATAACGGAGAAAACTGGGTGGCCATGCTCCAGCTTTCTTCGGATATAGGTATAGGCATCGGCATTCCCGATTATCAGAGTGTAAGATGGTCAGACTTGGTTGGTCTTGGTAAGGCCGGCACGCCGGTTGGCAGTATTTGCGGTAATACCACTGATAATGTGCCTTCGATTTTTGCCACCCAGCCAAAAATAGAAAACTTTACAACCCAAGGCGTTACCCGAGTAGAGAGTATTATGGTTGGTGGTATTACTTATAATGATTTTTCTCGCTATCAATTCCAACCCGGAGGTTGGTATAAATTTACCACCTACGTGACCACCGGAACTTTGGATGAAATTAGGAGTAATTTGATGAGAGCTCAGGGCGTGGTTGGCTATCCGGTCATTTCCAATGTTCAGGTTACCAATATTACTCCCACTTCCGCCACCATTACCTGGGATACCGATGAACCGACCACTTCTCGGGTCAGATACGGTACAACCAGTAGTTACACCCAGCAAACAACTGAAGATACTAATTTAACTACTTATCATTCGGTTGTTCTGACTGGGCTTCAATCTTCAACCCTCTATCACTTTCAGGTTGTTTCCGAAGACGTAACCGATAATCAATCGTTTTCAGGTGATTTTACCTTTACCACCGCTGTTCTTCCCACCTTATCGGTTACCCTCACAGCCAATCCGTTAACCGGTGTTGCTCCTTTGATTGGAGTGGTTTTAAGAGCAGATGTTTCCAGTAATTTTATTAATACAAATAATTATACTTTTTACTGTAACCGAGCGGATAGCGGCAGCAATATTACGCCTGACTACGACCTTAAATTTGATGCCACCAATCTAAACTCTTTTTCAGCCCCGGCTGGAACCTGCGATTCTGTTTATTCCAGCCCGGGTACCTATACTGCCAAGGTTATCGTGGAAAGAGGTAATTTGGTTGCCGAAGCGAGATTAACAATAACCGTAAGTGCGGCTCCGCCCCCGCCACCCCCTCCGCCGCCCCCGCCACCCACTTTATCGGTGAGTCTTACGGCCAATCCTTCTTCTGGCACCAGTCCTTTAACAGGCGTTGATTTGAGAGCCGATGTTTCGGGCACGGCTACCGGCACCATTAATTATATTTTCTACTGCAACCGTTCGGATTCCGGCACAAATATTACCAATGGTTATGCAGCAAGATACGATGCGCTTTCTTTAATTACCCAAACCGCGGTTAATGTTTGTGATTATAATAGCGTCGGTACCTACACAGCCAAGGTTATAGTTGAAAGGGACACTTTACAGGTCGAGGATAGGGTGGAAATTAATGTTTCGTCCCCACCTCCTCCACCTCCGCCACCTCCGCCTCCGCCTCCACCACCTCCACCACCTCCACCACCTCCACCTCCGCCTCCGCCTCCTCCCCCGACTCCTTATTGCGGAGATCAAAATTGTGATACGCCTCAAGAAAGCTGTTCTTCGTGTCCTTCTGATTGTGGTGCATGCGCACCAGTTTGTGGCGATGGTCAATGTATTGGCGAAAGCTGTGCTTCTTGTCCTCAAGATTGCGGAGCCTGTCCACCCATCTGTGGCGATGGTTCTTGTAATGGTGGCGAAACCTGTTCTTCTTGTCCCACAGATTGCATATGCCCACCGCCATCAAATGACGAAGAGGGTATAATAGTATTCAAAAATCCCTTAAAAGCCGAGAATTTTGACCAGCTTATTGATATAATCGCTAACGGCTTAAGGGTTTTAGCCATTGGCATTGGTATAATTATGATTATTATTGCCGGGATTATAATTATGACTTCCCGGGGCAGCGAAGAAAAAGTAACTAAAGGCAAGAAAATCATAAAATGGACGCTCATTGGTGTGGCTATCGCAGTTTCCGCCAGTTTCATAATTGGGCTTATTAAAGAATTATTGGGTTGATGGCCATTGTTTAAAAATGAAAGGAATTAACGTGGAAATAAATAATTTGACGCGGGTCAGGATTGATAATAGATTTTTTGAAAAAACCGTTACTAAGCTGGCAAAACTTTTAAAAATAAAATTGCCGGAAATCAGTTTGGTCTTTCTCAACGATAAAGAGATGAAGAACCTGAATAGAAAATATCGGAAAAGAAACCGGTTAACCGATGTACTGAGTTTTGATTACGGAGAAATACTTATTTGTTTGCCTCAAGCCAAAAGGCAGGCCAAACTCTTGAATCATTCTTTAAAAGACGAATTAGTTATTTTATTGATTCACGGAATTTTACATTTGGTCGGATATAACGACGAAACCAAAAAAGATTACAATAAAATGTCAAAAAAGCAGAAAGCATTATGGCAAAAAATAACATCATAGTTGGTTTGGACGTCGGCACCAGCAAAGTCAGGGCAATTGTAGCTTCGATTAAAGGCAAGGAAGAATTGAGGCCCAAAATAATCGGTGTTGGCGAAAGTAATTCCTTGGGTATGCGAAAAGGAGTGGTGGTTGATATTGAAGAAATGACCAAAAGCATTAAACGGGCCATTGACCAGGCAGAGAGAAGCAGCGGTTTGAATATCGAGAAGGCGTATGTTAGCGTTGGCGGCAGTCATATTAAAGCCAAAACCAGTAAAGGAATAGTGGCTGTTTCTCGGGCCGACGAAGAGGTTTCGGAAGACGACGTTTTGCGGGCAATCAATAACGCTTCAGCTGTTTCTTTGGATCCGAACAGGGAGGTACTTCACGTTATTCCTCGGGAATTCAACATCGACGGTCAGGAAGGAATTCAGGATCCTCGGGGAATGACCGGAGTGCGTTTGGAAGTAGATACCTTGATTGTTGAGGGTTTAACCCCCTACATTAAAAATTTGAGGAAATGTCTGGCTAATGCGCAGGTAGAAATCGAAGGATTGGTTTTGAATGTTTTGGCCGCGTCAAACGCAGTGCTTACCAGAAAGCAGAAAGAACTGGGAGTTTTGATTTTGGATTTCGGCGGCGGGACAGTGGGTATGACGGTTTACGAAGAAAGAAAATTGATTCATATTAATGTTTTACCCATAGGTTCTTCCCATATCACCAATGATTTGGCGATTGGTTTAAGAACCAGCGTGGAAGTTGCGGAAAAGGTAAAATTGGCTTACGGTTCTTGTCTGGCCGATGAAGTCGGCAAAAAAGAGACCATTGACCTTTCCAAAATTGACGAGAAAGAAGAAGGCGTAGCCAATCGCAGAGAAATAAGCAGGATTATCGAGGCGCGGATAGATGAAATTTTCAGCTTAGTCAATAAAGAGCTTAAGAAAATTAACCGGGAACGGCTTTTGCCGGCCGGAGCAATTTTAATCGGCGGAGGTTCTAAAATACCGGAAATCATCGATTTGGCCAAAGAGAAATTGAAATTACCGGTTCAATTAGGTTATCCCCAGGGAATCGATGGTTTGGTTGATAAAGTGGACGATCCGGCCTTTGCTACAGCTGTGGGTTTAATTTTTTGGGCTCTGGAAATGCAGAGCGGGAGAGAAGAAGGAAAGATATTTAATATAGGCAGAAACCCGTCTCGTTCTGGTTTTTTGGGATTAATAAAAAAGATTTTCAGAATATTTTTACCCTGAATATTGACTAAATTATAATTAGGAGTTAGTATAGAATTCTATGCCTCAAATAAAACCAGATATTGAAACATTTGCTCGGATAAAAGTTGTCGGCGTTGGCGGCAGCGGAGGAAACGCCATTGGCAGAATGATGTCCTGCGGAATAAAGGGCATCAATTTTGTGGCCATTAACACCGATGTTCAGGCGCTTCACAACAGCCGAGCTCAGGAAAAAATTCATATCGGCAAAGTTTTAACCAAGGGTTTGGGCGCGGGAATGAATCCGGAAATCGGCCGCAGAGCGGCAGAAGAAAATAAACAGGAAATTCAGGAAACTCTGAAAGGTGCGGACATGGTTTTTATAACTTGCGGTTTGGGCGGCGGAACAGGTACTGGCGCAGGTCCTGTAGTAGCGGATACAGCCAAGGAAACCGGAGCTTTAACCGTGGCCGTGGTAACCAAGCCGTTTGCTTTCGAGGGCGCTCAAAGAGCACGCATAGCCGAAGAAGGACTGGCCGAATTGAAGAATAACGTGGACACCTTAATCGTTATTCCCAATGACCGGCTTTTAACCATTATTGATAGGAAGGTCTCTCTTTTGAATGCATTTGAAATCGTGGATGACGTTTTACGTCAGGCAGTCCAGGGAATTTCCGATTTAATCGTTTATCCCGGAATAATCAATCTTGATTTCGCCGATGTTAAAGCAATTATGGAAAATGCCGGACCAGCGATTATGGGTATTGGCAGGGCAACCGGAGAGAATCGGGCAGTAGAAGCAGCCCGAGCCGCAATCAGTTCGCCCTTGCTGGAATTTTCCATTGAAGGAGCCAAAGGGATACTTTTTAATGTCAGCGGCGGTCAGGATATCGGAATGCTGGAGATTTCCGAAGCAGCCAAGACCATTACCGAAACTGCTGACCCGGATGCCAAAATAATTTTCGGAGCGGTGGTGGACGAAAAAGCCAAGAAAGGAGAAATAAAAATTACCGTGATTGCCACTGGTTTCGGTGAAAATTATCGGGAAAATTCTAATAATCAATTATCATTGGAAGATAAAAAAGTTCCTCCGTCAATCGAAGTTGAGAAGAGGAAGCAAAAAAAAGAAAAAGAGGAAAATAATGTCACGGTTTACAAAAGCCCTTTGCCCGACGACGAAAACGAATGGGATATCCCGGCGTTTATCAGAAAAAAGAAACAATAAGTTTATTTTACGATATCCACATTAGCACCGCGTCTGACGCGGTTAGTCGAGTCTGACTCGATTAGCACTCTTGACAGGGGAGTGCTAATTTTATAATATGGAAATATATGGTATAATTCGATTGTATTAGAATTATATGAGATTGGACAAATTCACAACCAAAGCCCAGGAGGCGCTGCAGGACGCTCACGGTATTTCCAGTGAGCGCGGTCAGCAGCAAGTTGACGTCCTCCACTTATTAAAAGCCCTGCTTATTCAGGAGGATTCTTTGGTTTTAGCGATTTTGAATAAAATCGGAGCTGACGTCAAAAAAATCGATAAAAACATCGATGAGGCGCTAACCCGTCTTCCGCGTATAACTATTGCTGCCGGAGGAATTATGCAGGCCTATCTTACCCAGGATTTGGGCAAGGTTTTGGAGCAATCTTTCAGAGAGGCGGAAAAGATGAAAGACGAATTTGTTTCTACCGAACACTTTCTTTTGGCCATGCTTTCAACCTCTAATCGAGCCAAAGAGGTTTTGGAAAACAATGGTTTAAATTACGATAATATTTTGAAGGTTTTGGCTGATATCAGGGGCGGAGAGCAGGTTACAGACATGGAGCCGGAATCAAGATATCAGGTTTTAGAGAAATACACCAAAAATCTTACCGAACTTGCCAGAAAAGAAAAACTGGATCCGGTAATCAGTCGGGACAATGAAATCAGAAGATTGATGCAGGTTTTGAGCCGCAGAACCAAGAATAATCCGGTTCTAATCGGCGAAGCCGGAACCGGGAAAACCGCGATTGTTGAGGGTCTTGCCCAGAGAATTGTCAGCAGCGACGTGCCGGAAAATTTGAAAAATAAAGAATTAATCAGTTTGGATTTAGGCGGAATAGTGGCCGGCACAAAATTTAGAGGAGAGTTTGAAAATAGATTAAAAGCAGTTTTAAGGGAAATTGAACGCGGTCAGGGGAAATTTATTCTTTTTATTGACGAGCTTCACACTTTGGTTGGTGCCGGGGCAGCTGAAGGAGCGATTGATGCTTCAAGTATGTTAAAGCCAGCTTTGTCTCGGGGTGAACTTCACGCTATCGGTGCCACAACCTTAAAAGAATATCAGAAATACATTGAAAAAGACCCAGCATTAGAGCGGAGATTTCAGCCGATTTACGTAAATGAGCCGTCCCTTGATGACGCGATTGCCATGCTTCGGGGAATCAAGGAAAAATACGAAGTCCATCATGGAGTAAGGATTATTGACCCGGCAATCGTGGCCGCGGTTAATCTCTCCAGCCGTTATATTTCCGACAGATTTTTGCCTGACAAAGCGGTTGATTTGATGGATGAAGCAGCTTCGGCTTTGAGAATGGAAATTGACAGCATGCCGATTGAGCTTGACCAGATGAAAAGACAGCAGATGAAATTGGAGATTGAAGTCAGGGCACTTAAAAAAGAGACCGACCCCGACTCAAAAGAAAGATTAAAAGCAATCAAAAAAGAAATTGCCAACTTAAAAGAAGAAAGCAGAGAATTGGAAATTCAGTGGAAAACCGAAAAGGATATTATTTCCAGAATTCGCGAATCGCAGAAGAAAATAGATTCTCTTAAAAGCGAAGGGGATATTGCCGAGAGAAAATCGGATTTGCAGAAAGCAGCCGAAATTCGTTACGGCAAGATACCCGATTTACAAAAAGAAATAAAAGAGCAACAGAAAAAATTAACAGAAGTTCAGAAAAAGAGAAGAATTTTAAAAGAAGAAGTTGATGTTGAAGATGTGGCAGGGGTGGTTTCCCGCTGGACAGGAGTTCCGGTTTATAAGATGCTCGAAGAAGAAACCACGAAATTATCCCATATGGAAGAAGAGCTGAAAAAACGGGTAATTGGTCAGGATGCGGCGATTTCCACGATTTCCAATGCCATCAGGCGAAGTCGAGCAGGAATATCCGAGGAAAACAAACCCATTGGTTCTTTTATGTTTATGGGTCCGACCGGAGTCGGAAAAACGGAATTAGCTTTGGCTTTGGCTGAATTCATGTTCAGCAGCCAGGACGCGATTGTGCGTCTGGATATGTCCGAATACATGGAGCGGCACACGGTTTCCAAGATTATCGGTTCCCCGCCGGGCTATGTTGGATATGATGAGGGCGGACAATTGACCGAAATTATCAGGCGCCGACCTTACAGCGTGGTTCTTTTCGATGAGATTGAAAAAGCCCATCCCGAAGTTTTCAATATCCTGCTTCAGATTTTGGACCGCGGCAGATTGACCGATGCCAAAGGCAGATTGGTGAATTTTAAAAATACGATTATTATTTTGACTTCCAATATCGGCAGTGAGCATTTGCAAAAAATGGCGGAATTCGGATTTACCCATTCCGGCGAAGCCAAAAAAAGAAAAGAAGAAGAAACCAAAGAAAGAATCAATTCTGCTCTGAAAGAACAATTCAGGCCGGAATTTCTTAATCGTTTGGATGAAATTATAATTTTCAACAGTTTGGGACCGGAAGAAGTCAGGCAGATAGTTGATTTGCAAATAAGCATAGTCGAGGAACGACTGAAGAGCAAGAGAATTAAAATTAATGTTTCAATTGGAGCCAGGAATTTACTGGCGGAAAAAGGTTTTGACCCGGATTTCGGGGTAAGACCGTTGAAGCGGATAATCCAGCAATTGGTCTTGGACCCTTTGGCAAGAATGATGGTTGAAGGAAAGGTTAAAGAAGGGGATAAGGTGAAAGTTGACGTGAAAGGAAAAGAAATCTTGATTGAGGCGAATAAGAAGAAAACAAAACAAACAGTGAAAGTATAATAATGTAAGCGCCCCGCAGCTGCGGGGCGCTTTTAGAAATAAAAAAACCGGCATCGTCGTTTTAAACGGCGATGCCTTTTTGGTCGGATTCTTCCATTGGGAAGTAGGTATAGATTATGATTTTGTCCCCAAAGGGCCAGAGCGGGAAGCCAAGATTATGGTGGATGTTGTCTTCGTCAGCAAACGCTACCAGATGGTCGCGGTTTTCACGTAATTGTTTTCCTACCTCTTCGCGAGTTTCGCCCTCTACCTTAATGAGTTTTCCACACTTCCTAATGTAGATTTCCCTGATTCCGAAAGAGCACAAACAAGCAGCTTTAAAGATGCGATTATCCATTTTTCCCTCCTCAATTTAATTATACAATTTTTATAAAGATAAAAGAAGAAAATGAACACAATACCAACACAACCAACATAAACCGTAAATATTAATAGTTCAACATGACATTGCGGTCGCAATGTAGGGTTGCACCATATAAGAATAAAGTTTATAATTAAAATATAAGAAAAATATGAAATTGCCTTTTACAGAGAAATTTTTATGGGATTTATATAAAGCCGCAAAATTTACCAGCGGAGCCATAGATAAGTTTTGTTCTGCCCGAGTTCATCGTGGTTTGCGCGGGGTAATAGAATTTTTAAAATATCCAGATTATTCGGATCTTAAAAAAATAGAACAAAAAAGACTGGGCAAAGAACGTTTTGGTCGCTTGATTAAATATTTAAAATACAATGGTTATTTATATGTTAAAGAAGACAAAGGCAAAAGCGCCATTATGCTTACACCCAAAGGGGCTGAAAGGATTTTAGAAATTAAAGCAAAAATTGAAGGACCCAGTAAAAGAAAGGATGGGAAATGGCAAATGGTAATTTTTGATATTCCGGAAGAAATAAGAGCAAGAAGAGATTATTTTCGAAATGGACTTAAAAGATTAAAATATCAGAGATTACAAAAAAGCATTTGGATAAATCCATACGACGTTTTAAAAGAAACCCAAGAGTTAGTTAAATATCTAAAATTAGAAGCATTTGTAAAACTTCTTTTAATAGAAGAAGTAAAAATTGATATATAAAACAGAGGAGAGATTTTAAATAGTTCAACTTCATATAACGATCGTTATACTTAGTTGAACTATGTATATGGTTAAATTAATCGGGTTTTATTTTAGATTTGAAGCTTGGATGTTTGTTGAGAGATGGCGTTGTGGATAAATTAGATTTGACGTAAGTATCGGAATTTTTTATATTTAAAGTATGGAACAGAATATGCCAAATATACCAACGAAACAGAAAACAAGAAAAAAATTAGTTTCTGTTATTTTATTCATTATAATTTTTGGAATTATAGTTGTTTGGGTTGGGTTGGAATATAATCAATGGTGG
>Ga0210057_1011065_pt1 | contig 10060 bp, 9 predicted proteins | sample CryGeyCG2114_010_2_FD_183968 | JGI IMG/M metagenome (GOLD analysis project Ga0210057, IMG submission 183968) | Groundwater microbial communities from aquifer - Crystal Geyser CG10_big_fil_rev_8/21/14_0.10 (SPAdes) (version 2) | ecosystem: Environmental > Aquatic > Deep subsurface > Groundwater ...
ACCTCCATTCCAATTTTTCCAGCTCTTGAGCTTTCTAATTCCGCTAACTGAAATAAATGTGGCAAGCGACTCTTAATTTTATCTATCAACTTTTCATCATTAAAAATTTCTATTATTTTACTTGACATATTTTTTATTTTATTAAATCTTCAATATTAACACCGAACGCTTTGGCAATTTTTGCCATAATAAGCACAGACGGCTTTTTTATTACATTACTCTCAATTTTAGTCAGGGTAGTGTATTTAACGCCGGATTTTTTCGCAAAATCCTCCTGCGATAAACCGGCTTTTGTTCGGTGTTTCTTTATGTTTTCCCCTATGTTGATTTCTGTTGCCATATTTTCAATAATTTGATAGTATGTAAGTGATATGCTATTCTTTCAATATAATGATACCAAATAAAATGAAAACAATCAAACAAAAAGTGAAAAGCCCGCTTCTGGCGTTCCGCTTTGCGGAATAAAGACAAAAAATTCAATTTTGCGCCTAAAATCGGGTGGCGAGCCCGCGTAGCGGGCGAGCCAAACGCTTCTTTTTCCAACTGGCGGTGGGAGGAGGATTCGAACCTCCGACCCCGCTAAGCGGGGTAGCGGTTTTCGAGACCGCCCCAATCAACCACTCTGGCATCCCACCATCAGTAATAACCAATTTTCAAGCACCAATGACCATTCAAATCACAAATATTAATGTTTGAAAATTGATAATTGGGGTTTGATTGGTTATTGGGATTTAATCATTTATTATTTTCTACTTGGTCTTATTACTATCCTCCGATACGGTTCCTCCCCTTCTGAGATACCCTCAACCCCCTCAATTCCTTGTAAGGCAACATGAACCAAACGCCGGTCATAAGCGCCCATTGGCGGCAAAGCGACTTCGCCACCAAAAGCAATTACTTTTTGGGCGGCTTTCTTGGCCATTTCTTCAACTTCTCTCGCTCGCAGTTCGCGGTAACCAGCAATATCTAAAGAGAGCGGAATAAATTCCTCACACTCTTTAGCCAGCATCAAGCGCAGGATATGCTGGAGGGCTTCTAAAGTTTCGCCATGACGGCCAATCAACAATCCCGAGGTTTCTGTTTCAACATTGACGCGGCAAACATTGTCATCTAAGGTAATTTCTAATAAAGCACCTGGATCTAAATGTTTGAATAGGGTTTTAGCTTGTTTTTCAACTGCTTTGGCGGAAATTTTGAATTTATCTAAACTCATTTCTTCCTTCTCACTGTTATTTCCACGCCGTGCTTTTTGGTGGTTTCTTTTTCTTCAGTTTTTTTCTGGCTGGGTATTTTCGGTTCATTGGTGGGTGTAGCGGAAATAATCTCCGACGGGGTTTCTCTTATCACATACCATTGTTGGGCAATGCCAAATATGGTGGTAATAATCCAGTAAAGCGGCAGGGCAGCGGGAAGCTGGCCAGCAATAATAACCGTGAATAAAGGCATTAAATACATCATCTGCTTGGAGATCATTGCTTGAGTATCTTGCACGCCTTGTTTTGTTGGGGGCATTAATTGGCGAGTCTGGAAATACTGCAGCACTCCGGCAATCACCGGCAGGATCCAGCGATCAGGTTTGGCTAAATCCAAACCCAAAAACATCGTCTTAATAAACTCTGGCCGCGGTATAAAAGAATACAAGAGATCGAAGTGTGAAGTATTTAAGCCGTTGATAAAAACATAGTATAAAACAATTAAAATTGGGAATTGGATTAGGAGTGGCAAACATGAGCCTAAGGGGTTGATTTTATTGACCTTATAAAACTCCATTAGGGCTTGGGATTGTTTTTGTTTGTCGCCTTTATATTGGGCCTGGATTTTTTGGATCTCTGGTTGCAGATTACGCATCCTCACTTGGGCACGGCTGGCCTTGAGCGATGAAGGGACAAGAATAAGTCTGATGATAATAGTTAAAACAATAATGGCAAAAGCCACGCTATGGCCAGGGATTAACCAAATTAGAAAAATGAGCGCATTAAATAATGGCTGATATAAAATTAAATTTAAAATATATTTAATTGCAGACATTTTTCCCTTTTATTTAACCGGATCCCAGCCGCCCTTGGCCCATGGTGTACAACGCAGAATCCGTTTAAAACCCATGTATGATCCTTTAATCGCGCCGTATTTTTCAATCGCCTGGTAAGCATACTCGCTGCAAGTTGGCTCAAAGCGGCAAAACCCGCCTTTATTCTTATAGAATAGTTTCATTGGGCCGTGGTCAAAAGATAAAGTCTTTTGGTAAACCCTAATTATTTTTAATAATACTATCTTGCACATTCATCCACCAAAAATATTTTTAATATGGGAGCGTAAACGCAATTCATCTTCTACTTTGAATAAGCGGATTAAATAATCGTTATGGGCTACTCTAGCTTTATCCAATTCATCAAAAATAATTCTTCTTAACCGATTTCTTTCAGTCACTTTTTTAACCAGGCTCTTGGGAATAATTAGGCTGAAACGCGGATATTCTAAACCATTGGGATACGATTTGACAGATATGCTCCCGAAGTTGCGCGATTTTCCCTTTCGATAAAGAATATTTACTTGTTTCCGCGTCAGCCGATATTTTTTACTTATCATGCTAAACTGTTAATCGCTTTCTCCCCTTTTGCCGGCGGTTTTTTAAAATATTACGACCATCTTTGGTTTTCATTTTTGATCTAAACCCATGGACTTTCTTTTTATGTCGGTTATTTGGTTGAAAAGTCCGCTTCATTTCATTTGTCCTTTTAATTAATTTTTTTAAGCTAAAACAATCAGTTTGGATATACCAAAATAATTATACCTTATTGTCTCGTTGATTTCAATGATTTAGAAGGTTATCCATTAATAATCCACAGTTCTGGATCTTCTTGACCCCCACACCAAAGTTACAAACACGCCAACTAAAAATTTATCTATCGCCCTTGCTTGGTGTGGGGGTTGACAGCCTGTGGATAAGTTATTTAACATTAGGTATGAGCATTTGTGGATAAATCAATATAGACAAAAGAGCCAAGCTTGATTAGATTGGAAAGGCAGACAAAAATTAAACTCTGGGGGCAAAGCATGCCAAATAATGCTAGTGATCCCAAAGAAATCTGGCAGACCGCTTTAGGCGAACTCGAAGTGACTTTAAGTAAAGCTAATTTCACTACTTGGTTTAAAGACACTTTTATTTTAATTATTGAAGAAAAAGAGATAACAATTGGTGTCCCAAATGCTTTTACCAAAGAATGGCTAGAGAATAAATATCACGAACAAATTTTTTCCACTTTAAAAAAAATTAAACCGGGAATCAATTTGATCAAATATGCTGTTAGTTCGCCCATTGCCCCGAATATTACCTTTAAAAAAGAGACGCCATTAGGCGAGGCTCCAACAATCCCCCAAACAAGCCATCCCCATCTTAATTCCAAGTATCGTTTTAATAATTTCGTTATTGGCAATTCTAACCGCTTGGCTGCGGCAACTGCTCAAGCAATTTCTAATAAGCCTGGCGAGGTTTATAATCCCCTCTTTATTTACGGCGGTGTTGGTTTGGGTAAGACTCATCTTGCTCAAGCGATTGGCAATGAAATATTGGACAAATCTCCCAAAAAGAAGGTAATTTACGTTTCTTGCGAAAGATTCGCTAACGATTTTATCACGGCCATCCAAAACGGAAAAATTAACGATTTTAAAAAAGCTTATCGCGATGCTGATGTTTTAATTGTTGATGACATCCAGTTTCTTTCGGGCAAAGAGGGAACCCAAGAAGAATTTTTCCATACTTTCAATACCCTCCACCAAAGCAACCGCCAAATTGTGATGACTTCTGACCGTGTGCCTCAAGCGATTCCCCAGCTTGAAGAAAGACTAACTTCCCGATTTGGCTGCGGGATGGTGGCGGATATCCAACCGCCTAATTTGGAAATGCGCGAGGCGATCTTAAAGCAAAAGGGTGTGGAAAAGGATTTTGAGCTCGAGGATGAAATTATCCACTATATTGCTCTCAACATCGAATCAAACATCCGAGAGCTAGAAGGAGCGATCAACCGGATCCGCTCAGCTTGCCAATTAAATAATATGGTTCCGTCGCTCGATAGCGTTAGCCGGATTTTAGAGGATTTGGTTGTTTCGAAAGGCAAGAGTCTATCGGTTGAAAAAATAATCCAGATAGTCGGTGAATTTTTTAAGATTGATCATAAAGAGCTATTATCCGCCAAAAGAAACCGCGAGCTCGTCTGGCCTCGCCAAATCATCATGTATTTACTCCGACACGAAATGAATCTTTCCTTTCCCAAAATTAGTAAGGAATTGAACAAAAAAGATCATACGACCATCATTCACGGGGTTGATAAGATCGAAAGGGAAATTGGCGTAAATTCTGACCTTCAAAAAGAACTGACCTTGATCAAAGAAAAATTATATATTGCTTAAAAAGTACCTTCAAAACACTTCGCTTGAGAAAAAAGTTAATGAGCATGTGGATAATATGTGGATAACTTTATTTAATTCCATTGGCTCGCGGCTAGGGGTGTGTATAAATAATTATCTATTTAGCGCGGGCCAGACCCAAAAACGCAGAATGTGGATAAACATACCAGTTATTCACAATGTTATACTTGGCTATTCCACAGCCCCCAAACCATTTTATCCACAGAATCCACAACACTTATTACTATTGCTTTTTATTAAATTATAATTAAATTTTATAGTAAGATGTGGATAAATCGAAATTATTTTACGAGACTTCAATAAAATATTTCATATATAAATATAGTAGAAGAAATATATTGAACAATTGGGGGTCTATCATAGAAAGGAAAGAATGAAAGTATCATGTACCCAAGAAAATCTCACTAGGGGACTAAATATTGTCGGCAGGTTGGTTGGTACTAGAGCAACCCTACCAGTTCTCAATAATATTTTAATTAAAACGAAAAATGGCAGATTAACGCTTTCGGCAACTGATTTAGAGATCGGCATATCCACATGGATTGGGGCCAAAGTAGATAAAGATGGCGCAGTTACTTGCCCGGCGAGGTTGCTTTCTGAATATACAACAACCAACACGGATAAAACTATTAGTATTGAACTCAAAGATACCACCCTCCATTTGGAATCAGAGCACTTTAAGGCCAACATTAAAGGAATTGATGCCTCTGAATTCCCTTTAATCCCAGAGGTAAAAGAAGGAGAAACGCTGGAAGTAGCAGCCCAGGATTTAAAAGACGGAATTTTGAAAACAGCATTTGCTTGTGCTTTGGACGAAACACGGCCAGTATTAGCAGGCGTTTGTTTAAAAATTAGTGGCGGCAAAATTAAAATGGTGGCAACAGATAGCTACCGTCTGGCTGAAAAAACTATTAACCTGATGACCAAAGAAAGCAAAGAGCTAAACATTATTGTCCCGCAACGGACAATGGCAGAAATTGGCAGATTGCTTGATGAAGCTGTGGATAAAGTGGTGATAAAAATTGGAGAAAATCAAATCTATTTTAAAATGGGCCCAACAGAAGTAATCTCGCGATTGGTCGAAGGAAGCTTCCCGGACTATGAACAGATTATTCCTAAAAATATTAAGACAAAAATCGAAATTAACACGGCCCAATTCCTCAATGCTATTAAAATGGCGAGTTTCTTTGCCAGAGAAGCAGCCAACAATGTAAAGCTCGTCTTTAAAAAACCAAAAAATTTGGAAGTTATTGCTGTCTCACCGCAGCTTGGTGATAACACTTCTAAGCTGGAAGCGGTTTTATCGGGCGAGGAATTAGAAATTGCCTTTAATGCCAAATTTATTTTAGATGTTTTACAAATAATGGATTCTGAAAAATTAAGTTTAGAGTTAGCCGGGAGTCTTTCCCCGGGGATTATAAAGCCAGCCAAAGACCCAAACTATCTTTATATTATAATGCCCCTCCGGATGGAGGAGTAAAATAGTGGCGCAATAGTCATACTATAGACCAGCAATAGTGAAGCAATTGTTGGTCTATCGTTGGTCTACTGTTGGTCGATTGTTGGACTATTAATTTTATTGAATCACAATGCTCAAATCTCTTTCTCTCATTAACTTTCGCAACTATTCAAAGGTTTCTTTTGATTTTGCTAAAACTACCATTTTAATCGGTCCGAATGGCATTGGCAAAACCAATATTATTGAGGCAATTTACATGATTTCAACTGGCAGATCTTGGCGGACCAACCGAGATAATGAACTTATCAATTGGGGGAACGACTTTATGAAAATTTTAATCACCCTTGAGGTCCATGAAGCTAAGACATTAGAGATGTTGATGCAAAAAGAGGGGCCAGCGACGCCGCAAAAAAAATCGGTTAAAATTAACGACGTAAAAAAGAGGATGGCGGAATTCTTGGGAGTGATGCCGGCAGTTCTATTCTCCCCTGAAGAATTAAGATTAATTGATGGCTCGCCAGTGCTTCGGCGCAGATTTTTAGATATTTTACTTTGCGAGATGGAAAAAAAATACGTTATCGCGCTTTTGGATTTAGCCAAAATCATTAAAAGCCGGAATAAATTATTATTTTTCATTAAAATAGGCAAGGCTGATATTAGGGAACTTGAGTTTTGGGATGAGAAACTAATTACCCTAGGCAGTTTTGTGATTCGAAAAAGGGAAAAGGTAATTGATTATATTAACAAAAACTTAAGTAAAACTTACCAAAATATTTCCGGGGCAGGGGAGAACCTCGAGATCAAATATAAGCCGACGGTAAAGCCGGAAGAGTACGAAGAAACCCTAATAGCAGGCAGGGATCGCGAGATTGAAAATACGGCGACTTTGTTTGGGCCTCATCGCGATGATTTCATTTTTTTGCTCGACGGCAAAGATATTACCACCTTTGGTTCGAGAGGGGAGTTCCGCAGCGCGGTCTTGGCCTTAAAAATCGCCGAGTTGGATTACTTTACGGCAGAAGGAAAAATCCGGCCGATTCTTCTCCTTGACGATATTTTTTCGGAATTGGATCGAAGAAGAAGAATGCACCTTAGTAAAATCATCCAAGATTGTCAGACAATTATTACGACGACAGATTTGGATCATATTGAAGAAAATTTAAGAGGGAAGGCTAAAACCATAGCGATTGGAGGCGAGTAATCGATGGAAGATATTAAGAATATTATTGGACGTCAATCTAAACTCAAACGTCTGCACAAACCGCTGGAAGCCGCTTACATTTGTAAGATAGCTGATAGTTTAGCTGATGATTGTTATGACGCTGTTTCGTTCAAAAACGGCCTTTTGACAGTTGGTGTTTCTTCAAATTTAGCGGCCGCCAATTTACAAGTAGAATCTTCAAAGATTATTGAAAGAATAAATCAAAAAGTAGGGGAGAATAGAGTTCAAAGAATAAGGTTTAAGATAGAATGACAAAAATATCAAATCGTAAATTCCAATGACCAGTCAAATTACAAATCCCAATTTTCAAATATTTATTAATTGAGATTTGATTGGAACTTGATGCTTGAAAATTGAAGTTTTGTTTTTAGTATCCAATATGGATGTTGGCAAAAGCCTCTGGCATAGTGAAAAGCCCGACATTTTTGGCTCTCGGTGTCCAATAAAGTTGATCCAATTTAGTCGCAAGATTTGGATCTTTTTGTTTGATGTAGTCTAAATTCCAGACAATAAGTTGGGTTACTCGATATAAGTTTTTATCGCCAAGATCATAAGGCATTTGCAGTAATTCCTCCACGACTTTATAAATATTTTCTTGGGCAGTTGGTTTGTAGCAGTCAGTGGTCTCTTTACAATCATCGCCGCCGAGTAATCCACCAAGAAGAGCGCCGCCAGTGAGATTGTCGATGAAACTGGCTACCATCAAGGCAGCTGCCACTGGTCCTGCCAGCGTGATCAAGCCCAGATTATTTAGAGCAAGAATAGTTGATGGATTGAGAAGATCATTAAGTGAATCAACTTGCATTAAAGCCTGGATCGAACCAATCTGGCCAAGCAGCTCCGGGGTAACAGAAATAATCCCTAGGCTGTCCAGCGCCGCCAAGCTACTGGGATTAAGGAGATCGGCTGGCGAATTGATTTGAGCCAAAGCCATGATACTCCCGGCTGCCCCAAGCTGGCTAAATATGCCGCTGGGGACTTTTAGATTCGCTAAGGCGTTTTGGACTTGCGGATTTAATAAATCGGCGGGGCTATGGATATTGGCCAGGGCTTGGATGTTGCCAAATTGGGCGAGACTGTCTCCGATATTCGTCGGGATATTAAGATCATTTAAAACTGCGTTCATCATTGCCGATTCAGCAGCTTGAAAATTAGCCGGATTAAGAATTTTTGAAAGGTCGCTTAATTGACCGACCAAAGTCGGATAGCTAGAAAGTCCGAGTTGGTTGAGGACTTCAGAGACAGCCCCGCTTTCAAAAGCAGCCAGGTTTTGCGATGAGAAAACCTGTTGCCAAGCTTTCAAATTCTCAAAATCGTCAGCATATTGGCCGAGCACTTGGGGGTTGTTGAGAATATTATGATCTTGGACAAATTGAGACATAATCGCCATTGTTGCATCGTTGATCGGAATATTGAGCGTTGCTAAATATCCTGTCAAAGCGGCATCAGCGGTCGGTCCGGTCCAATTAAGAACGTTATAGGCGGCCCTGACTTGGTTGAGGACATTTTGAGTCTTGGGGTCCTCGATCATAATGCCCATTTTTTCCAAAAGCTGGATTGTTTGCACATCAGAAACGATGGTATCGGAGGGAGATTTTAGAGTGCTTTGGGCAGCGGCAAGATATAGGAGAGCTTGAGTGGTTTGGTCGTTGATGGGTATGCCCATGGCCCTCATCGCATCTGTAAAATTAGAATCGTTAGTATTCCCACCCCAGTTCATAATAGTGTTGGCATTTTGGATATAAGCAAAAGCTTGCTTGAAATTAGGGTCGTTGGCGTTTATCCCCATATTTTGCAAGGCTAGTTGGACTTGAGGATTAGCAAGATCGTCGGGAGAATTGATCATCCCCAAAATTGCTTCTACGCTTTGAAATTTAGCGAGCTGATCGATGGTGCTATTGTCCATATTGATGCCGATAGAGGCAAAAAGATCTTTGGCGCTGGAGCTATTTTTTAAGGCATTGAGATCTCCAAGATTCATTTGAGCCAAACTCTGAAGTGCCTGCACTTTTTTGAGGCCGGCCTGTAAAGAATCATTGCCAATGCCAGTGACGCCAATTTTTTCGAATTCGGCAATAACATTCGGATCAGTTAAATCATAAGGGCTGTCAATTTTTGAAAGTGTTTGTGAAGCTTTCATTTTAGCAACTAAATCCTTTTGATCGAGACCTTTGACGCCAAATTTCTCAAGTGCCTTTTTAATCTCGGTGTTGGCAAAATCATCCGGACTTTTAATCTGATTTAAGACATCAGGTGGTGATTCGGCAAAAGGACTTTCGCCAATCGTTTGCCAGGCGACTTTTACGGGAATTTTCGAGCCGCAGTTGCATTTATCCTTGACATAATCAATCTCATCAATGTCCGCGGCTTGGCCCTGTTTGTGGGCAGAGATATTATTAGGATATTTGATGTCGTGAAACCGGCCAGATTCGGTATTAGTATTAATATCTTCATAGCCAGAGACAATATGGCTGACACGGATATGCTCGTGACGTTCGGCCAAATAGGCAAGAGCAGCGGCAAGCCTTTTATCAATTTTGCCGGATTTGATAAATTCTTTATCGCGATCATTGGCAATTTCGAGTTTCGGATCATTAACATCGATCAGACTGACAATTTTTTTGACATTCGGGTCATTAACACCGGCTGCCACGGGCGCGGTTCGGCCAGTCGGCCCGGTTTTTATCCAATGGGCAGCTAAAACGCCAAGAATAATTAAGACGATTAAAGCGACAACCGCGCAACCGATTAAGACTGGCCAGCCAACCGCGCCAGCGATCGAAGTAAGGGCAGACATGACCGCTTTGGAAATCGCCTGCCAAGCGGCTTTAGCTAAGGCCTTGGCGCCTTTCTCTTCCTCTTTTTTAGCGCCATCGTCCTTTTTTTTGTCCTTGTCTTCTCCGTCTTGCTCTTCGTCGGGAGTTTCCCCCTCACCTTCGTCCCCTTCTCCTTCC
>Ga0210057_1011067_pt1 | contig 10059 bp, 9 predicted proteins | sample CryGeyCG2114_010_2_FD_183968 | JGI IMG/M metagenome (GOLD analysis project Ga0210057, IMG submission 183968) | Groundwater microbial communities from aquifer - Crystal Geyser CG10_big_fil_rev_8/21/14_0.10 (SPAdes) (version 2) | ecosystem: Environmental > Aquatic > Deep subsurface > Groundwater ...
AGATCATTTAAACACCCTCTGAAGCTAGCCGGAGGGTGTTTTTTTGGATAAAAATATGTATTGTCATGCTGAACCTCGTTTCAGCATCTATCACAACTCGAAAGATCCCGAAACCCTCCTCAATCGGCGGGCAAGGCAAGTTCGGGATGACAGAAATCAATATAGAGATATGCTTTTCCCTATTGACATCTTCGTACAGCTGTACTAAATTGAATATACTATTAGTTCAACTGTACGATATGAAAGACGACAAATACGATACGCTCCGGAGATTTTACTTCAAATACCACTACATCCCATCATTTCGCGAAATGAAAGATCTATTTCATCTCCAATCTCCCGGTGCGGTCGGCTACTGGATCAATCACTGGAAAAATGAAGGCTATCTTGACGTAAACAAAGAAAAGCTTATTCCTACAGATCGTTTTTTCGAATTCCCTCTACTCGGCTCTATTCAGGCCGGCTTTCCGCAGGATGAACAGGAGAACTACGAGACTGTCAGACTTGTGCCGTTTACCATCGAAAACCCTGCAGATACATATGTTCTCAAGGTACGGGGAGATTCGATGGAAGGTGCAGGTATTATAGAAGGAGATCTTGTCGTACTCGACAAATCACTTCGTCCTCAAGCCGCCGACATTGTCGCTGCTTTCATCGATGACGAATGGACACTCAAGTATTATTTTGATAAAAACGGTCGCATATATCTCAAAGCCGCTAATAAAAAATATCCGGATATTTTTCCGAAACGCAAACTCGAAATAGGCGGTGTTGTCATCAAGGTTGTCAGAGAGTACCGATAACTATAAGCTTACATATTGGCTACTTCATGCATCAGTTTGATCCGTTGTATTGGTTTGAGCTCACTACTATAGTGTGTGTATAGGAACTACGCTCAATTTTAGTACAATTTTCTTCTTTTCTTCAGTCATTATCAGTCTGTTTTTGTCACTACAATTATTAATTCATTTTCGTATCTTATGTCAGAGTTGTTAACTCCCTCGGATTTGTTAACAAAACCATGGATCGTGTATGAACTGCCGGTTTTTCATGATGAATGGGAAGATTGGAATAAACGTCTACCCAAAAATCTCAGTTTAGTTCATCATATCGGGTCTCGTGCCTTCTGGGAAACGTTGATATGGACTGAAGACGGAAGACATATGAATCTTCACTCTCATAACTTTGCACCGTTTGGAGTACAGTTTGACGAAGATGAATATCGTGAAGCGTTTGCAGTAGCCAAAAAATTAGCTAAAGATCAGCGCGTCCATCATGTCCGGTATGATCTTGAGGGGGCCGTCGAAGAAACCTGGAGAAACACTGCATTCAGACATATCCACGGTCACTCCATGCATAAAATCCCGCCGGATCAGCTTGCAACTGAATTTATTGAAGTAAACGGTGAGTTTTGGCATGCCCGGGAGTACTACGAGTCACAACTCATTCAGGAATAAGATTCTTGAGTACAGGGGAAATGGTTATACCACTCACGATTCTGTACGTGATCCTTCCCCTAACTCAAGAATCTATAGGATCGATCCTTTTTTGTACAATATTGTTCATATTGTAGAAGTTAATATTACATAGCTTTATCTCAACAGATTGTAAATAAAGTGTAAAAAAAAAGTAAGAGGAAATTATCTTTTTTCAATGGCTGGCATCGGATAAAGAGACGAGAGTACTTCATCAAAATTCCGGGCTTTTGGTACCGTACCGTTTACAAAATCCCGCGGCGGAACAAACTCCGTGGAGATAATAATCTGATCTGCTGCACCTCTGAGAAATACTTCATAATCAGAGTACCCGTCGCCTATCATTATTTTCTGTCCTACCAATCCAAGACTATTTATCAGCTCGACTTTACCGCCTGATCTGGAAAGGGGATTTTCCGTATCACATCCCGTCACAAATCCTTCTTCATCAAAAACAAAAGTATTGGCAAACACATGATCCGGGAGAAAACCGATATCAGAAATTATTGGGACAATGATTTCATCAAAGCCCCCTGATACGACAAAAAATTGATCCTGATGAGAGCGAATAAATTCCTGCCGGCTTTTAAGTGACGGGCTGAGTTCTCTTCTCAATGCTTCCGTCACCTGCAAAATATGATTTTTATGAGGTCTCATCAGCTGAAGCCTTTGCGTAAGTGAATCTTCAAACGATATGCTGTTATTCATCCCCAGCTGAGTAATTCTTTCAATTTCAGCAACCACTGTCTCGCGGTCTGGATTATCAACAAGAACGATAGAAGCAAGAAGCGGAAGTGACTCCGGACCGACTATCGTTCCGTCAAAATCAAAAAATACATGCATATTTCAGATCATTATATCGGAAGAAAAGCTTTACAGCACTTACATTTATGAGGATTGCCATGGCAGGATATCAACTATAATATGATCTCTATGGACAAACAGGATTTTGTATTTTCATCAATGCAGCTGGCTGAATACCTGCACTCAAAAGGAATTCATGCTCATTTCTCTGACGTAAAGAATGAACAGCAACCGTTTTATCTCCTGATTCCGAAGTACTACATTGATCTCATTAATTGGGATGATCCTGAAGATCCTCTCAAAAAAATGGTCGTACCGAATAATCTTGAAGATAACGTGTACGACTATGAACTGAAAGACCCCATCGGTGATCATACCCATGAACTCGTTCCCGGCATTATTCACCGCTATCCTGATCGTTGCCTCCTGATGCTGACCAATATCTGTGCGGTACACTGCCGTTTTTGTTTCCGCAAAAATCTCCTTGATTCAAACAATGCACATTTTGAAGATGCCATGAACTATATTGAGGGTCACACAGCACTCCGTGAGGTGATTTTATCAGGAGGAGATCCGTTCATGCTGACTGATTATTTTTTGAAAAAGATTATAAGCCTCCTTGAAAAGTTAGAGCATGTGAAGATAATTCGTTTCCATACCCGTACACCCGCTGTATACCCCAAGCGAGTGACTCAAGAGTTTTTGGCAAGCATCAGATCTGATAAACAAGTAATCGTCGTCCTCCATATCAATCATCCGCGAGAGATCACGACAGAGTTTGTAAACGCCGTACAGCGTATGAAACAGGCAGGGATCATGCTTCTTTCACAGACCGTTCTCATGAAAAATATCAATAACTCAACAGCAACACTGGGCACACTTTTCAGTGAACTCACCGAAATTGGTGTCAAACCATATTACCTCCACCACCTCGATCCCGCAGCAGGTACCCACCACTTCCGCATCTCTGTCGAGGAAGGAAAAAATATCTACCAATCACTTCGCGGAACTATCTCCGGCCACTGCATCCCCGAGTATGTCATCGACACCCCCGGCGGCCACGGTAAAATCCCCGTCATGTGGTTTGAAAGAATTTCAGAAAAAGAATATCAGGCAGTGAACTTTGAAGGGAAAATAATACAATATACTGATAATGGGGAGTAGCGAAGTAATCAAAATTTATAAGGTATCACTCGCCATCCATAACGTACTGGCTTGATAGCTTACAAATTTTCGGTTACAAGCTACATATCTCATGGATCCTGAATCAAGTTCAGGATGACAAGTCTAACACCCTACCACCACTCCTCCTCATCAGCAGCCGTATATTCCTCATCCTCCTCGCGGCGAATAAAGCGTGACTTCATCGCCTCATTACGCCGCCCGAAAATCATTCTTCGCCTCGCATACGTCAGATATAGTTTGTCTTTTGCACGGGTGATACCTACATAGAAAAGCCTTCGCTCCTCTTCAAGCTGATGAAGATCATCAATCGACCGCGAGTGCGGCAGTATTCCCTCCTCAAGACCGGTAATGAAAACATACTGAAACTCAAGCCCTTTGGCTTGATGAAGCGTCATCAACCGAACTCCGTCACGACTTTTCCCTCCCTTTTCACCTTCAAAATACTCCGATTCAACGAGTGCTACCTGCTCCAGGAACTCCACAACATTCGGAAAACTCAGTGCAACAGATTTTAACTCCTTGATGTTCTCTAGTCGGGCATAATCTTCGGGAATATCAGGATCATACAGTCCGAGATACTCTGTTGCTTCAAAAACACGATCCATCAACTCGACCGTCTCAATTTCCTCAACCTGACCCTGTACTGTTTGATACAGCTCTTTGAAAGAAGTAAACCGTCTCTTGCCGATTTTTTGTATACGCTCAAGCGCCACTGTGTCTTCGGGGTGTAGGAATAATCTAAGGTAGGACAAAATATCCTTGATTTCTTTTCTTTCATAAAACCTTGTCCCGCCGACAAGAGTGTACGGGATACCGTAATGAAGAAAAACTTCTTCAATAGCACGGGATTGGGCATTGGTGCGGTATAAAACTGCAATATCAAAATACTGAGTTTTATTGGCAAGCTGCTGAATCACATTGGCAATATACACAGCTTCATCTTCTTCATTGTCAGCCTTGTAGTAGGTAATTTCTTCCCCGCCGTCAGCCTCAGTAAAGAGCTTGAGAATGGGATGTGTTTGGTTTTCGGAGATAACTTCGTATGCAAAATCCAATATGTTTTGAGTAGATCGATAATTTTGCTCAAGATTGATGACCGTCGCTTCCGGAAAATCTTCACTAAACTTTTCCAGATTACGAATATCCGCGCCTCTCCAGGAATAAATACTTTGTGAAAAATCGCCGACAACGGTAATGTTTTTATGTTTTGCGGCAAGCTTTTGCGTGAGAACATACTGCGCGACATTCGTATCCTGAAACTCATCAACTAAAAGATATTGATACCGATCCTGATATTTTTCCAGAACCGGAGGATGCTTTCTGAAAAGTATCACGACCTTCATAATCAAATCATCAAAATCCAATGCGTGATTTTTCTTTAATGCTTTCTGGTACTGATGATAAACCTCTGCCACTTCAGCCGCTTTGTAATAAGAAAACAATTCAAGAAAGCGATCAGGAGCAATAAGCTGGTTCTTTGCTTCAGAGATTTTAGACGAAAAAAAACGCGGAGAATATTTTGTATTCATCTTTTTCAGAATCTGCTTCAAGATCTGCTGCTGGTCATCATCGTCATAGATCACAAAATCGTGCGGAATGCCGATATGCTCACCGTCCCGTCTCAAAAGCATACAACAAAATGAATGAAACGTGCCGACATAGCCTAGGGTTGCTTCACTGCCTGTTGATTTAGCAATTCTCTCCTTCATCTCACGTGCAGCTTTGTTTGTAAAGGTGATCATCACGATATGACGAGGATCTACCTGATGATTTTCAATCAGATTCAGTACTTTATGAATAAGGACTCTCGTCTTTCCCGATCCGGCTCCTGCCAATACCACGGACGGTCCTTCCATAATTTTCACTGCCTGTTGTTGCTGCGTATTTAAACCTTTGAGTACATCGACCATAGAGTATAATGATACCAAAGACAGACACTAAGATCACGGAAACTGTTTGTCCGACAAGAAATAATGAGCGGAATAGTCGGAATTTGTGAGTTGGAAAGGGTGAAAAGGCGATAATTATTGGAAGATCCACAAAAGCGCACCCGACGACGAACAAATGACGATTATAAGCGAATCAAATTAATAAGTTGGTGTTACTACATGAAATACCTTATCGCAAACTGGAAAGCCCAAACCACACTTTTTGAGATTGTCAAATGGATTGAAACATTCAAAGATCAGCTTGCAAACGATCAAAAACTTCAGGAAAAACTCAACAATAACGAATTAAAGATCATTATCTGTCCCCCATTCCCCTTTATTCTGTATGTCAAAAATCATTTCAAAGATATTCAGGGAATAGAAGTCGGTGCTCAGGATGTCTCTGCATTCAAAGAAGGCAAATACACCGGGGAAGTCACGGCAAAAGCTCTCAAAGATATCACAAACTACAGTATTGTAGCTCACAGCGAGCGGCGGGAGCATTTTCAAGAAAGCGAACAGGAAATCGAACATAAAATCTCACTCTGTGACCAATACAACATCACGCCCGTCCTCTGTGTCCGAAATGCGACAGACACCGTCTATCCGTCTGCATCCGTCATCGCTTTCGAACCGATAGAGGCAATTGGCACCGGTGAAAATGCTGATGTTGATTATGTTCTCGAAATGAAAAAGAAAATACAACTTCCCGAAGGAGCAGCTTATCTTTATGGGGGAAGTGCTGACTCGGCAAATATCAATGACTACTTAAAAACCGGAGAAATTGACGGATTTCTCGTCGGGACTGCATCACTTGACCCTCAGGAATTCTACGCCATGGCCCGGGAAATGTGAGTCTTACTGATAGAACTCTCTCCCACAAAACATTCATTTTAGACTGCTGTAATAATGCACCGCCTATTTGCTATGATATAATACATATCCTATAAGAATAATGTGACTCCTCAATGTATGGAGAAATATTTCTTATAGTTACTACAAATAGATATTGTTCTCGATAAGAAAAGCATCTTACATGAACGGCTATTTGTATAAGTACTTTGACAACCGGATGCAAATAATTCAATAATCAAGAGAATAAATCCTGACGGAGTATGAGGTTTGGAAAATCCAGACTTGATAATCCGTCAGGAGGACGGAAGATAAGAACAACTTCAGATTGAACACTCTCTACATGAAAGGAAAGGTGCAAGATGCGTTTCGTTCGAAGGATTCGTCAAGTTGTAACAATTGTCTGTATCGTTGTATATCTGCTGGCAAACGGTATCCCTCACGCTGATCCAACTAAGGTAGCGCAAGCAGCCGGAACATTCACAATCAGTGGTATGGTCACGGTCAATGGGCAAGCAGTTTGGGACGGTTTTGGAGTGAAAATCACCGGAAGCCGTGGCACGACTATGTGGGCAGAGACGCGTGGAGGTTGGTATCAGTTCACGGGGTTTTCCTCAGGAACTTATACCATCGGACACAACAGTAGTTGTACTCCCAATGCTCAGCAAATCGTGATTTCAGGCAGCACAAGACATGATATTCATCTTACCTGCCCGACACATACTCTGGGCGGTTATGTGGCTATCAATGGCAAGCCCGCATGGAAAGGATTTGGTGTCAAGGCTACACTTGGGAACTGGAGTACCAAATGGGGCGAAGTTGTGACAGATGATGGTTGGTATGAGTTTAAAGGCAGTAATGCTCTTATTGCCGGTAACTATATCATTCATCACAATCACAATTGTTCATCCACAACTCCTGTCCCCATCTCGATTCCGTCCACCAATAACCGGGGACCGGACATCAACATCGATTGTCCGACGTACACTCTCAACGGATATGTGAAGATTAACGGTGTCCCGGCATGGAAGGGTTTCGGTGTTAAGGCTATATTGGGAGACGGTACTACATTGTGGGCTAAAGTTGAGACTGATGATGGCTGGTATGAATTTCGTGATGCCAGTCGACTGATCGAAGGGAATTATGTGATCAGTCATAATCATAGCTGTCCATCCAATGCCCCAATCCCGATCGGTATTCCCGCTACGAACAATCGCGGCCCTGATCTCTACCTGGATTGTCCTACGTATCCGCTCTATGGCAAAGTCTATGTGAATGGAGAGCCTGCGTGGAAAGGGTTTGGAGTCAAGGCAACGATCAACGGCTGGATGAGTAAGTGGATTCAGACACAGGGCGATGACGGATATTATGAGTTTTCCGGAAGCAATGCGTTACTGGAAGCTGATTATCTGATCCATCACAACCACCCGTGTGAATCCAATACTCCCGCCGGTATTCATGTTCCAGCAACAAACAACCAAGGTCCGAATATTTACATTACCTGCCCGGATGCAAAACATCCGCTCTATGGGTATGTATCGGTAAATGGAAGACCTGCCTGGAAAGGTTTCGGCGTGTCCGCTGTTCGAAAGAACGGCAGCACCAAATGGGTACTAACTTACGAGAACGGCAGATATGAATTCAGTGGAGATGATATCCTCACTGAAGGCGAATACACAATTCGCCATAATCATGACTGTCCCTCGAACAACGATGTCCCTGTCTGGATTCCTAGTGATGGAAACCGCGGACCTGATTTCGATATCAGATGTCCTGCGTACAATCTCTACGGATATGTCACGATTGACAACGAGCCTGCCTGGAAGGGATTCGGTGTAAAAGCCTCTCTCAAAGACGGCACAACAGTCTGGGCATTGACTGATGAGAACGGACGCTATGAGTTCAAAGGAGATGTTAGCCTGATCGAAGCGGACTATACGATCCATCACAACCACCCGTGTCCTTCAGATTCGCCTACCAACATTCACGTACCGGCTGCGGGTAACCGCGGACCGGATATCCATCTGACCTGCCTAGATAATCAGCCTAAACACGATGTTAGCGGTGTTGTAACGATTGACGGAAAACCTGCACATCAAGGCTTTGGCGTGAATATCGACGGAATAGGTTGGGTCCTGGTCGACAACAACGAAGGGAGATATAGGTTTAAGGATATTCCTGAAGGAACATACAGTGTAAGTCACGCCTACAATATCTGTCCAACAACAGAGGGAAACCCACAGTTTTTCCGAGTTGATGGAAGACAAGGCCCAAACTTCACAATAGTATGCCCACATGCAGACCCAGTTCCACCCATCATCATCGTTCCACCTGATGACGAACCCACATGTACTGAGATCTTAGACGGCTTAGGCATCAATCGTACAACGATTGCAGCAACATCACTCGTACAGGAGCAAGCTGAGATACAGTACTTCCCATTGATCATAGGCACAGATAAGCAAAATGTGTCTGCTCCATCGTATGTTATGGATGAGGAGACATTTGTCAGGCTTGCAACACAGCTTGATGACATGACTCAATTCATCACATCAACTACTGTCCTAAGTTCTACAGTGTTGTTTTTCGATCACAGTATGGCACGAGGTGCTGGTTACAGTGAAGATCTCATAGATCTTACCAACCAGATCATCTTGTTCGAGAGCAAGCTGTTGCAGAAGAGCGAAACATGGACAGCAGCATCAGCGCAGCCAGATACTGCAGAAACCTCGTATCCACTTCTTGACGAATATCTGGCAGCTGCAACTCGCTATGCCAACACACCTCGAGCTGCTGCCGTCGAAGAAGAAGTGAGAGGATTGAGTATTGAGGAGTGTGTTTGCGGATCAATATCTTTCCCGCGGCCAACTACAGAAGCTGCAAATGTCGAATTGGCTACTTTTGATAGTGAAGATGCAGCGAAAGACTATGTAAAGGAGAACTATCCAGACTTCTACATTCCCTTTTTGGATTGGATGGGAGACGGCACGCTGCCTCATGGGAAGTGGGACTATGTGAAGAACTACACATGGCAGCAAGAATGGTGTGGTCAAGATACCTACCAAGACAACATCCATATTGTAGGTCCAACAGCTCCCCCTTACTGGCATGTTCAGATTCAAGATTATGAAGGATTCACTCCTAGGGGAGAACCAAGCATTGACATTAAGTTGCATCTCGGCCCGTTGAATTGGCCCTACTATCATTGGCCCATCTATGTCCTTTGGTGGCATATACAAGGTCCTGGTAAATAAGGCCAGATCGACTCAGTTCCAGTCTAACTGACATATGACACCCCATACAATTTACCGTATGGGGTGTCATAACAATATAGTATAATATATAACGAAGTTAATAATATTCTCATCAAAGTATGGATTATTTAGTGCTATTATTTCCTCTGTCATATATTTTCACCGCATGGCCTCTAATAATAACAAGCCCATTATTGGTCTACTTATTTTCTTATTATTTAAAATTTTCGACTCAAAGTAAGATTTTAAACGAATTAATATTAGCCCTTTGGCTTAAATTTTGCATAAGCGATATCTACTATTTCATTTACTATTTAATCTTAAGAAAAGGACCATTTGAGAATTATTTTTCAATTAGTATGATTAGCTATCATTTTATCTCTTTGTTAATCATCTGGGCACTTTCACGGAGTTGGTATTTTATTGTTAGTAAGACATACTTCAGTATTAAAAAACATAGTAAAAGCAATTTTTACTGGCTTCTTATTACTCTGAGCCTGTTTTTACTATATGTTTATACTATATCTCTTACATTTTATGACTGATAGATCTAATACAATA
>Ga0210057_1011069_pt1 | contig 10056 bp, 11 predicted proteins | sample CryGeyCG2114_010_2_FD_183968 | JGI IMG/M metagenome (GOLD analysis project Ga0210057, IMG submission 183968) | Groundwater microbial communities from aquifer - Crystal Geyser CG10_big_fil_rev_8/21/14_0.10 (SPAdes) (version 2) | ecosystem: Environmental > Aquatic > Deep subsurface > Groundwater ...
ATTTTATATAATCCTTATTTGTTTTTTTGTAATGGATATGAGGTCTGGTAACTTGGTGGTGCAAATTGCTTTAGCATTGAGTGCTGCTTCTGCCCTGATTTATGAGGTAGTTGTTACAGACCAGTTATTTTTTTATTTTATTGAGAGTAGTTATTCTCTTGCGACAGTTTTAAGTGTTTTTTTATTTGGATTGGGGGTTGGCTCTCTTTCTATTTACTTTTTGTCCAGCAAAATTGAAAATCCTAGGAAATTATTTGGCTTTTTACAGCTCTTTATCGCGGTGTATGCTTTTTTTGTTTTGACTAATCTTACAAATATTATTGGAAAAATTTCTACTCTTGGAACTTTTGTTACTAGTTTTATTCTTTTACTTGTTCCAACACTCTTTTTGGGCGCGATATTTCCCTTAACAAGTTTGGTTTTTAAAAGAAGAACTCGAGATGTTACCGGACTGATATACTCTTTTGATTTGTTTGGGGCAATTGCGGGAAGTTTAATTGCTGGGTTTGTTTTACTCCCTTTTTATGGGGCTAAAGTTGCAATAATCGTGGGGGGAGCACTTAATCTGGTTTCTTCTTTTTTAATTTTTCCTAGGGGGAATAAAAAGATTGCAATGTTCTCTATTGTTCTTATTTTTCTTCTTATTTTTTTTCTCCTATTAAATTTGTTAATGGAAATTCCGAAGGATTGGAGTTTGAGAGTCCTTCTTCTTATGGGCTAGTCCAAGTTAAAGACCACGGGTTAAGTATTAATGGAAAGAATCAGTGTTCTTTTAATCGTCCAGGAGATACTTCCCAGAATATAATGGCTGAGTATGGGGTTGATGGTCTTGAAAAGAAAGAGGGGTTGGAGATTCTTAATGTTGGGCTTGGATGTGGGATGACTCTTGAAAGTTCTTTGCCTTATGCGAAGAGTGTGGATGTTGTTGAGATTAATCCTAAAGTTGTTTTGGCTAACAGGATGTTTTCTGATGTTTTGAAAGATGAGAGGGTTAATTTAATTGTGGGGGATGGGTTAGAATATATGAGAACAACAGATAAGAAATATGATTTGGTTTTGATTGTTGTTCAGAGTCCCCTCGTGGCTCATTCTACAGATTTTTACACTGTTGAGGGCTTTGAGTTAGTTGGAAGGGTTTTGAAGGAAAAAGGAGTTTATGTTTTGTGGAGTTTTTCTTTAGGAAATAAGCGGTATGATGATGTTTTGTATTACTCTATGAAGGAAGTTTTTGATAATGTTTATGATTATCCCCATAATCTTCTAGCAACAAATAATATTCTTGATAAAAAGGAACATGTTCCAGAATGGGATTACGAGGTGAATACTGTTGATCATAAGGTTCTCCAGAATTACTGGGGAGGACAATGAGTAGTTTTATATAAATTAGGTTATTATTTTAGTTATGAAATGTATAATTTTATCTGCTGGATATGGCACAAGGCTCTATCCTTTAACTTTGAAAAATCCAAAATCCCTTTTAAAAATAAAAGGAAAAAGTATTTTGAAAAGGATTATCCAGAAAGTCGAAGAAGTAAAAGAAGTTAATGAAATTTTTATTACAACTAATTCTAAATTCAAGGAAGTTTTTTCTAGTTGGTTTAAAAAAAATAAGGATATTTTTAATAAAAAACTAACTCTTTACAAAAACCTCTCTAAGGATGATAAAAAACTTACAAGTCCTATAACCGATGTTGTTGAGATATTAAATAAATATTTTATTAAGGAGGATCTTTTAATTATTGCGGGGGATAATCTGTTTGATTTTTCCTTAAAAGAAGCTATGGATTTTTTTAAAAAATATTCAAAACCGGTTAATGTTGTGTTTAATCTAAAGAATAAAAAAGATGCTTCTAGATTTGGAGTTGTTAAATTAAAAGGAAACAGGGTTATTAGTTTTGAGGAGAAACCAAAAAATCCAAGATCTAATTTGATAAGCATTGGCGTTTATTTCTTTCCTAAAAAATATTTGAGGGGGATAAGAGAATTTGGTAAAAAGAGTCTTCCTGAAATGAATATTGGTCATTTAATAAAGCATTTTTTTGATACCCAAGAAGTTTATGCATTCAAGACCTCAGGGCATTTTATTGATATTGGTGTGCCAGAAGATTATGAGAGAGCAAAGAGGGTTTGGAAATGGTGAAAATGTATTTTTTTATGCAATAATCTATTTAAATGATTTATATTTGATTTTTTTATGGTTGTCCTAAAGATAAAAAATATTGAAATTACCCCCACTCATGTGGGTTTATTGAGAAATATATCTCAAAAAGCGAATGGTTTCGTTTGGCAAAAAACAGGCTTTTTTAGGCCTAGTTTGGATGACACCTACTGCTTAGGGGAGTATGGCGGAGAGAATGTGTGTTCTAAGATGCCCACTCAATATTTTGTAGATGTTATCAATGCCGGATTATTGAAATATCACAAACACGATTACCCTAATAATATTCTCAAGATTAATCGGAAGTGGAAGTCTATTCTTGGAATTTCTTGAGTTTGGTAAATAAAATAACTTTTTATATCTTATTTCTTTCTTTCTTTTATGTCAACAATACTTGGAATTGAATCAACCGCACACACATTTGGAATTGGGATTGTTAGAAATGGGAAAGTAATCGCGAATGTTCGGGAGATGTATACTACTAAAAACGGAGGGATAATTCCAATGGAGTCTGCTAAGCATCATGCTAAGATTGCTGAGGAGGTTTATTCTCGTGCTTTAAAAGAAGCTAAGATAAAAGAAAAGGATATTTTTGCTGTTGCTTTTTCTCAGGCTCCGGGTTTAGCTCCTTGCTTAATCGAGGGAATGAAGTTTGCTAAAGCTCTGGCTAAGAAATTAAAAATTTCTTTAGTTGGGGTAAATCATTGTGTTGCTCATTTAGAAATTGGAAGAACTACTGGAGCTAAGGATCCTGTTATGCTTTATGTCTCTGGGGCGAATACACAGGTAATTGCGTATGAATCTGGGAAGTATCGGATATTTGGAGAGACTCTTGATTTGGGGGTTGGGAATTTTATAGATACTGTGGCTCGGTTTATGGGACTTGGGTTTCCAGGGGGGCCTAAAATTGAGGCACTTGCTAAGGGAGGTAAGTATGTTGAATTGCCATATAGTGTTAAGGGGATGGATATAACCCTTTCAGGGATTCAAACTAATCTAAAACAGAAACTTGATAGAGGAGTTTCAAAAAAAGATTTAGCTTTTAGTCTCCAAGAAACCGTTTTTGCTATGCTTATAGAAACAGCCGAAAGGGCTTTAGCTCATACGGGGAAAAAAGAGTTGTTGTTGGGAGGAGGGGTTGCTTGTAATTCTCGATTAGTTGAAATGGCTAAGATAATGTGCAAGGAAAGAGGTTGTAAGTTATTTGTTCCTCCAAGGCTTTTGCTTGTGGATAATGGGGCTATGATTGCTTTTCTTGGAGAGAGAATGTTTAGTAAGGGAGTTTATGAAAAAAGTTTAGATAAGATTGATATTCTTCCTAGACAGAGGACAGATGAAGTCGAAGTTGTTTGGAAGTAAAAAGGTTTATAAACTCTTTTTTACCAAAGTAAATATCCGATGAATGAATCTTGAGATTCGGGAGGGATTCATTCTATAAACGCGATAAACGAAAATGGCTAACGAAATATATCAAATCATTGAACAGGCAAGAAAAACTGGAAAAATTGAGAAAGGAACTAATGAAGTTACCAAAGCTATTGAGAGAGGAACAGCGAAACTTGTGGTTTATGCTGTTGATGTTGATCCAAAAGAAATTGTTCAACACTTACCTCTTTTGTGCAAAGAGAAAAAGATAAAGTGTGTTGAAGTGGATAGTAAACAAAAGTTAGGAATTGCTGTGGGAATTCCCGTTTCAGCGTCTTCTGTGGTAGTAATAGATGCAGGGGAAGCGGAAAAAGCAATTATTGCTTTTAAGTAAATTAATAATTAACTCTTAAAATGGCTAAGACTCAAAAAAAACAGGAAAAGAAGCAGGCTGGAGGAACTAGGGGGTCTGATAAGATTCTGGGGGAAGTAGTTCCAGCAATTGTCCAAGAACTAATAGGAAGAACCGGGTTTAGGGGAGAAATTACTCAGGTTAGGTGTCAGGTTCAAAAAGGGAGAGATGAAGGACGTTCAATGAGAAGAAATGTTCGTGGGCCGGTTAAGATTGGAGATGTTTTAGTGCTTAGGGAAACAGAAATTGAGGCAAGGAGAATTAAATCTAAAGTAAGTAAGGGGACTTATACTTAAAATGTTTAGTGAAAAGAGAAAATTTTTGATTCCAGAAGAAATGAGTGCTCTTTTTGAACAAGTTAGAAAGAGTTTAATTGAAAAAAAACTTGGTGCTTTTGATATTAGAGGATTAACTGAATCCCAAGCCATTCAGGTGAAAGAAGCATTATCAGGGAAAAACCAAGGATATGTTACTAATAGTGGTGTTGATGCTAATTATGCTGGAGACACTCCTCAAATAACTTATTTTGTTCATATAAGGGGGCCTATAGTAAAATGATGTATATGGATTTTTCTGATGCAGATTCAAGCTTAAATTCTAATGGTATTACTATTCCTAGTGTAACTTCAAGATTAAATCCTTTTGGTGTTAATGTTCTTAGTGCAGATTTAAGGTTGAATTTTTCAGATATTACTGTGGCCCCAGAAACTGATGTTTCAAATATCTATAAATTTCATTATTCTTCTGATTTTAGTAAGGGGTATGCTCTTATTGGATTTGTAGATGGACTTAATAATCCTGATATGTGTCTTGAGCCTCTTGAAACTGGTCTTTCGAGTAAAGGATATTCTGTGGTTAGGCAAGCACATCCTGAAATTAAAAATTTGTATGTGCTTTCTTTTAAACTAGGGGGTGTTTTAAATGACTAAATGTACTTATTGTGGAAAAGAATATGGTATTCCTAGGGGATTAACTTTGATTATGAAAGATGGAAAGATCCATCATTTATGTTCTTCAAAGTGTAGAAAAAACATGTTAATGGGCAGGAGAAAGGTTAGGTGGGTAGAAGATCCTAGTAAAATTAAAAAGAAGAAAGTTACTAAGAAGAAAAAGGTTTCTAAAAAGAAGGGATAGAGTAATTTCACTATTATATAGTAATTGCGAATTTTTTAATCATAATAGTTATAAACCCTAAATATGTCCCAATATCTTATGGAAAGAAGAGGATTTTTAATATTTGTTTTGATTTTGATTATGGTTTTACCAACTGTTTTATCAGATGATTTGTATTTAGAATCTAGTGCTTTAACTTATGTTGTTGGTGAATCTATTTTTGTAGATGTTTTTATTAATGCAACTGAAAATGATGTTTATGCTATTCAGTTTGATGTTGATTATGATTTATCTATCTTAAGTTTTAGTTCTATTTTAGAAGATTCGTTTTTAGGAAGTGATGGGGCTGAAACATTTTATGATTATGATTCTATTTATTCTGGTAAAATTAATGATATATATAATTCTAGAAATACTACTTTTGCTAGTCCTAATAAAGGGATTGGTGGAAATGGAATTTTAGTAGGAATAGAGTTTACAGCAATAGGTACTGGTTTAACTTTTATTAATTTATCAAATATTCTTTGGGTTAATTCTACTATTAAAAATAATAGTGTGGGAATTCAATCTAGTATTAGTATAGAAAATATTTCTTTTACAATTTTAGCTTCTGTTGTAGATGGTTTGTCTTCTAGTTCAGGAGGGGGTGGAGGAGATTCAGGTTCTGGAGCAATTATTGTTCAAAATGATTCAACTAATGATACAGGAATTGTTGAGTTTGGAGTTATCCAACCTGAAGATGAAATTCAAGATAATGAAACTATTCTTAATGAACCTTTAGAAGAAGGGGCTTCTGGAGGCTTTTTATCTTTAACAGGAGGAATTGTTGATGATGTTTTTGGAGAAGGAAGCATCTTCAAATCTTGGGTTTTTTATTTTATTATTGGTCTTGTTTTAGTTTTTGTAGTTGTCTTTTTTGTTAGAAGATATAATCATAAGAGACATTATTAATATAAAGTTTAATAAATAAGATTTTCTTATTGTTTTAAGAGGAAAATATGAAGGGAAGTGTTATATTTATTTTGGGAATAGTTGTTTTGTTTAGTTTTTCCTTTGTTAAAGCAGATGCTTATGATGATTACAATACTTATGCAATAAATGAATTTGGTGCTGAAAAAGATGATTTAATCTATGATAAATTTGGAAACGATTTGGTTATTCATGAATCAGATTTATGGACCTATGAGAGCGAAAATAGTGCTGTTTTTGGATTTGATACTAATTTGCCTAGTAAATCTTATATTGAATATGGCCTCGATACAAATTATGGTATGCGAACAGATGTAGATGATAGATATTATTATTTGCATGTAGAGCATGTAAAAAATTTAGCAGAGAATAGGACATACCATTATCGTATTGTTGCAGAAGATGAAAGAGGAAATATTGTATATGGTACAGCTAATACATTTAACACACAAATATTTGAAAATAAAATTGAAGTGTATAATAATTTTTCAACAGATATTAATGTGTTAGATCAAGCAGATACTATTTATGTGGTGAAAGAAGATATTACTGCAGATACACGAGCATTTACTTTAGCTGCTAATAATATCACTTTAGATTTAAATGGACATACAGTTACCTATGATATGGGAACACCTGCAGTGCCATCTAATGCTGCTTGGACAGAATATGAATATCGGCCAGATTCAACAGCAGGGGTGTTTGGGACAACATATAATTATTTCCATAAATTAACTAATGGATTTATAAAACAAGGGGCGAATAATGGGCAAGGAACTGATGGTTATGGGTTCAATCCAGTCTATATTTATGGGACAAATGAAATTTCAGGAATTGTGACTAAGTATTCTGGAGCAGATGTACATGGTATTAATGCAAGATATGGTACTCCTTATATCCATCATAATATAGTGATTGATAGAGGAAATGTGATAAGTAATAGACACCAAGGATTAAGAGCAATTTTTTCAAGTATTAGTGGCTCAACTAACGTAGTTAAAAATAATTTAGTTAAAAGATCAAGACACCAAGGTATTTATAAATTTGGCAATGGTATAAATAATGAAGTCTATATAGATAGTTTTGACACAAATAGTTTTGGTATGTCTCCTAATGCAGGGGGGAGATTAACAAATAATAAAGTGTTTGGAGCAGGTTATATAGTCATGGGCATATCTTGGGAGGGAAATATAACTGTTAATGACAATCTGGTTTATTTACAAGGTGTTAATAGAAGTAATAGGTCTTCTGAATATGGGGAAGCATGTTCTATGACTGGTATAAGACTTACTCAATATCTAGGAGGTACAATTCTCTATGAAAATAATCTCTATGAAGATAATTTAATTATTATTAAGGGACGTGAAGGATGTTCGCCTTTAAGAGGTGTAGAATTTTTTTCAGATCCATATGTGGTAAATTTAACTTTTAGGAATAATATTGTTAAAGTTGAAGCTCAAGATGATTTTACTGGTGCAACGATTTCAACAATTGAAGGAATGGGGTGCATTATTGGACAGGGACTTGCAGATAGAAGTTATGAGCAATTACCTGTTTATTATCAAAATAATTTGTTGATATCTAATATTGGTCTTGTTCAGTTTGGAGATTCATATGGAACTGGAGGGAATCACAGATTTATTAATAATACCTTAATAAAATTTGGAAATCATCCAGGATATAAAACAGTAAAGGCAGGGTATTATTATATAAATTCATTTGGAAATAGATTTATTGATACAAAATTGGAAGGAGGGGCTAGTTTAGATGATTATTTCTTTGATAGCACTGGACTTGTTGATTATTCAATAGGGCACAGTTTATATGTAATTGCTAAAGATGGTATTGGAAATTTATTGGTTAATAAAGATATTGAAGTCTATGATAGTGAAGGATTTTCATATGTTGGTAAAACTGACGCAAACGGATTTACTAAACTTGAAATTTTAAATCGAACATTACGTTCTGATGTAGGAACTACTGCTGTTTACAATATAGACCGGATAGGGCATTACGCGCACATAGATGGTTATGATAGCAATGTTATTTTGCCTATGAACATTATGCAAAATTATGATAATCCTATTGTTTTAATTTTTGGGGGGGGAACTGGAACTTCTTACGATGTAAACAGCGACGGAAATATAAATATTATTGATTTAGCAATTGTAATTTATAACCAAGGAAGGAGTGCAATAGGAGATTATGCACGCTTAGATTTGAATGGAGATGGAGAGGTAAATTGGTTAGATGTAGTTGAAGTTATTAGTAGGATATAAAACTTATTAAATAAGAATTTCTTAGGGGGATTAGAATGAAAAAAGAGTTGGTATTTATTGTTTTTGTGTTTATTTTTATTAGTTTAGTTGTAAATGTGAGTGCAGGATTTGATGATGTTTTTACAATTCCTAGTGATGAAATAGCTAGTGAAGAAGTGATTAATCAAGAATTTTATTCTAATTCTTTTTATGATTTAGATCTTTCTTTGGATATCGAAGCTTTAAGTATTGATCTTGATGTTGAGTTAGAAAAAGAAAATAGTTTTGTGAGGATTATCTTAGTTAATGATTTAGGAAAGGAGTTTTTAGTTTATCAAGCAGGATTTCCATATGAGAAAGAATTAAGTTTATCTGGAGTTTGTGAAGAGACTTGTATTTTTGATAATCCAGTTAGGCCTGATAAAATTTTAATACAATTTTCTAATGATAGTTCTAAAATATATTTAGAAAAAATTAACTATCTTTTGAAAGGAAGCAATTTTTATGAGGGTATTACAAGTGAGATAAAACATATAGAACAAGTTGATTATAAAATTGAAGCATTTAATGCAAAAAATATAACTTGGATTGCTGGAAATGTCGGTGCTTGTAATTTAACATATAGTGAGAAAAAATATCTTTATAATGGGGGAGAATTGCCAAACTTGTGTGGTTATGATTGTTATGTTGGGGGAATTTTTCAGTTTTGTAAACAAGAATATATTTCTGCAGAAAAAGCTTTACCAGGAACTACTATTTTTGAATGGAGAAATAGGCATGGAGAAAATTGGATGACTCCTGTAAAAAATCAATTAAGTTGTGGAGCTTGTTGGGCTTTTAGTGCTGTTGGTGCTTTTGAAGGAGTTATAAATACTTATTACAATCAGCATCTTGATATTGATTTGGCCGAACAGGATTTGGTTTCTTGTTCCCCTGGAAGTTGTGCAGGGGGAAATCCTTCAAGTGCTTTGAATTATATAAAAGTTACTGGGATTGTTAATGAGACTTGTTTTCCTTATGAAAATGCTGATGGGTTTTGCAACGTTAATAAGTGTTCTAATGGAGAGGTTTGGAAGATAAGTGATTCTAGGTATATCGATCCTAGAGATGAGATAACTTTGAAAACCGCTCTTAATGAGAGAGGTCCTTTGTCTATGGCTGGACCTGTTAGTTACTGGCTTCATGCAATTGTTTTAGTGGGTTATGGTTATGATTCTAATGGTTTGTTTTGGATTATAAAAGATAGTTACGGGCCTTATGTTGGAGATGGGGGGTATTATAAGATTCAGCTTCCTGCTGATGAGATTTACTGGGCTCAGTTTTATGAGGTAAGAGATCCAATTCCTCCTAGTGGGCAAAGTTACCAAAAACTTTGTTTCGATGAAGATAATGATGGGGCTTGCAATTGGGGGCTAGGAAGTAAGCCTAGTAGCGGGTGTCCTGCTTCTTGTAATGGGAATGACTTGCCGGATTGTGATGATTCTAACAATCTTCTTGGAGGTTGTTCTGTTGAAGAACTTTATTGTGGGGGATATTCTTTAGTTCCTGGGGGGGAGTCGGAAAGCTTTGGTTATTATTATGCCGGGACAGAGATGGGCTGTTGTGGGGATGACCCCAACGAGTATTTTGATAATGAGGTTTTTCCTAGTGGAGGGTGTTGTGATAATCCTGGAGATGTATATAATGGGGTAAATTGTATTGAAGATCCTTTACTTAACTTATATTCTGGACTTAGTTCTTTTCCAACTAAAGAGAATATAGAATTAATTTCAGATGTTAAT
>Ga0210057_1011074_pt1 | contig 10053 bp, 12 predicted proteins | sample CryGeyCG2114_010_2_FD_183968 | JGI IMG/M metagenome (GOLD analysis project Ga0210057, IMG submission 183968) | Groundwater microbial communities from aquifer - Crystal Geyser CG10_big_fil_rev_8/21/14_0.10 (SPAdes) (version 2) | ecosystem: Environmental > Aquatic > Deep subsurface > Groundwater ...
AATTTCCGCTAATAGCCGGCATTGATGAAGCCGGGCGCGGACCGTTGGCCGGACCGGTGGTGGTGGCCGCGGTTATCTTTGATTTTAAAGAAATCCCGGAAAAATTGCAACCAGTAGCCGATTCAAAAAAATTATCACCTAAAAAAAGAGAGGAGTTGTTTGATATAATTATGAATAAATCACTGGCGATTGGCGTCGGCTTATGTGATCATGTCGTAATTGATCGTATTAATATTTTACAGGCTACATTTCTAGCCATGAAAAAAGCGCTGGGAGAATTAAAGCATAAACCTAATATAATTTTACTTGATGGTAATTTGCCCTTACCCAATTATTCTTCACCGCAAAAATCAATTATTAACGGCGATAATTTAATTTTCTCTATTGCGGCTGCTTCTATTATTGCCAAAGTCACCCGTGACCGCATAATGGCAGATATGCATAATAAATATCCCTGTTATTTTTTTGATAAACACAAAGGTTACGGCACTAAATTACATATGAATGCATTAAAATTGTATGGGCCGTGCGAAATACATCGGAGAAGTTTTAAACCGGTAAAACAATCATTAAGCCATAAAACTTACGACTTAAAACTTATGGCTTAAGGCTAAAAAGTTGCTTCCGGCCTTAAACTCTTGTATAATAATTATATAAATATTAGTAAAATTAATATGAACCGTGCTACAGGAGGAAACGTTTTAATTGATCCCCAAACTATAATTGAAAAAGGGGAAATCGGCGACCGTCTACGGGTGGCTGACTTAGGTTGCGGTAGTTCCGGCCATTTTATTTTTCCCATTGCTAACGTAATCGGCGAGTATGGTGTAATATATGGAGTAGATATTTTGAAAAATAATTTGGAAAATATTGAGCGTCGCGCAAAGCAAGAAAATCTAAAACAAGTAAAAACAGTCTGGTCAAACTTAGAAATTTTTAAGGCCACAAAAATTGACAGTTCATCTCTTGACGTTGGACTATTAATTAATGTATTATACCAATCAAACAAGCGTGCTGAAATAGTTAGGGAGGCTATTAGAATGATTAAAAAAAATGGAAAACTAATCATTGTTGATTGGAAAAAAATTCGTAGCCCATTCGGCCCGTCAATTACGGAGCGGGTAAACAAAGAAAATTTAATTTCTGTCTGTCAACGATTGGGCATGGAATTTCTAGCAGAATTCAATGCTGGCGAATATCATTTCGGGCTAACATTTCTTAAACATTAAAAAACAAAAATATGCAAAATTTTCTCACTCTTAAAATGTGGTTTTCTATGAATCCAGGCTCACTATTACCTGTGTTTCATTATACTTTGGTAGTAGTGGTGATTTTATTTTTACTAGCTACATTATTTTTTAAATCTAAATATAATAAAAACAAAAAAAATCTATATAATAGAATCTATGAAAGCCTGTTTAATTTTTCTTTAACCGGTGTTATTATCGGCGCGTTTATTTTATTCTTCACCTACGAACGCGTCCCATTTTTATCTGCTCGTTTCTGGTTTATTGTTTGGTTTTTTGTACATGCTGTTTGGGGATGGTTTATTTATAAAAATGTTAAAAAAATACCTAACATAAAAGAAGAGATAAGAGCGAGAAAAGAATATAAAAAATATATACCTTAATCATAAATATAATAAAATACAAAAAACCCCGGATGAATCCGGGGGTTTTTGTTATATTGAAAGGGGTCCGATAAGGACCACAGGCTATTATAGTATATTAAAATTGAATTTTTGTCAACGCTAAATTTTGATTAGCCGCTAATAAGTCAAACTTGTCCTTAGTATTAAAATTTTTCCATTCATACGGACGCAAATTAAAATCCATAATCCGCCCACCCGCTTCTTTAATAAATAAAATTCCAGCCGCTACATCATATAAATTGCATTTCGGTGTATAGTAGGCCTCAGCCTTCCCGGTTCCTACCCAGGCGCATTCAATTGTCGCCGCACCAATTTTACGTAAATCTTTTACTTTACGATAAACATTATAAAAAATATCCGCCACTCTTTTTTTATTTTTTTCTCCGCCCTCGCAAGTTATAAAATATGATTTGCTCAAATCTTTAATATCAGAAACTTTTGCTCTAGTTGTATTATCTGTTTTTAAATCAACTATAAATGCGCCTTTTCCTCGCTCGGCTATAAACCTTTGTTGTAGAAAAGAGGCCTCCATTACGCCCAATAACGGCTCTCCTTGATGCCATAGGGCAATAGAGACCGACCAGAGCGGATTATTGTTCATGAAGTTCCCCGTGCCGTCCAGAGGGTCAATTATCCATAAATAATCGCTATTATTATCAATCATCCCGGTTTCTTCGGTAAAAATTGAGTGCGTTGGAAAATTTTTCTTTATTGCCTTAATAATTAACTTATCAGCAATATTATCGTAAGCAGTTTTGAATCCTTTTGAAGTGTCGCGAGCCAAGCTGTCCTTAGTCTTGCCAAAATGCCTTAATAATTCTTTTCCGGTAATATCCGCGGTCTTAATTGCAAATTGTAATTCTTTTGTCATATACTTAAGATGATTATTAAAGTTACTAATATTTTACATTTTTATGTCTTTTATGTAAAATAAATCCAGCACTTTATATTGCATCCATTTTAGTTTTTCTTATTTTCATTCCAAAACCAAACTAACAGAACTGCTATGATAAATAAAAATAAAAGCGGTTCTTTTTTTATTGAGAATACTTTTTTGCTATCTTCATTGTGTTTAATTTTTTTTTCAGAAACTTCCTCTCCTGCTTCCATACTATTAATACCATCTTCTTCAGCCTCTATTTTAATAGCAGAAATCTGCGGTGCGTGCGGATCTATTTTTTTAATATTAAAATTTATAACATTAGAAATATTGCTTGCTCGGCCTAATTTATCAAAACCAATCGCGTAAACAAAATGAAGTCCTAATTTAAGCGACCATTTTGATTGATAGGTAAAATCGTTCTTTGTTGTTTCAAACTCATCAACTAAAACCTTGTCAATAAAAATCTTTACTTTTTTTATCTCGCTCAAAACTGAACCGTTAATATAAGGTTTTTTATAATCCTCCGGATTATCAATTACCTCTAGCAAAGCCGGCGGAGTAACTAAAATATCTTCATTATATTTATTATTAAACCCGCCATCCGCAACCGCATTTTGCCAAAACAAAAAGCATCCGCAAATGATGCTTAAGATTATTCCTCCTCTCATTATGAGAGTTTTTTTCATAGTCAACTAACCTTATCTAATATATCAATCTCTCACAAGAGGAAAAGATGTGAAAAACATAGATATATTGTAGAGGTGTAGCAATGCTACGCATCTACAATATATCCTTAAAATGCTCAATCTTTGCCGAATTAGTAATTTTATTAATAAAAATAGTTATTAAATCACATCTTGGCTCTATATCCCATAATTTATACTTATCCAAATATTTTTGAATTGCTAAATTTAAGCGCTTTTGCTTTATTCCCTGAGTCGCCTCGCTACCGTCGCCGTAAAACTGCGAAACTCTAGTTTTAACCTCAATAAAAACTAAAATATCGTTCTGTTCGGCGATAATATCAATTTCTTCGTAGCTGATTTTATAATTTCTGGCTATTATTTTATATCCATTGCGCTTTAAATAATTGCAAGCTAAATTCTCACCGTATTGTCCGATAACTTGATTTCTCATAAACCACAATCTTGTTACCCGCCCGCAACGTTTCGCGTAGCGATACGGGCGGGCTTGTTACTTACTGTCCCACCCATGTTCGCTGTAAAAATTATTATCTAAAATATGTTTAATTGCGTATCTTACATATGGAACAATATTTTCCGGTAAATTATTAATATTAAACCAACTTAAATCATCACACTTGTGCGGTTCGTTATTTACAGGCTCCCTTTCCCAGTTGTGCGCTTTGATAAAAACGTCCACTCTTTCATTATTAATATCTTGAGAAGACCTATGTTGAACATGCACAACTTCCATATATTCCGATTTTAATACAAGGCCGATTTCTTCATAAGCTTCACGTATCATTGCTTGCATAAATGATTCATTGCCGTCAACATGTCCGGCCGGCAAGCTATAATTACCATCTTCATAGCCTGTATTATAACGGCGTAATAAAAGTATTTGATTATCTTGTTGTAAGATTAAATAAACCGCAGGAATAATTTTAAATCTTTCTTGTGACATACAATTACCCAAACAACAACCACTCCGGCTTTAATATCATTAATATACCGATAATTAGCATTATAATCCCGCCGATTAAATTCGCCGCTCTTACATATTTTTGTGTAAAACCCACCATCTTTAAAGTAACCATAGCCAACACAAAAACAACCATATCATCCAGCATAAAAATTAATATATACAAAAATAAATACGCATAATATTGCCAAGGCGCTAAGTCAGCCACGCTTAAAATAGAGGTGTAAATTGCCGGCAGACCAGCCGAGCAAATTAATTCTATCATGTTTACTGCCGCGGCTAAACCGATAATTCCTATTAAAGCCAAGACAAAGCTTTTTTCCTGGATAATGCCTTTTACTTGAGTAAAAATTTTAATACGTTTTTTTTCATCAACTACTTTACAAGCTCCGTCTTTATTTCGTCTAAACTCTCGTAATTGATACCACCCGCTAACTAATGCCACCAATCCGATTAATAAACGGATCCAAAAAATAAAACCGACAAATAAAAATATATTAAGCCAGGTCGCCATAAATATAAAATACACCGCCCCGGACGCAATAATAAAACTTAAGCCTATCGCCCACATCCGTTTGCGATTCTGCATGCCAAGCATCATAGAAATTAAAAATAGTAACACCCACATCGCGCACGGATTAAACCCGTCTAAAAATCCAATTACAATAGTTAAAATCGGTAAAGAAAAATTTTTTACCTTCATTGCTCCGAAAATAGGCAAATTTATTATTTCCGGCTTTTTACTGCTAATTCCATCGCCGTAAATAGTTAAATCTTTTGTCGGTTTTTCTCCTTCTTCACTTGTCCTGTCTTTTATGGGGTTATTCTGAGCTAAAATTTTACCTACTAAATCAGGGTCGCCTATTGCCTGAAAATATTCAACTGCTGAACGTATTTCCGTGCCGGTTGTTTTATCGTTTAAATACCCACTGATAATCCTATCGCCTATAAAAGCAATCGGCACTCCGCTAATTCGCAAATCTGATGCTTTAATAATATTTTGTAAAATTTTATCATTATCACTGCTATACCAAGTTTCAAAATTATGTATTTTAATACTTGGAATTTCAATCTTTAACTTATCTAAAAATCTTTCTTCTTCAGCACAATGAGGACAGCCGTCACCATAAAAAAAATAAATATTTACCGGCTCCGGCGCACGATATTGAGCTTGTGTTATTATGGGAGATAAGGCAAAAAAACAAGCAAATAATAAAACAATTATTATACTAAGTTTTGTTTCTTTGCTTTTTTGCTTTTTTGTTCTATTAAAATTAAACATATATTATTTTGATTATTAATTAATAATTTTTATAGCCTTACCATTAATAACAGCATCACTAACTTTACGATAAGCGGAACTTAAAATGCGCTGAAACGTACTTTGAGACGTATTCATTTTTATAGCGCATACATCTTGATCAAATCTTTCAATATTTTTTAATCGTAATGATTCTGCCTCCTCGCGTGTTAACTCAACCACCTGTAAATCTCTTAATGGAACCCCTTGAGGTTTAAAATAGCTCGTCCGTGCCTGAAAGTTTACTTTTCGACATAATCGTGGTCGACCGGAGGATTTTAATTGTTTTCTGCATTTTGTCTGCATAATAATATTTTAACTTATTATTTTATATTTGTATATTGATAAATAAAAAAAGCCCAAGTGAGCCCACCCATATTACAATATGAGTAGACCTGCTCGGTTTTATTTAACAGGACTTATGGATTTTTTAAGCAACACTTTGACCAATTTTCCTATTTAATCCTCTTCCTCGTCCCATTCCCTGGCCACGACCGTCAAATAATCTTCCCTTTGGTTGCGCATCAACGCATTTTCCCATTTGACCGCCTGTTTTAGCTCCTGCGCCAGCAGGACCTGTTTTGTTTAATCTAGGCATATTTATCACCCCTCTTTCTTTATTAATGCCATTTTAGTAAAAATGACAGTATTATATTATGAGTATATACCCATAATTACATCTTGTCAAGAGGTATAAAAAAAACCGCAGTTCAAGCGATTTTTAATATACTTAAAAAATAATATTACTGCTTTTTTGCTTTAATTAATATAAAAAATAATACGATAACGCCTCCGCTAATCATTATATCAGCAATATTAAAAACCGGCCAAAATCGCGCATTAATATAATCTACCACGTAACCATAGCGCAAACGATCAATTAAGTTACTAATAGCACCTATTATTATAAATATTAAAGCAACCTCAGCAACGCCAAACTTTTCTCTAATTTGCTGAAATAAATAATAAATTAAAATAATTAATATCAATATAATTAAAGGCATTAAAATAATCTCTGGCAATGGCAAGCTGAAAGCGATATTTTCATTTTTATACAAATCTAAGTATAACCATTGCTTAATTATAGTAATTTTCTGGTTGTATAAATTAATTAATGACCATGATTTTAAAAATCTGTCTGTAAAAAATAAAAAAAAGGCGCCGAGTACTACTGCGCCCATCTTTTTCTCTTTAGTTTTGCCCCGCATAAAAAAATTCTTGCGAGGTTTAATTATATTAAACATTTGATCGCGAACCTTGTAGTTTGTTTTTGCAGGAAATACAAGCGGAAGAAACCGGTCTGGCTAAAAGCCGTTTTTCACTAATTTCTTTTTTACAGTATTTACATATTCCGTATGTTCCATTTTCTATTATTTTTAGAGTTGAATCAATGTCTTTTATATCTTTTTCTAGTACTTTACTAACTGATAAATTAGTAGTGTACATATCAATTTCTTTAGCATTGTCATCGGTAGTAGACCCTAAATCATCAAAATTAGGTTGGTGTTTAGCTTTAACATGCTTATCTTCTTTAGTAAATCGCTTTAATTCAGCCTCAATTTCTTTCTTCCTAGCTAAAAGATCCTTCTTTATTTTTTCTATAACTTTTTTATCCATATTGTTCTGCTTAATTTTTCTTTATTATAATAATTCTTTCTATAATAATAACCGATTTATTTATAAAAAACAATAGCGTAAAAAATTATCCAAATATAAAAGAGGCCCTCACGGGCCCCTCTCAATATATGAGAAAATAAATTTATAGGCCTGTTGCGAGAGCCTCATCCCGAAGATTTTGTTCTTTTTTCCATTATTTGTTAATAGAAGAAAGAAAGTCCCTTCCCTTCAGGATAAAGAGCCTCTTTACCGACATCAAGAGTGCGCTTCTCTACCATTTAGTTGGTAAAATTCATTCGTTTTTTTAGGATAAATTCTACCTTTGTTTTTGTTTTTGTTTTTGTCGGTCTATGTCGGTTGAATATAGACCAATTTAATAAACAGTAAAGAAGAAAAATCTGGCTCAAAAAATTATATTCTTTGGGACAAATTTCTAAAGTTGTTAAAGTTCATGCACTGTGTTTTCTTATACTGTAATGATATCATATATTTGACAGTTGGTCAACAAAGTTATTTAGTATTTTTGTAAGCAAAATTATACTAAAATTAAACAAAAAAAATTATCCACAGTTGAAAGTCTAGAAAACTCTAGACAATAAATAATATTTTAATAAAAGTTATCCACAAAATTGTGGACTTTTAAACATTTATGTTGATAACTAAAGTCTAGAATTTTGTGGACTTTCATTACAATAATAAATTTTGATAATACAATTTAATGTCCAGAAAAATATGGACAATAAACTTAAGCCAACAAATATTAAGATCTAAACTACTAAAAATATAATAAATAACAAAAGTCCACAATTTTGTGGACTCTTATTTATAAGTGTAGAGGTCACGGTGGGAATCGAACCCACGTATAACGGTTTTGCAAACCGTTGCCTTACCGCTTGGCTACGTGACCTATTTTATTTATCCATTCATCTGAAAATAAAAAGGCGTATATTACTATATCATTAATAACATAATAGCAAAGTCTCCTTAAAAAGAAAAGGATTGGGACGAATGCCCAAACCTCTTCTTTTTTAACTTAACATGTAGAAATGTAACTAACTAATTATTTGCATCCATTATTGATTCGTCTTTTTCTAAAACTACCTCAATCCTAGCTCGTCTAACGCCAAAGTTTTTAGAATCCTCTTTATTTATCATCCAAACATCAACTCTATCAGGATATCTAGTGTTCATTCTATCACGAACAGTAAAAATACGATTGCCAAATAACTCAGGAATTCTCACTTTTGTACCAAATTTTAAAAAGTTAGCGGCGATAGTATCCTCAATTCCGTGCTCGCAGACATTAAACATATTAGCGGTTGTACAAGGACTACCGTCAGTTTGCGCTGCTTCAGAATTGTATGAGGTAATACTTCTAACGCCCCAATCAATAAACTCATAATTATCAGTAGCTAGATAGTTTAAATGAGGTGGCGTCGCTTTTTCTCTTATAACCGTAAACTCTTCTACAGTGGTCTTATTTTCTAGTAATTTTAATCCCTCTTTTACTAAGTCAGTCTCAACTTCGCCTAAAACAGCTCCGTTTTCAGTAGTAATTATAATAATTTCGTCTAATATATCTTCTTCGCTGGTAGTACTAATAGTTTCGTCAGCAAAAACCGGGGCTAAAATAGAAGTAATACTAAAAATAGTGATAAAAAATATAGAAAGTAACTCTTTGGAAATTTTTAGTTTTTTTACTTTAATAAAAGCGTCGTGAGAAAAATCAAACAATTTCCCTTTCTTTTTCTTTAAAATTGATACTTTTTTTAAATTTTCTATTAAATTTTGATAAAGTTTCATATTTTTGTTCGAAAACTAGATAATTTTCGAAATTTTGATGTTTTTTCTATTTTTTGCGCTTGATTTGTAATTTATAGTTTAAAATAATAAAATCCCAACACACTATATGGATGAAGGGATCTCTTTTTTATATTATTATTATAACAAAATTGACCAAAAAGTCAATGGTAAAAGTTAAATTTTATGCTAATATTAAGTAATTAATTTTTATAAATAATATTTATAATACTTAATCACAAATAATCTGCGATGAAGGATTGACAAAATATCAATTTCTGATAAATTTACAAGCTGTACAAAGCAGTAAGACAGGTTTAACCTGCGATCTTTTAATAATGAAAGGAGGGTTTGTTTAAAAATATTTGTGAAGAAATATATGAATATGTGCGAAACAGGCGCGCATAAAAATTTCCTGTAATAGAAATAATAAGGAGAACTGTTATGACGGCACAACCAGTGTTTCATGCAAGTATTGAAGGCGCTCAGCACAACCCCAAAGGTTTGGATGGATTTTTGGATTTCGCAAAAAAAGCGGGCGCGGCGGGCGCACAGCCTTCCAACTTTATGCTGGAAGACGGTCAGGGCGGATTTAAAAGCGCGCAGACCATCAAAAACGCGTTCGAGTCTCGCGGACTGAAATTCGACGGAATTTCCACCCATTGCCCGGTATGGGTTCACACCACCGCATGGACCAAAAGCCCGACGATCCGGCCTTTCATCCCTGCCAACCTGCATAACGAATCCCCTGAAAAAATTGAACAATGGGCGGAAAGTTATGTTCTCCATCTTCTGGATCTCGCCGCCGAAATGGGGATTAAAGTCGTTCCCATGTTCTGGGGCGTTGCCTACGGTTGGGAAATCGCCACCGGTTATCCCTGGGGATTCTTTGCCGGTCCGGGTTATGACTTCGTCAAACAAGGCGACGAACGATTTGTTACCAAGACCGCCAAAATTCGTCAGAAAGCCAATTCGTTTGGTATCGTACTCGCCCACGAAATTCATCCGGGAACCGCGGCTGTATGCGCCGACGATTTCCTTCACTTGGTCGAAATCTGCGATAACGATCCCTGCCTAACCGTCAACGTCGACGCGTCTCACTGCTGGGAAGGCGAAGATTGGGAAACTCGTTTCCTC
>Ga0210057_1011075_pt1 | contig 10053 bp, 9 predicted proteins | sample CryGeyCG2114_010_2_FD_183968 | JGI IMG/M metagenome (GOLD analysis project Ga0210057, IMG submission 183968) | Groundwater microbial communities from aquifer - Crystal Geyser CG10_big_fil_rev_8/21/14_0.10 (SPAdes) (version 2) | ecosystem: Environmental > Aquatic > Deep subsurface > Groundwater ...
CCTTTATTATTAAGGTTTGATATTGGGTTCCAGTTGTCTTTTCTGGCGATAATCGGACTGATTTATCTCCAGCCGATTTTTTATAATTGGTTTAAGAAAATTCCCAACCCCAAATTATTTCCCCTAAGAACCGTTCTCTCCGCCACTTTAGGGGCCCAGGTTTTTACCCTGCCGATTTTAGTTTACAATTTCGGAAGAATACCCTTGCTTTCTTTAATCCCCAACGTTTTGATTGTTCCGATGTTGGCTCCAATCACGATATTAATTTTTATTTTCGGACTGGCGGGAATTATATTCTGGCCGTTGGGCTTTTTTCTTTCTTTGCCTGTTTGGTTTTGTCTAACCTATGTCGTGGTTCTTGTTGATTGGTTTTCTAAAATTTCTTTTGCGACATTATTTGTAAACGTTTCCTGGATTTGGTTGATAATTGCCTACTTAATTTTAGGGGGATTGATATGGCAGTTAAATAGAAAGAAGAAAATAGTTTTTTTGTTAGAGTAAATATTTGACAAAAAATGATTTGCGATTTATTCTTATAAAATTAGGATAAGTAGTTTTTTAAAAAATTAATAACCGGAAAGGAGGATAGAAAAATGAAAAAGACCGATGATCGGGAATGGGTGGTAGTTGAAGTAAGCCGGGTAACGGTTTTTTATCCCTGCGCCGGTTTGGTAGTTTTATCCGATATCATTGATCCGGAAAGCCTGTTCGTAATCTGGACTTCAAGCGTCAAAGCGATGATTATCTCCCGCGATTTAAGCGGAGTGGAGCCGCCAGCGACAGATTTTTCTGAGCTGGTTTGCGGACTGATGAACCAGAGTTACGCGTTTTTTCAAGAAGGCGTTACGATTAAAGCGGTTTTTATTACAAAATGCCAACACGGATACCTTTGCTCCAAAATTCTTTTTGAGTCTAACGGCGCGCCCTGCGAGCCGGAAATTCAGGTCAGCGATGCCATTATTCTGGCGATAAAGGCCGACGTTCCGATTTTTGTCGCCAAAAACCTAATGCGAACAAGGAAAGAATTAATGGAAGCGGTTGAAAAACCTGTGGCCGCAACCATCTTTAATATTCCCGTTAAGTCCGCTGGATCAAAATCAGAACCTGAACCAGAATCCGGTAAATTGAAAAAGTTAATGCAAGAAGCGGTCAAAAGAGAAGACTACGAGGCAGCGGCTAAACTAAGGGACCAAATCCGGGCCCTTTGCCATTAAGACAAAATGGGGATCTTTTTGATCCCCTTATTCATTTAAAACAGGTAAAAAGAAAATAAAATCTGTGGTATAATAAACTAATTTAAAATATTTATGGAAAGACAAGAAGCAGAAAAGCTAAATTTTAAAAAGGCTTGGGTAATAACAGTGGATATGGGTTATGGGCATCAGCGCACCGCCTATCCTTTGGAATATTTAACCCCCGACCAGAAAATAACAATAGCCAATAATTATATCGGCATTCCTAAAAATGATAGAAAAATCTGGGGGAATAGCAGAAGGTTTTACGAATTTATCTCAAGATTCAAAAGAATCCCCATAATAGGAAATGCGGCATTTTCTCTTTACGACCAGTTTCAGCAGATTCCCGCTTTTTATCCCCACCGAGACTTATCTAAACCAACATTATCACTCCAAAAAATCTATTCAATTATAAAAAAGGGATGGGGGAAAGATTTAATTGAAAAACTAAAACAGAAACCCCTCCCAATTGTCAGCACTTTTTTTGTTCCGGCTTTTATGGCTGAAGTTTTTGATTATCCCAACGAAATCTTTTGCGTTGTTTGCGATGCGGATATCTCAAGAAATTGGGTGCCCCTAAATCCTCAAAACAGCAGAATAAAATATTTGGCTCCTAATTCTTGGGTGGCGGGAAGGTTAAAACTTTATGGGGTAAAAGAGGAAAATATCTTTTTAACCGGTTTTCCTCTGCCCAGAGAAAACATCGGGAGCGAAGGGCTGGAGATTTTAAAAGAAGATATTGCTCGCCGGATTTTAAACCTAAACCCCAACGGAAAATTTCGTTTATTATATGAACCGCTGATTGAAAAATATATTGGAAAATTGCCGCAAAATTCAGATCATCCTCTGACAATAATGTTTGCCATCGGCGGAGCCGGAGCTTTAAAAGAAATCCCCATCAAATTTATAAAAAGCTTGAAAAAGAAAATTAAAAATAGGGAAGTGAATATAATTTTGGGGGCCGGAATTAGAGAAACAGTCAAAGATTATTTTTTTCAAAATCTTAAAAAATTAGGCCTGGAAAACAATATTAATAAGAATATTAAAATTATTTTTACCGATAGAATTGAAGAATATTTCAAAGAATTCAACCAGATATTGAGGAAAACAGATATTCTCTGGACAAAGCCGTCGGAACTCTCTTTTTATGCCGCTTTGGGGGTGCCCATCATTATTGCTCCCTCTATAGGTTCGCAGGAAGATTTTAACAGGAGATGGCTTTTAAGTTTGGGGGCGGGGATTCTGTCGGAAGACCCGAAATACGCCGACCAGTGGATTTTTGACTATATAAAAAGCGGCCGATTCGCGGAGGCGGCAATCCGCGGGTTGATAGAAGTTGAAAAATTAGGGACATATAAAATTGAAAAAATAGTTTCTCAATTTTCAAAATAAACTATGCTTTGGTTAATAGCAGCCCTCTCTTCTTATTTGATTTTGGCCGTTATTTTTTTGATTGATAAGTATTTATTATCGGCCGGCCTGCCCAATCCGAAAGTTTATGCTTTTTATGTGGGAATCTTAGGGATTTCAGTTTTGCTTTTAACCCCATTTGTTAATTTTTATGTTCCGGCGTTTCCTCAACTGATGCTGTGTTTCTTCGCCGGAGCTTTTTTTCTTTTGGGCCTCATTGGGTTTTACAAAACCCTCCGGATATCAGAGGCCTCCCGCGCGGTGCCGGCGGTCGGCGGGATGACGCCGATATTTACGCTTTTCTTAATTTATCTTTTTTCTAAAGGGAAAGAAACTCTTGGATTTTGGGATCTAATATCTTTTTCTCTTTTAATATTGGGTACTGTTTTGATCAATTATGAAGGCGGAAAAATTTCTCGCAAAAGTTTAGGCCTTGCCGCTTTTTCCGCTTTTTTATTCTCTTTTTCTTTTGTGCTGACGAAATATGTTTATTTGTCCCAAGGATTTTGGTCGGGCTATATTTGGATAAGAATTAGCGGAGCGATAGCGGCAATTTTTTTATTTTTGCTTTCCAAAGAAGTGAAAGAAGAAATCTTTAAGAAAAAAGATCGTCTTATTGCTTTTTCGTCGCGGAAATCATTGGTTTTATTTATTTCAAACCAGCTTTTTGGGGTTACCGCCAATATCTTGCAGAATATCGCGTTCTTCTTGGTTCCGTTATTATATGTGGCTTTGATTAACGCTCTTCAAGGAATCCAGTACCTGTTTTTATTTATCCTGACTTTAATAATGTCTTTAATCTTTCCTCGGATTATAAAAGAAAAAATTTCAAGGAAAATAATCATTCAAAAATCTTTCGCAACAATTCTCATCTGCGGCGGAGTGGCGATTTTAGCTATTTAATTATATGCGTATGGGAAAAATCATTAAATATTCCGGAATAATCATTTTAAGCGCGCTAATTCTTTCTTTAATTTCCGTTAGCTGCCTTTTCATTGGAAAAGCGCCAAAAGCGGAAAAAATAACCTGGGGTGTTAATTTTGCCCAAAACCAAGCTGAAATTCTAGGGCTTGATTGGAAAGAAAACTATCTGGCGTTATTAGATGATTTAAAAGTAAAAAATATAAAGCTGATTAATTACTGGGATATAATTGAATCAGAAAAAGATGAATTTTATTTTGATGATTTGGACTGGCAAATAAGAGAAGCGGAAAACCGTGGAGCCAAGCTGATTTTAGTGATCGGGATGAAAACCGGCAGGTGGGCGGAATGTCATATTCCCGAATGGGCGAAAAATCTATCAAAAGAAAAACAACAAGAAAGAATCTTAACTCTACTTGAGAAGACCGTTCTAAGATATAAAAATTCGCCGGCCATTTGGGCGTGGCAAGTAGAAAACGAGCCCCTTTTTCCTTTCGGAGAATGCCCCTGGATAGACGAAAATTTTCTAAAACAGGAAATAGAGATTGTAAGATCGCTTGATGAGAGGCCTGTAATTATTTCAAACAGCGGGGAGTTTTCTTTATGGATAAAGTCGGCCGAATTAGGAGATATTGTCGGTACCACTCTGCACAGAAGAGCTTGGTTTAAAGAATTAAAAACTTATATCAATTATCCTTTTCCGCCGGTTTACTATTGGAGAAGAGCTCAGCTAATTAGCAAAATTTTCAATAAAGAAGTAATCTGCGTAGAGCTCCAAGCGGAACCCTGGGGACAAAAACTTCTTCCGGATGTGTCTTTAGAGGAACAATTAAAAACAATGAATTTGGAACTATTTAAGGAAAATGTTGAGTTTGCTAAAAAAACCGGTTTAGACACATTTTATTTATGGGGTGTTGAATGGATGTATTGGATGAAGGGAAAACAAGGAAGGCCTGAAATTTGGGAAGAAGCGAAAAAATTGTTTCAATAATATAAAATAAGTCCGATAATAAAGTTTTCAAAGTACCGACTGTCCTCGGCTCCAGCGGCCGAGGCAACCTACGCTCTCGTCCCGCCAGTCGCCGCGGGCGACACCAAGCTGGCAGGACTGCGAGAGTTACTTTAAAAACTTATTATCTCATTTAGTGTCTAGTAAAAAAAAGAAGCCCTGGGCTAGGTAAAACCTATTCCAGGGCTTTGCGTCTTTAGGCGTGGAAGATGTCCGTTTTGTTCCGGTCGTCTTTTCTCCTCATCAGCCAATACCACTTTTGGTACAGAGGGGCGATAACGAGGATCGTGAAGACCGTAAACGCCACAAACATGGCCAGCAGCCAGAGATGATTAGCGAGAATTTTGAAATCCTTGCTAATCCATCCGGCCAGGCCAACCAACGCGACCGAGAATCCCCAGCCAAAGAGGTAGTCTGCAGGGATTATTCCCATAAACCACCAACTTTTGGCGTGCCACCAGACCTTCGTCCTCTTGAAGTTCTTGACCCCATAATAAGGGTTAAGAACAAACCAGAGGTAGTCCCAGATACAGGACCAGGCGAACCAGAGCCCTACGGCTTCCAGCTCTTTGGGGGGCGACCATTCTTTTCCCGCAAAGAAAGGAATGTGGAAAACCAGTAATGACAGGAAGAATGTAAAGATGTGATAACCTGTCATGGGTTTACCGCCCATAAAAAGCCCGTAGAGCTTTCCGGCGATGCCCGTGGTGCGGTACCAGGTCGGCGCCTTCTCGGCCCAACCGTACTTCCCCTCGCTTTCAACTTCCATCGCGGCAAACAGCAACGCCAATACAAACCAAAACGCTGCGCTAACGGTTAACATTGGACCTTTCCTCCACTAAATGTAATTGTCTAAGAACCACCTTATATTATATCATATTTCTTGTTATTAGTCAATAGATTACCCTTTTCTTTTCCCGAAAAAGATGATTATAATTGTATTATATTCGCCATATTAAATTATATGTTAAGTATTATTATCCCAACTTTAAATGAAGAAAAATACCTTTTTGCCTTGCTGGAGACAATCAAAAAGCAAAACTTCAAAGATTATGAAATAATTGTTGCGGACGCCGGCTCAAAAGACAAAACAATAGAAATTGCCAAAAATTACGGCTGCAAAATAACATCCGGAGGTTTGCCGGCGAAAGGAAGAAACGAAGGGGCAAAAATTGCAAAAGGTGATTTGCTTTTATTTTTAGACGCCGACATAATCCTTCCTCAAAACTTTTTAGAAAATCTCTTAAACGAATTTAAAAAAAGAAATTTAGATATCGCCTCTTCTCCTATTTTGGCCAACGAAAGAAGGATGGATAAATTGGTTTACCGGTTTTATAATCTATGGTCCAGACTGACCCAGAGATTTTTACCCCACGCCGCCGACGTAATTCTGGTTAAAAAGAAAATCTATCAAATTATTGGCGGATTTGAAGAAGAAATAAAGCTGGCCGAAGACCATTTTTTTGCGAGGAAAGCCAAAAAAACCGCAAAAGCCAGATACGGATTTCTGAATATCGCGCCTGTTTTTACCTCTTCGCGCCGATTTGAGAAAGACGGCAGGATAAGAACTTGCGCGAAATATATTTTAGCCGAGGCCTATATGGTTTTCTTCGGCTCCATTAAATCAAACACTTTTGAATATAAATTTGACCACTACACAAAAAATAAAAAGGATATATAATATAAAAGATAAATATGTCACTTTACGAACTGCCAAAATTTGAGATGCCCAAACAACTAAAACCCTTAAAGAAAAGATTTTCCCTCTCTAACTTTTTTAAAAAACGGATTGTTTTTGTTTTAATCCTGACCGTTTTTCTTTCGTCTCTTTTTGGATTTTTAGGCGGGATAATTTCAGGAGGGTTATTTTATCAAAAAATTTCAGAAGAACTGCAAAGAATAGGAATCAATTTGCCGCCAAAAATAATTGAAAAAGAGAAAGTGACAGAAAAAGAATATCTCCCAGAATTTTCCCAGGAAAAAGCCATAATATCAGCGGTTAAAGAAACCTCGCCTTCGGTGGTAAGCATTATAATTACCAAAGAGCTCCCAATATATGAAGAATACTGGACTTCTCCATTTGAAGAATTTTTCGGTCCCGGCTTTCAGGTTCCAGAATACCGCCAAAAGGGAACTAAAAAGCAAGAAATTGGCGGGGGAAGCGGGTTTATTGTTTCTGAAGACGGGATGATTTTGACAAATAAACACGTTGTTTCGGACAAAGACGCAGATTATACGGTTTTAACCAATGAAGGAGAAAAATTTCCGGCTAAAGTTTTGGCTTTGGATCCGGTCCAAGATTTGGCGATAATTAAGATTGAAAATAAAAAGAAATTCAAACCGGTTGCTTTGGGCGACTCTTCCAAATTGGAAATCGGCCAGACGGTGATTGCGATAGGCAATGCCTTGGGGGAGTTTAGGAACACGGTTTCGGTCGGCGTGATATCAGGGTTAGGAAGAACAATCACGGCTTCAGGCGGCGGGACGCTGGAAACTTTGGAGGATGTAATTCAAACGGATGCGGCAATCAACCGCGGAAATTCCGGAGGTCCCCTTTTAAATTTAAAAGGGAAAGTTATAGGCATTAACACCGCAATGTCGGAGGCGGCCGAAAACATTGGCTTTGCCATTCCAATAAACAAAGCCAAAAAAGATATTGAGCAGATTAAAAAAATAGGGAAAATCGTTTATCCATTTTTAGGGATAAGATATGTTTTAATCACCGACGCGATAAAGGAAGAGAATAATCTCGCCGTTAATTACGGGGCTTGGGTGGTGAGGGGTAGTCAACCCGATGAGCCGGCTGTTACCCCGGACTCGGCCGCAGAAAAAGCTGGCGTTAAAGAGAATGATATAATCCTGGAATTTAATAATGAAAAAATAACGTCGGAAAACTCTCTAGCTAAAATTATTCAGAAATATAATCCCGAAGACAAAATTGAATTAAGGGTTTTAAGAGCAGGATCTATAAAAACCATTCAGGTAACCTTGGGCGAAAGAAGCGAATAATGTCGTGTAAAGTGATTTTGTTGACAAATTGGACTTATTTTGGTATTAAGAAATATTCAAAAATTCGGAATTTCTAACAGCCCTTTAACAGAAAGGAGAATAATAATGATTCAGGGATTAAGTAACTTTCCTTCGTCAGAAAAACTGCCATCAGATAGGGAGGCTATTATAAGCGTTCTTCAATCGCCAGCCATTAGCAAAATAAGATGTTTTGCTTTGGGTCCCAAGGGGACCAATATTGGACAGGCATGCCAAAAATGGGTGCAGAATACCGGTATTGACGACAAAACAATAATTGAGTTCGGCGAAACTCCGGAAAAATGTTTGGAGATGGCTCGCCAAATTTAATCTCCCGATGAAGTGGCATTCTTCTGGACCTGTGCGGTCTATTATAACTTATTCAAGCTATTCTTTGAAAATCCCGACACGCTTCCGTTTTTCGTCTCTTATGTGATGCTGCTGGACGAAATGCAACTTGCTACTCGGCAAGACTTGGTTGGTCGGGTACAGGGCGACGGAATTCCCAAAAACTGGAAAATTGCTTCTCATCCTTCGCCGGCTCCCTTGGTCAGAAACTTGGGTTGTCAGGTCGTGCTGGTCAACAGCAACGCTGTTGCGGCAAAAAGCTGCAGCGCGGGCGAGATTGAGGCGTGCATCACGACCGAAATGGCAAGGCAAATCCACAAGTTGGTGAAACTCCATTCCTTCGGAAGCCCGCCGATGGTCTTTTTTGGAGGGATTACGGCGGCCGGCGCCGAAGTCATTAAAGAGGTTTATAGCTCCTTATAAACAGAAAATTTACCCGCCCAAAGCGGGTTTTTTTTATTGACCTTAAAGTTTCGGTTATGATATAGTGAGCTTATGATTAACGCTATAATCGGAGCCAAAGGAGAAATGGCGCAAAATTTGCTCCTGCCGCTTCTGCAAAAATTAGGACCGGTTTGTACGGCAGATAAAAACGATCCAGACGAAAAATGGCAGAAAGTTTGGAAGGCCGATGTTATTTGGCTTTCCGTTCCCCGCGACGCAATCCCGGAAATTTTCAAAAACGTCCGTTTAACCCCTAATCAGCTTATTATTGACATTTGTTCAATAAAGCGGCGCATTTCCGATTTCCTCCAATCAACCGGCGCCGCGCATTTGTCTTTGCATCCTCTTCACGGTCCTTATATTCCGCTTAACGGCCAGAAATGGGCGATTATTCATACGCATAAAACAACCGAGAGCCATCCTCACGCCAAAACCATTTTATCTTTTTTAAAAGAGCAGGGGATTAGTTTTTTGGAAGCCCAGTCAGAAGACGAGCATGATTTTATGATGGGAGTTACCCTAAGTCTGCCGGAATTTTTGACAATTGTTATTGATTCTTTAATGTCGCAGTACACGAAAGACTGCGGTCAGGAAAAACCGGATATGAAAAAATTAATGGAGTGGGCGGTTCCCGCTTCCAATGCCCTTTTTAGCGCCTACATTCACTCTATTAACAGCTCGGCTGATTGGCTCCGCAAAGACCTGATTTTAGGCGCTCACGGAAACTTAACGGATAGCGCTAAAAAAACTTTTGCTAGTTTAAGCAAGATTACTCTTGAAGAAATAAATAAAAAGATTGTTGAGCAGAATAAATTTGTGAGCGAGTTGCCGCTGGAAGAAAGAAAAAGGGTTAGGCAATGGATTGAAAGATGGTTTGTTGACGCCACTCAAAAAATCTTTACTTTTCACAAGCGGCTCCCAATGAACCCCAAACTTAATATTCAATATCACGCGGATATTAACGAAGTTCTGCCTGTTCAAAAAGGAAAAATTACTGTCGGGATCCACGGAATAGAAGGTTGTTTTACCCACGAGTCTGTTTTGCGTTTTTGCGAAGAATTGAAAATTGATTCAAAAAAGATAGATTTTAAATATTTGATTGAGGCAAAAAGAGTGATTGACGCCGTCGCTAAAGGAGAAATTGACCGCGGAGTTTTTTGTACCGCAAACTCGGGTTCCGGCGCCTATGTTTCCAGTATGCACGCGATGGGCGAGTATCAATTTGATGTATTGGCTATATATGGAATGGAAATTTTGCAATGTTTAATGGCCCATCCCTCGGTTAAAGATATCAGCGAGATAAAAGAAGTCTTTGGACACCCGCAGGCGGTTTCGCAGTGCAAAAGGACCTTTGCCGAAAAATATCCTCAAATTAAACTGACGCCCGGAGAAGATAGCGACGACACGGCTCTCTGTGCTAAGAGAATCGCCCAAGGCGAATTTCCAAAAAGCACCGCCACCCTGGCTTCCCAGGTGGCCGGCAAACTTTACGGCCTCAATATTTTAGAATACGGAATGCATCACGACCCTTTCAATACAACCACCTTTTTGATAATTAAGAAAAGTTAAAACTCTCTTTAATAAAAGATTCTTAAATTTTTTAAGGTTTTTTGATTTGATTTTTTGAACTTTCTTCAATTCGTCCCTTAGTTGTTTAAC